>Ga0210399_10003553_pt1 | contig 12119 bp, 9 predicted proteins | sample IncBWC14MmetaG_FD_150865 | JGI IMG/M metagenome (GOLD analysis project Ga0210399, IMG submission 150865) | Forest soil microbial communities from Barre Woods Harvard Forest LTER site, Petersham, Massachusetts, United States - Inc-BW-C-14-M | ecosystem: Environmental > Terrestrial > Soil >... | reverse complement strand
GCGACGCAAACCGCCGCTCCTTGAACTCGTCATACATCACATGCGTAATGTAATAAGTCGTGTCCAGCCCCACAAAATCCAGCAGCGTAAACGGCCCCATCGGATACCCGCACCCCAGCTTCATCGCGTTATCGATGTCCTCAATCGACCCCACACCCTCTTCATACGCCCGAATCGCATCGAGCAAATACGGCACCAGCAGCCGGTTGACGATGAATCCCGTCTTGTCCGAAGTCCGCACCGGAACCTTGCCCAGCTTCTTCGCAAACTCGTAAGCCGTCTCGTAAACGTCGCCAGCCGTGGCGATCGTCCGCACGACTTCCACCAGCTTCATCAGCGGCACCGGATTAAAAAAGTGCAGCCCGACAAACCGCTCCGGGCGTTTCACGGAAGTCAATAATTCGGTCACCGAAATCGAAGAAGTATTCGAAGCAAAGATCGCGTCTTTCTTCACGATGCCATCGATCGACGCATACATCTTCTTCTTCTCGTCCACATTCTCGATGATGGCCTCAATCACAATGTCGCAATCCGCCAGGTCGGATTTGTTGGTCGCGCCCCGAAGCCGCGCCCGAATCGCATCCTTCTGCGCCGCCGTGATCCCGCCCTTCTCGACCGGCCGCTCCGCAAACTTCGCCAAGGATTTCTCAATCCCAGCAAAGCCTTTGTCGAGAAACCTCTGCTCAACTTCGAGCACCGTGACGTCGAATCCGGCAGTAGCGCAAACCTGCGCGATGCCAGATCCCATCAGCCCACAACCGAGAACCCCAACTTTCTTAATTTCCATATGATTCCTTACCCTCGCTTTGGCGAATTGATCCAGATGGCAAGCTGGCCTCCGCCCTGTGCAACAAGCATCACTCCGTCGCGATCTGCGTAGTTCCAGCCCTCATAGCCGGAAGAGTCGTTAAACGTGTCTATCCGCGTACCGCCGCCGAACGTGAGGCAAAGATCGGCAGTCTCGCCATTGATGGCAATTGTCTCTACCGTCAGTCCTTTGAGCTTTTCTAAAGTAGCCGAGATCAGATCTACCGGCGCAGGCAAACCAAATTTCTGCCCCTGATCCGATGATGCAAGAACGACAGAGCCGCCGCTTACGATTCTCCACGGACACTCAATGGTCAGGCCAGCACCTTCAAAATCGAATTGCCAAACTCCCTCTGCTGGTTGCAGAAGGCCTCGCAGGCTGGCTCCGCGCATCGAACGCAGCATCAACCCAGCCGCATCTGCCCCCTCAGCCGTCACCTCAAATCTCTTTGACTCCACTCTTGCTTCCTTGACCCTCTCCTCGTACCAAATGCCTTGTCATTCTGAGCGAGGCGAAGAACCTATGCAATTTGCCGGCGCCATCAGGTTGCATAGATCCTTCGCGGCAAAAAACGCCGCTCAGGATGACAATAACGTTTGATCCGTGAGAATCCGTGTAAATCCGTGGCAAGAAGTTCTAGCTCATGCTCTCCACCACCATCGCAATCCCCTGCCCGCCGCCAATGCACGCCGACGCCAATCCATATTTCTTCTTCCGTCGCCGCAACTCATACAGCAGCGTAATCACCAGCCGCGTCCCGGTCGCGCCCAGCGGATGCCCCAGCGCAATCGCCCCGCCATTCACGTTCACCTTCTCGCGATCGAGCCCCAACTCTTTCTCGACCGCCAGATACTGCGCCGCGAACGCCTCATTCACTTCAATCAAGTCAATGTAGTCCAAACTCAGCCCAGCCTTCTGCAGCGCAATCTTCGTCGCCGGCACCGGACCGCGCCCCATCACTTTCGGCTCGACGCCCGCAATCCCCCACCCGCAAATCCGCCCCAGCGGCGTCAGACTGCGCTTCAGCGCGTTCTCAATCGACATCACCACCACGGCCGCGCCCCCGTCCACAATCCCGCTCGCGTTTCCCGCAGTCACGGTGCCGCCCTTCCCAAACGCCGCCTTCAACTTCGCCAGCCCCTCCATCGTAGTCTGCGGACGCCGGTGATCATCCTCCGTCAACGACTCCCCTGTAGCCTCGCCCTTATGATTCCGCAAAGCCACCGGCACCAATTCTTCCTGAACGCGTCCTTCTTTATAAGCCGCATCCGCCCGCTGCTGGGACCGCAGCGCAAACTCATCCTGCATCTCGCGCGTAATCCCCTGCTGCGATCCATAGAGCTCTGCGGTGTTAGCCATGTATGACCCGCAGTAAGTATCGAGCAACGCCACCATCAGCGAATCTTCCAGCTTCCCGCCCGGCGCCAGAGTAAATCCGTCGCGCCCGCGAATCACAAACGGAGCCTGCGACATCGCCTCCATCCCGCCCGCCAAAACAATCTTCGCTTCCTCGGTCTGGATCATCTGCGCCGCCGACACAATCGACTGCATGCCCGACCCGCACAGCCGGTTCACCGTCAGCGCCGGAGTCTCAATCGGCATCCCCGCCCGCAACCCCACGTGCCGCGCGCCATACAGCGCGTCACCCGAAGTCTGCTGCGCGTTGCCAAACACGACGTGATCGAATTCCTTGGCATCGATCCCTGCGCGTTCGATCGCGCCCTTGGCCGCGACCGCGCCCAACTCCTGCGCGGTAAAGTCCTTCAACTTGCCGCAATAGCGGCCAAAGGGCGTTCGCGCCCCACTCACAATGGCAATGTCACCCGGCTTCAGCATGATTTTCTCGGCAGAACTCCGGCCAGAACCGATCAGAATCGATTAGCCAAACTCGTTAGTGTAGCAGCGGCCCACAATATTCTCCACCGCCCCAGTCCTCAGGAATTGCGTTTATACTCGATCCTCGGAGTGAATCATGTCGATCAACGAATTCCTGCTACCCGAGCTCGATACAGAATCCAAAAAGACGCGCACCACTCTGGAACGCGTTCCCGCCGACAAGAAAGACTTTGTGCCTCACCCCAAGTCCATGCCTCTGGGAAAGTTGGCGGCTCACGTCGCGCAGCTCGCCGGCTTCGGCACGATCATCTTGACTACCCCCGAATTGGACTTTTCCACGGGCAGCGTCAAATCTTTAGTGTTCGAGTCTCCCGCTCAACTGGTGAAGGCTTTCGACGAGGGTGCGGCCAAGGTTCGAGCCGCGCTGCAAGCGACTTCGGATGGATCTTTTAAAGAAAACTGGAAACTGAGTTTTCAGGGCAAGACAATTTTCGAGGGATCGCGATTCCTGGCCTACCGCGAAATGTTCCTGAATCACCTGGTGCATCACCGCGCCCAGCTGGGCGTGTATTTGCGACTGAACGAAAAGCCCGTGCCCGCGACTTACGGCCCGTCCGCCGACGACAAGATGGGATTCTAGCTTCTCGCGCGTCGTGCAGTTTCTGGAATGTGCTGAAGGGTTACTGTGAAGAGTGGAACGGTGAGCCATCGAATCATCGCGAGATCGAGTTGTCGGATCAAAGAATCCAATCGCTCAATCACTTAATCGCTCAATGCACTCAATCCTTACGCCACCGCGCCCGCGGCCAGCGCCGGCCCCAGCGCCACGACTTTTCCCGGCCCTTGCGCCATCGCCTGTGCCAACGCGTGCTCGGCGCGATTGATCACCTCAGTGACCACGTCGACAGGATCATATTCCGTGCGGATCACAGCCTCCACCAGCCCCGCGGAAAACTGCGCTATCGGTCCCTGGCCGCCTTCCTCTTTCGCCGGGAACCGCACCACGGAGACAATCTTGCGTAGTTTCTCCACCGCCAGCATGGCTTCTTTCTCCGCCGTCTCGCCCAGCAAAATCGCGATCGTGGTCGTATCGTAGCGAAACGCCAGATCGTTCGAGCGGATATTCGCGGCAATCAGTTGTCCCGCTCTTTCCATCACCGCCTGCACTCCCGCCTCGCCATATTCCTTGATCAGGGGCGTGCTCTTGCCGAACTGCAGCAGCAACACCGAAAGCGCCGACGCATTTTGAATCGCCCGCTTGCTCTCCGCCAGCAGCAGATCGATATACGAAGCCCGTTTCAACAGCCCCGATTTCTCGTCCGTCACCGAAAGATTCTTGACCAGCCGCCGCAGCCCCGCGTTATTCAGCGCGATCACCATCTGGTCGGCCAGAGTCTTCAGCACAACCATATCCGCATGCGCCCAGGCTCGCGGCCGGTTATGCGTCAACACCAGCATGCCGACAATTTCTTCTCCGTCGCTCAGCGGAATCGCCAATATCGACGCCGCCCCCAGTTCACTCACACCCTTCCGCGCGGCCTGCAATGCGACCGCCTTCGGCGCGTCCTCGATCGCCAGCGGATCATGCCCGTCGACCGCCTTATGCAGGCATGCCACCAGCTCCGCAATCGCCGGACCGCTCGCCTTCTTCAATCCCTCGGCACAAAACTCTTCCGTAGTGGTGGGAGGCGAGCCCGCCTTGCCCATGGCCGCGATGCAGCGCGCCGCTTCCCAATGCGTTGCAATCTCCCGCACCGCTGTATGCAGCACCGCCGGAGCTGTGCCCTGGTGATACAACTTGCGCGAAATCTCAGCCACGCGGGTAAACGCGCGAACATCGGTCGCGGGATCGGGCACCGGCGCCGCTACCACAGCCGGAGCCACGGCAGCCGGAGCTGGAGGCAAAGGCGCTGCCCCTGCATACCTCGGCGTCACTCCCGCCGACAAGTAAAGCCGCTGCAGGTCTTCGTTTCGTTCCTCTTCGCGTGGGAACAGTTCCTGAATTCTCTGCAGCCGCTCGACTGCCTTGTTGCGCATCCCGTATTGCACCAGGATTTCCGCTTGCAGCATCAGATCCTGCAGCGTCGAGGCTCCCAGCGTTGGCCCTTCTTCATGCACTGGTTCCTCAGGCGCCTTGGTGGTCGTGGCATTGAATCGGCCGGAGATGGCGCGGAAGCGTCCGTCCTCCACGTGCCCTTTCAGCAAATCCAGCCGCTTCAGGTGGCCCGGTTCATACGGATCGACTTCAGCCGCGCGGTCCAGGCATTCCGCGGCCTTGGCAAAGTCGCTCGTGCTGCAATACAGATCGAACAACTTCAGCAGCGTCTGGCAATAATCATTCTCGCGATTCGACGCATTATAAAGTTCGCTGAGGAACTCCAGCATCTGCGACGAGGCCCGCCGCGACGCTGTGATGTCCTCCATGATGGCGATAAACTGCCGGCGCTCGCCGCGACGCCGCTGGAATTGTTCCAGCTTGCGCGCCAGCGCCACCGCTCCGTCCTCATTTCCGCCATCGAGAAGATTCCCGATCAGCGCGATCACCTGCTGCACCCGCCCCGGATTCTGCTCAAACAACTGCCACACCAGCGGTTCCGCCTCGGCATGGCGGCCCGCAGCCACCAGCGCATCGGCATAGGTCTCGCGCAACGCCGCCGTTACCTCGCCGGAATTCATTTGCGGTTCGAGAATGAAGATGGCCGCGCCCACTTGTCCCTGCGCCAGCAGGCTCTTGCCATAAGCCAAAGCGATGCTCTGATCCGAAGCGTCTTCCTGATAGGCGCGCTCGTACCACTGCGCCGGATCGCCGCCCTCGGCCGTCACTGCCTGCGCGATCTTCTGGAACGAAGACGCCGCTACTTTGCGATTTCCCAGCTCCGACGCCAGTTCCGCCACCCGTTGCAGGTTGGCCCGCGTCCCTTCGAGCGCCACCACGCGATCCAATATCTCTGCCGCTTCCTTCTTCTTTCCCAGCTTCACCAGATCCGACAGCGCCGCTTCATAGGTGCCCACCGCCAGCTTTTTGTTGGAGCCCTCCAGCAGTTGGCCAAAGCGGAATTTCTGCTGCCACGTCGGACTCCCATGCCGCGCCAGCTTCTTGTAGGTCAGGCTGGCACGAGTCGCGTCCCCGATCCCCACCTGCCGCTCAAACAGATCGCCCAGCAGTTTGACCGCGTCCGCATTGCGGTTTAGCGAAAGGCACAGATCCGCCGCAAGTTGCCGCACTACATCGTTTTCCGTGTCATCGCGGAGGACGAGCAGGTACTCTTCCAGAGCGTCCGCGGTCTTGCCTTTTTGCAAAAGCTTCTCCGCGCGCTCCACGCGCTTAGCCAGCTCGGCCCGGTCCAGTCGTTTTGTGATCTCAGGCATGCGGAATGAAACGGAGTAAACCCTGCTCCGATTCTAGGAGCGGGCTGGGACAGCAGCAATGCGGTAACGACCAGTCGCGATTACGAAGGTCACCCCCGCTGCCACCCTCCAAAACGATTTGCTCCCATAAAGGTTTGTGCTGCCGGAAAGGAAGTGCGGGATCTGCCGCTTTTCAGGCCAAGCTACTTTTGTTTTTGTGCAGCAGCGAGCTCTTTGGCATGGGCGACCAAAGCTTCAAATCGAGGATCGCCGTGGAGGGGCTTCAAATCGGGGTCTTCTCCGATTTTTACCGCCCAGCGGGCAAGCAGTCCGTGGTCGACGGATTCCTGCAACAGAGAAAGCGCCTCATCGCTTCCGCCGCGCTTGGCCGCCAGGACCCCCAGGTTGTACACCGTGACAGCGGTCTCGGGCTGGTCGGGGCCAAGAACACGGCGTTGAAGCTCAAGCACCTGGCGGAGTAGCGGTTCGCTCTCCTTGTCCCTACCCATTTGTCCTTCAATCGCTGCCTCGTTCATCATGTAGTGAATCGTGTCCAGGTTCTCATCGCCGTAGACGCGGCGTTGTGTTGCTAACGCCTGCCGTTCAAGTTCTTCTGCCTCGACCAAGCGATTCTCATTGACCAGGATGCTGGCAAGACCATCCATCGCCCCCAGGGTATAGGAGTTTTCCGGCCCCAGCACGCGCGTGCGCTTGTCTACGATCTCACGTTGCATTTTCTCCGCTTCACCGTGATTACCTTCCTCGTCCAGCGTGGTGGCCAGGTCGGCGATGATCGAGAGGGTGTCGTTGTGTTCCTGTCCGAGGACGCGGCGCCTGGTTGCAAGCACCTTGCGCTGCAGGCTCTCGGCCTCGGCGAAGCGGCCTTGCTGGAACAAGGTCCAAGCCAGCCTTTGCATGGTGGTCAAAGTGTAAGGATTCTCGGGTCCCATGGCCGAACTGCCAACCTGGATGCTTCGTTCGAATAACGACTGCGCGCGGGGAAGCAATCCCAAATTCAGGTAGGCGATACCCATCGACTGCATCATACGAGCCTGCAGCTCCGGGTCGTTGGAAAGTCCGGTCTCGATATCCTTCGCTGCTTTGTCGAGAACCTCGCGTGCCGTCACCGAGTTGCCTACTCTCTCTCCTGGATCGGAAATTCTAAATATCCCCATCATGAACCCGGCAATGCGATCGGCCCGGTCGCGCTCGCGGGTAATCCGGCGCAACTGCATCGCCTGTGCAAGGGCAAAGCCAGCCAGCAGGACGACCAGGCCCGCGGCCACCGCCACTGCTACGCGGTGCCGTCGAACATATTTGCCCAGGCGATACGGAACGCTCGCCGGGCGCGCCACCACTGGCTCGTGATTTAGATAGCGCCCAATGTCAGCCGCCAGTTCGATTGCGCTTCCGTACCGCCGGCTCCGGTCTTTCTCGATCGCCTTCATCGTCATCCAGTCCAGATCGCCCCGCAGCAGGCTCACCAGCTGTTTAGGCTCGGTGCCTCGCGCTGCGGCGGTTGCCGTAGATGTCTCTCGATCTGTGCTGACTTTCGTGCTCGGCCGGGGCGGGTCCTCCTCGCGCACCACTCGCAGCATCTCCTCGAGCGGCCTTTTCTTGTCCCCGTTGCTCTCAAAGGGCAGACACCCGGTCAGCAACACGTAAAGCACCACGCCCAGCGAGTAAACATCGGATCGAGTATCCACATCCTCGCGCAGCGGATCGCATTGTTCCGGACTCATATACCCCGGCGTTCCCACAAAGCTTCCCGCCCGCGTATAGATCGATTCTCCCGCCATGCGCGGAGCGGTTGCCTTTGCCAAGCCGAAGTCGATGATCCGCGGCACAGGTTTGCCGTCGATTTCCTGAGCCAGAATGTTGGCTGGCTTCAGGTCGCGGTGAATGATGGCTTTCTGGTGCGCATGTTGCACCCCCTCGCACACCTTGATGAACAATTCCAGGCGGTCCCGTACGTTCAGGCGCTTCTGATCGCAGTAGTCCGTGATCGGCACGCCGGGCACGTACTCCATGACAAAATACGGCTGACCGTCGGGCGTGGCTCCGGCGTCAAACACCTTGGCGATCGCGGGATGGTCCATCATGGCCAGGGATTGCCGCTCCGACTGGAAGCGCTGCAGCACCTCATCGTCGTACATCCCCACCTTGATCAGCTTCAGCGCCACTTGCCGCCGCACCGGCTCGGTCTGCTCCGCCCGCCAGACTTGCCCCATCCCCCCTCGGCCGATCTCCTCCTCCAGCCGGTAATGCCCGATAACTCTGGGTGCCGTCGCCTGTGGCACATCCGAGGAGGAAACAATTTTGAGTGCCTCCGGAGCGGCTGTGGCCAGAAACTGACTGCCTGCCGCTTCATAAGACGCGATCAGAGACTCCACTTCCGCCCGTAGTCCACCATCCGCCCCGCAGGTTGAGGCAAGATACGCCGCTCGCTGTTCCGGCGCGAGATGCAAGGCCTCGTCCAGGATCTGTTTGGTCCGTTCCCATCGCACCGTGTTCGTACGCATCGTGTTCATGCCCGCCCCCTCCTGGAAATTTGCCGGTGAAGCCAGGCCCGCGCCGCGGTCCAATCCCGCTGCACTGTCGCCGGCCCAATTTCCAGCGCCTCGGAAATCTCCTCCAAGGTGAGTCCCGCGAAGTACCTTAACTCCACCACCCGGCTCTGCCGCGCATCGATCCTGGCCAGCTCCTGCAGCGCCTCATCCAACGCGACGACGTCGACCGCCTTCTGCCGGGATGCCGTCATCACGTCGTCCAGCGACAACTTACACATGCTGCCACCGCGTTTCTCTGCCCCGTGCCGGCGCGCGTAGTCGACCAGGATCTGGCGCATGAGCTGGGCTGCGATGGCAAAGAAATGGGTGCGGCTCTCCCACTGTGGGGCGTTCATCCCGACCAGGCGGACATATGCCTCATGCACCAGAGCGGCGCTCTGCAAGGTGTGATCGTAGCGTTCGTCCCGGAGTTGAAAATGCGCCAGGCGGCGCAACTCCTTGTAGACAAGTGGAACCAGAGCGTCGAGCGCGTTGCGGTCTCCGCCCCGCCACCCTTGCAAAAGCTCCGTTACCTGGCTGGGAGGCCCGTGCCCCATGACCATACCCCTCCCCAACGCGGGCTTGGCCGCCTAGCGTATCCATTCCGGCATCCCCTGTCAATCGGAGGGTCCGAAATCCCAGCCACTAAGACCTTTCGCGCCAAATTCTAAATTTCTTTGCGGCTGATGATTAAGTTCGCCGCGACTTTGCGCTGTAAGAGGACAGAAAGAGAATCCTGGCCGCACGCCGGAAAAGGAGATATGACAATGCCAAATTTCGTTTATACGATCTCGCTCATCTCGGGAAGATCCAAGTTGGAGGGCATACCGGTCTATGGGTTCGCTCCTGGCGACGAAGACCCCGGCATCCGGCTGTATAAGGCCCAAAGTGCGGCGGATGTCCAGAGCATCGTTTATCAGGCGGCTGGCGCCCGCGGCCTCACACTCGCCGTGCCTTACCCGGAAACCTATACCTATTTCCAACCCAAGACTCGTTATGACAGCTTGACGATATTCCCCAACGACAAACCCGACGATCAATACAACACCCTCACTGATACCTATACTTTCGACTCCATAGGCATTGGGGAGAGCAAGCCCATGGCGTTTGGCACCTTTAACGTGTCCCAGAAGGAACTGAATTGGATCTACGATTTTGGGGTGAAAAACCTCAAGAACAGATGGCGGACCGACGTCCCCGGTGTGGCTGCAATGTACAGGCCCTTCGCGGTCAACCTTATGTTCGACCAACTAAGGTAGTTTTTTCGTCCTCTGCCCCAAGCTCTTGCTGACCTGGACCAGGTCGACCGGGGCTGTTCAAGATCAGAGTTTCAAGCGGGCGGTTCAAGATTGTCGCAGAGAGACCAAGGCAGAACCTCATGGTCTCTATAACGAGTGGCCCAGTCTCCACGGGGGCAGACTGGGACAACGGGAGCCCCACCTTTCGCGTCGCCCGAGAGGTGGGGTCCCTGATCGGCAAATCATGCACGGGCGAATTTTCAAGTTTGGAGATCGAGCTCACCAGAAAGGAGTTGAACTACTATGCCAATCGAACGGGCGCCACGCAAACCTTTACCTGCCAACTTTCAACCGCCGGGAGGCACGCCTTATCGTGTCCAGGATGGTGACAGTTGGAAATCACTCGCATTGAAGAATGGCCTGGATGTCAGGGCCTTAGTGTTTTTCAATTTTCTGACCGTCAACCCGGATGAGGTGAATTGGTATCTGCGCCGCAATACCGGATGCAACAAACCTACACCCGATGGAAAAAACTGGCAGTTCAGTTCCACTGCCCGGCCCGGGGTTGTCTATCTCTACCCGCGCAACCTAACTTTCGAACCTGAGCAGGTTCAAGGGGATCCCGGGCGCAAGAACCGGTTGGCGATCATTCTGGACGACCACGAAGACGACTTCGAGCTTGGCAGATCGAAAACTTGCTCTTTGTGTTGGACATCATTGAGGTTTCACACTCAGCCTTTGAGGTCGTGAATTCGGCTTTCTTGATTGCAGGGTCGGACGCACTCGACGGCTTGGCTGAAGACGCGGGCTTGCTCATGCCGCTCGCCTATTACGTGAAGTTCGTCACCGAGCTGGGCAAGGCGAATCTGGAACCGCTTCTGATGGCGCGACGAAGCGAGTATCTGCACGGACTCAGTGAGGGCATTGTGCTGGGCGCCAACGGTGCCAAGCCAAGCTTTGTGAGATGGTATTTCTGGAAAGAGCCGGGCTCGATCTACAACACATGGTATCCGGACGCAGGGCCGAGCCTGGTAGGCTACCACAACCTCGGCATCGCGCAGGGATTTGCCTATGGAAAGCAGCTCAACTCGCCTGAAAGGACGACCTTGTTTCATCACTTACACGCCCGAATGGACCCCAACCCAGAGGAAACCGCCAACGAATTGGTAGCACAAGGCTCTATTGCTCGCCCCAGTGACTACTGGAGAAACATGACTGATGACGCACGTGCCAAGTACTACGCGGAAGCGGCCTCCGTATTCCGGCTATCGCACCTTCCGAAGTGAGCAGGCGGGGACAACGGGAGCCCCACCTTTCGCGGCGCTCCGCATGATGGGCTCCCGTGGGCAAAGGCAGCCAGAGAAGCACACCGTAGGGTGGGGATAGACTAACGCCCTGCATATGCCGATAGTATCGCTCAGCTATCAAGGCTTGTCTGATGCGTGGAGGTTCCCAGGCCCCACTATAGTTAAGGTCCCCGCAAAGATTCTGTGGGCGTCCCATCTGCCAGCGACGTTAGCGGGCGAGGCTTCAATCGCGCGACCGGAGTCGAGTACCTTGGTACTCTTCCCCCTTTCGTGCTTTCGTACGCACAATAGGTTGTGTTCATCGAGTCGTAGCGCACGGGAAGCTCCCTCGGCGGTACCACACTGTCTTTCCAGATTGCGCATCTTGGAGCCTGGGCAATGGCAAAGCTGCTTCTCAAATTTGAGGACCGAGTCATACAAGAGGTCGATCTCTCCATCGACACGGTAACGATTGGCCGTGAGCCAGACAGTGTCGTGCGCATCGACAATCCAGCCGTATCCGGACATCACGCCAAGGTCTACGCGGAAGGCGACCACTACGTGCTCGAGGACGCCGAGAGCTTTAACGGCACCTACGTCAACAATGTCCGCATCAGCAAAGTAGTACTCAAAGACAAAGATGCAGCCCTGATCGGCAAGCACACACTCGAATTTCGTGATCAGGCACGCCAAGGCGTCCCGCGTGGATCGGTCGGCGCCGGGCAGGCGCCAGGAGTAAAGGCCAAGCCGCCCCAGCTCGATCGCACGGTTTTCTTGGACACGGCTAAAGCGAAAGAGATGATTGCTCTGGCCGCCGCGGCGGCTTCCTCAGGCGGCGCTGCAGCCGTCCAGCAGAAAGGCATTGCTCAGATTTCAGCGCCCGCTCCTGTCGCGCATGTGGCCCATCAGACCGTGGGCACGCTGACGATCGTGGGAGGCCGAACCGACCAGAAATCCTACGTTTTGACCAGTCAACTGACCGTAATCGGAAAATCGAAGATGGCCGGCATTCGGCTAAAGCGCTGGTTCGCTCCCCGCGTCGCAGCCTCGATTT
>Ga0210399_10003551_pt1 | contig 12126 bp, 10 predicted proteins | sample IncBWC14MmetaG_FD_150865 | JGI IMG/M metagenome (GOLD analysis project Ga0210399, IMG submission 150865) | Forest soil microbial communities from Barre Woods Harvard Forest LTER site, Petersham, Massachusetts, United States - Inc-BW-C-14-M | ecosystem: Environmental > Terrestrial > Soil >... | reverse complement strand
CACGCGATTGTTGATGAGTTCCGGATTCAGCTGCAGCATCACCAACTTTTCCACTCCGCCGATATAAGCAAACGTCTTGTACCTGGAAAAATCGATTTCTGGGTTGAAGTCTACCTGGACCTTTGCACTCGCCGGTGTCGCCAACATCATAAGGAAAACGGGCAGCAAGCAAAGGCTTCCAGCCAATCTCGTCCTCGTTCGAATCATTCGTCCTGGACCCTCCGTCCCGATTGCGTCCGTCGATTGCGCCTCTTCCAATTACGATGTCCCGCCGCCATAGCCTCTCACACCAATACCGCCGGAAGATACGGAATACTGAGATCGTGAACGGAGAACGTTTTACGTGCCCGCAATGCCCTTATTCTGCAAAATTCTCACCACAACTCGACGGTTCTCCGCTTGGCCTTCGGTTGTCGCGTTGGGAGCCACTTGCTCTGAAGTACCCATCGCTCCCGGAGCTAAAATATTCGTCAGGGGAATCTTTCCGTCTTGTTCCAGGAATGCCAGGACGTTATCGGCACGCTCCCTGCTGAGCTTCTGATTCAGTGCAGCCGACCCCACAGCGGACGCGTATCCTTGCACCTGAACGATGTAAGCGGTGATCGTCTGGGCCTTGGTCGCCAGCTCAAGCAATTGCGCGTTGTATTTCGGATCGACGTCCACCTTTCCATTGGCAAAGTACACCGTTACTTCTCCCAAAATGTTGTATTCGCCTAATTCTCCAAAACGCTTGTTGGCTGCGGCGATCATGGCCTGATTGGCGGCAATCTTCTGTTGATTGGCTTCGATTTCCTGCTGATTCGCCTGGATGCCGGTTTTATTCGTCTGGATGTCAGCTTGATTCGCTTGCACTTGTTGCTGCGTCGGCGCGAGCCCAGCCTGGATGTCCTGAGCGGTTTTGAGATCGGAGCCTTTGAACCTTACGGTGTCCGCGACCAACTGGTGCTGGTCATTCGTCGTGCCTTTCACCTGCACCGGTAGTCCGGGAATCAGCGCCGTCACGCCCAGCTCTTTTTTGCGCATCTTCATCATCCCTTGAACTTCCTGTACTTGCGTGTCACCCGTCAGTGCCACAACAATGGTTTCGGAATCCTGGGTTTTTACCGTCATCGTTGAACCATTGCGTCCGGTAATCACCCCCTGAACTTGAGTCTGCGCGACCGCCAGGTCGCCAAGGAAAAACGAAACTAAAATCAATCCCAAGGCAAATTTGATAGCTGCAAAGTAATTGCGATTCATCTGCTTTCTCCTTCTAGTTTCTACAATCTCGTACCCCAAAAACAAAATCTCTGGCAGGGTATGTCACCCGACCTGACTATCTTCGTCTACCTTCGTCTACCTCCGCCGCCACCGCCGCCCCAACTACGGCCGCCACCTCCGTAGCCTCCCATGTGACTTTCCGACGATCCGGAATGCTGTTGATAGCTTTGGCTCTGCGCAGATCCGCTCGAACGATTTTGCCTCTCAGAGTCGAGATTTTCCGACGAGGAGCCGGACGGATGCTGTTGTTGATAGCTCGATTTGTCAGACTGTGCCGTGGCCTGGCTGTTTGGATGTTGTTGCTCGTAGCTCGATTTATCGGATTGAGCCGTAGCCTGGCTGTTTGGATGTTGTTGCTCGTAGCTCTGCGCGCTCTGCTGTGCCTTCTCCTGATTCTGTGTTGTGTTCACGTTGCTCCAGCTACCGTTCCCGTTGGACTTTTGCCAGCCTGATCCGGTGTTCTTGTACACGTTGCCGTCGTGGCCAGCGTACATGTCGCCATTCGAGCTCTTGGCCGCGGCGGTATTCCCGTAGGCGGTGCTTGTGCCTGCGGCCTTCCCGCCCGTGTTCGTCTGTCCCGACGCTACGGTCCCTTGTGAAGTCGTATAGTGCTGTGTGGTGGCGGATTTGTTTCCTTGCGAGACGTAGGAACTTCCCCATTGCGCGGTGGGGCTTGATCCCTGGTGGGTGGCTCCGTAAGAACCCGTATATGGATTGTAGGCCTGACCGACGCTTTGCTTTCCATAGGCCGTGGTAGTGGAGGCGGTTCGTGTGGCTGTCCCGGTGTACGGGTTGTAGGACGCCGTGCGAGTCGCCGAACCGTACGCGCCGTAGGTGGTTTGCGAAACGCCGTAAGCGCCGGTGTGCGTGTTGTAGTAGGCGGAGCTGGCACCGTAGTAGCCGTAGGGGCAGGGATACGGGTGGTAGACCGGATAGCCCATTGGCGGATATCCGATGTACGGCGGATAGTAGTAACCCGTGCCGCTGGTAACGATGGCTCCGACAGCCGCGCCCACCACAAACGCTCCAAGATATCCCGCCGTGTAGCTAGATTGGACGTTGCCACTCGAAGTCGTCACCTGCGTGACGTAGGTCACGTTATACACCGGCGAACTTGGTGGAATCGTATAAATCACTTGCGGCACGGAGCTGGCCGTTGTCCACGGACCTTGCGGCGTCGTGGACATAAACCACACCCCTTGCAAACACAAATAATAGACATCGCCCACCAGGATCACTTTGTCCGGCGTATTTGTGGCGTACTGAAGACTGGTGCCTTGAATCACCGTGAATTGCGGCGGCCCGGTGTAAGTAACCTTTGCCTGGGCAGCAGCCGTGGTCGGATTCAAGACCATGGTGGTAGGAATTTGTGCGATCAACACGGCGTCCTTCGCCTGAGAAGTGCCGGGTACGGAACCGAGAATCGCGCTGGCCGGACTCGAAAGAGGTATGTTGGCAAAATCGGGCGGAAGGCTCAGGGACGCAAATGTCCAGGGCCCGGCCAGACTTCGGGCACTGAACCAGCGTCCAGCCGCAAGGTAGTAAAACGTCTGCGTTGCGCTATAGACGAACAGCGGACTGTCTGTGTTGTTGGCGTAAACCAGTTGCGTTCCGGGAATGGCCGTGTATGTCGGCGGCCCATCAAAAAGAATGACCTCAGCAGGAAAGGTGCTGTAAAAAACTTGAGGAATAACGGGATTGGCTACCTGCGGTGGAGGCACCGCTTTCTTCACGTCTGCGAACTTTCCAGAGTCGGGGATCTTATTGAACTCGCTGGATAATTTTGTCGCCGGCCTCCATGGGCCGTGCAAATCAAATGCATTCAGCCAGAGGTTGTTCACCAGCAGGTAGTATTGTGACTTTGACTTCTCGAAAAATAACGGCCACACGGTATTCACCACGAACTTTAGATTGGTTTTCGGAATGTCGGCGAGAACCGGCTCGCCATCGACGCTGAGGAGAATCGCTGGAGAATTGCTGACAAAAATAAAGGGCGCATCGTTTTTCAGATCGACCGTTTTCACCGATTCCGGCCTTGGCACATACGCGAGTACTCGATCAAGAGAAATGTCCACGGTAGGCGGCACGAAGGACCTGAGCAATTGATCCAACCGTTCTGAGGTGGCGGGATCCTGCCCCGGGAAATAAGCATTCAAGATCTTCAGGTCAAAGATGAGAACCATGTGCGTGTCGGTATTCACGTGGGTGGTACCCTCAAATGTCGCAGCGCCGACCACTTCGTTTCCGCCGGAGGGAGTAAGCTGAAACGCCTGCCGCCACTTAATGTCCTGAAACTCGTGCCAGTCATCGACTTGAGGTTGGTAGACGATTAGTTTTCCCCCAGGCTTCACGATCTGCCGTGGCCAACCCGGATCTTGCGCCAACGCGCACGAGCATGTCGTCAAAATAAGACCCAGAATTCCTATGGCGAGATTCCTGTAACGCATCGCTACCTCCTTTGCATTCCCGGCAAATAGTCAAAACTCATTTCGCAAACCTGGCCTCTTCCAACGTGAGCTTGTACGCGACGTAATATAAAGACCCTGGACACTATTGCTCCCTAGCGAATATGAGGCGTTTCTTACTTTAGGTTGAGGGTCGCGCCAAGCACGAGGCCAGATTGCGTTACATCCAAGACGACGGAGCTCGGGGGACGATAGTTCACGGATATGTATCGATAACCAGCCTGCAGTATGCATTTTCTGCCGAGCTTGTAACCAAGCAGGCCCGCGACCTGATAGTCGGAGCGTGCATTCGCGCCACCCGCGTCTCCGAGAACAGTCATGACAACCTTCGGAGTGAGGAGAATCTGGATCTTTCCTCCCGCAACTGCATCAACCCAGTCTGCCGAGGCAGAGAAACCGCCAAAGGGCTGGGTGGGCTCTAAGGTCAGGCTGTTTGTCAGATGCCAGTAGCGGACACCAATGAGAACATCGATTTTCGTCCTCTTCCCGTCAATGAATCGGTAGCCGATCTTGGGAGTGACGACCGTTTCCGTCATCTTCGCTTTGATCGAAGTTGGTCCCTGCTCAAACGGAAGTGACTTGTTGTCCGATAGCTTGATCCACATAAAATCTAGGGGCATTATGATGCGGTTGTAGCGAAGTTCGAGTGCGCCCATCGCGCCAATGTTTAAATTCGAGAGCACGTCGCTGGCAGAGGCATGCACGCTGGCCTCGTGCCCCCGCGCGCCAACGCTTCCATGTACACCTGCGAACCAAAGGTATGGACTGATGCCCACGCGCCAGCCATCGTCAGAAGCAGTCTGATCCGTAGTTTGTGGGCTAGGGGTTGAGTTCTGAGCCTGGACAGTTGTTCCGGAAATGAGAAGCGTAAAACTCAAACTCGCCGGCAAGAAGATGTACTGATGCAGTTTCCGAAACGGATTCATGTAGAGCTCCCATCGAATTTTATGGTTTCTGTTCCAATCAACTGCGTGTGTATCTTCTCCGCCACTAAAATTGAATACCGGTAGCCGCCACGAGGGCGCGGCGCGAAACCTGTAACCCAGGCCGTGTCAATATTGGCGTCGGCATTCGCCTGGGGTAATTGTCAAAAGTGACAGCCTCTCATTTGGCTCGTCGGACCTCCTCGGGTCTCATTTCTTCGGCAGCGAAAAATAGAGATAGAGAGCCAGGCCGAACTCATTGACCGGCTGATTTGGGTGCTTGCCGGTGTTGTTCTCATGCTCGTAATAAACATTGAATTCGACATGCTTGCCTACGGGAAACAGGCAGCCCGCAAACAGCGCCGTGGTGCTCCACTTCTCATACTGGCTCGTGTAGTACGGTTCGGCCGCGATGTACGGGATCAAGTGGTAGGAATAGATCGAAAACGTTCGCTCTATTTTTAATTTATTTCGATACCGCCAATAGAATTTGCCACCCTTCCAATCGAGATCCGCGCGGTTGCGGTCCGACAGGCGAAAGCCTGCATTCAGCGGAAAATTGAGGGTCGCTACCGTTATCATGCGATTGTCCACAGGCGCATCCGGCGCGATGACGTAGCGGTATCCGGTCTCCAGAACCAGGAACCTTGATTTCACATCGTCCAGATCAAAGGTCGTTACCTTCTTGAGCTTTATCAGAGGCTTCAGATAGAGCTGAAGACTGGGACCTATCGCAAATTGATCCGGTGCGCCCTCGTCTCGATCATCCTTCGCCTCCAGGTACGTTCGAAACATGGAATTCAATTTGAGATGGACATCAACCTCCGGCAGAAACTGCGCGTCTTGCGCGTGCGCAGGCACCCAGGCGAAACAAGCGAGCAGTACGCATCTCCAGAGTCCCTTGCAAGCTGGTGTCATTATCTGTGCCACGAGAACAGGATGAGGTCACGAAGGTCGGTGGGTGGCCCTTGCGAACCGCCCGCCGCTAACGTCGTCCAGTCAGTTGCTGGGGCCTTTGGCTGCTGCCGCCGCCTCGGCCATCCTTTTCCCCATCTCAGCTTTGACAGCGTCGAGGTTGAAGCTCGCTCCCCGCTGCATCGGCGGGTAATCGAGGAAGGTTTGGATTTCTTTGCCAATTACTTGCTGGACGAACACAAAGCGCCAGAATTGGTACTTGAACCAATCGAAGTATTGCTGCGCTCCGTCTTTTGTTCCGTTACTTGGCCAGCCCGTGCGCTCGAAAGGATCCAGGCGCAGGTTGGTAATGTATGGCACATCAGGATGGGTCTTTTCGCCCAGCCAGCCTTGCGGTTGGTCGATGAAGCGAAATTTGTAATCGTCAATGCGCACCGCGCCGACCGTGCTTTCGCCGAGGTAGAAGATTTCGTGGCGCGCGGACGGGCCTTTACCGGTGATGGCGGCCATCTGATTGTACCCATCCAGATGGTTTTTGTACGTACGGTCACCGATCGTTTTGCCCTTCAGCAGTTCTTCGGTGATGTTCGGATTGCCAGCCGCAGCGACGAAGGTGGGAAGCCAGTCCATGCCGGAGAAGATGCCATTCTGCACTGAGTCCGCCGGCACATGGCCGGGCCAGCGAAGAATCGCGGGAACGCGGAAACCGCCCTCGAGAACTGTCCCCTTCGACTGGGCGAATGGTGTCTGACCACCATCAGGCCAAGTGAACACTTCGGTTCCATTATCGGTGGTGAAAAGGACAATCGTGTTTTCGTCCTCGCCAATGGCTTTCAGTTTATCCATGACGATGCCGATATCGTCGTCCAGTTGAGCCATGCCCGCTTCTTCTTCCGACCAGCCATTCTCGGAATTGCGCAGCGCTTCATACTTCGGGGAAAGGTGCGTGACGATGTGCATGCGCGTCGGGTTGAGCCACACGAAGAACGGCTTGTTATCGCTCTTGGCCTTGTCGATGAACTTGATGGAGAGGTCACGAATCTCGTCGTCCACTGTCTCCATGCGCTTGGGATAGAGCGGTCCGGCGTCCTCGATCTTCTGTTTGCCGATTTTGCCCCAGCGCGGCATGTCGGTGGAGTCATCCGCAGTCGTCGACCAGCAATGAACCATGTTGCGCGGGCCGACCACATTCAGAAGCTCCTGCGGATAGTTGGGATGCGCTGGGTCTTCCATCGCATCGAGGTGATACAAATAGCCAAAAAATTCGTCGAAGCCGTGAACGCACGGCAGGAACTCATTCTTGTCTCCCAGGTGATTCTTGCCAAACTGTCCCGTCGCATAGCCCATCGATTTCAGGATGGTGGCAATGGTCACCGCTTCGGCGGGCAAGCCGACCGATGCGCCCGCTTGACCTACCGTGGTCATGCCGGTGCGAATCGGCAATTCGCCAGTGATGAAGTTCGCACGACCCGCCGTGCAGCTCGCCTCGGCGTAATAGTCGGTGAATATCATGCCTTCCTTGGCGAGCTTGTCGAGGTGCGGCGTCCTGCCGGCCATCAAACCGCGATGGTACGCGCCGATGTTCCACATTCCGATGTCATCACCCATAATGACGACGATGTTGGGTTTCTTCTCCTCCGCCCTCGCGTTAGGTGGCCCCGTGGCTGCTAAGAGCAGGGCCCCTGCCGCCAAGGCTAGACTTATTTTCCTCGTCCACTTCATAAACGTCCTCCTTCGTCTCGGTCTTTTGTCTTTGCTTACTGAGAGACGACTGCTGATTCCTAGGTTGGGCGGCCTTGAAGTTGCAAAGACTGCTGATACGCCGGGGCATCTCCCCGCGGTGTCTATCGATCCAATTCCATTCCGTCAGTGGCCAGGGCCTGCGGTTCCTGCCTGGATGGCTTCGAGGAAACGAGTCACGCTGAGTGATCCACTCCTCTGGCTTGGTGGGAACTGTTCAAATGTCTGGAGGAACCCTCCCACGATGGTCACTGCTGGAACCATTGTCCACAGCTTGTCGCCCCACCATCTTCCATACAGCATCGACTCTTCCTGGTAGCGCTCCCAAGGGTCCTGCCGCAGGTTGGTCACCAGTGGGACGTTTGTCGTTTCCTCGAAGCCGGTGAAGAGATTGCCTTTGATGGTTTTAAAACTAAGCTTCCAGGCGCCATATCGCAGGGCCATAAGATCGGCATTATCGCTGAAGTAAAAAAACTCTTGCCGCGGCCCAGCGGCAACTTCGCCCTTGAAGAATGGCAAGAAGTTGTATCCGTCAAGATGGTTCTTGAACGTTTTGTCGCCCGCCTTGTAGCCCGTCAAAAGCTTCTGCTTTACGTCCGGCTCACCGGCAGCGGCCACCAAAGTCGGCATCCAGTCCTCGTGAGCCATAATGTCGTTGATGATGGTGTTTGGCTTGATAACGCCAGGCCACCTTACGATCATGGGCACACGGAACCCACCTTCGTACACGGTTCCCTTCTCACCCCGGAACGGGTGGTTGCCACCATCTGGCCAGCTGAAGATTTCCGCGCCATTGTCGCTGGTGAACAGCACGATCGTGTTGTCGGCAATACCGAGGTCATCGATTTTCTTGAGAATCTCTCCAACCTCCCAGTCCAGCTCCATCATGGCATCGGCGTAAAGACCGAAGCCGCTCTTGTTCTCCCATTTCGGAGAAAGATGCGTCCAGACATGCGTGCGTGTCGAGTTGTGCCAGAGGAAGAACGGCTTGCCAGACTTCACCGACCGGTCCATGAAGTCGTTGGAACGACGGACGAGTTCGGTGTCGACGTCTTCCATGTTGGTCTTGGCCGCTGGGTCCATGTTCGGGTGCGGCGGCAACGGTCCAGCGTCGGCGCAGCTCTGCTTGCCTACTCTGCCCCAGCGCGGATCCGTGGTCGGATCGTCTACACTCGTGGCTTTGCAATCCAAAATGTCGCGCGGACCAAAACGTTCTTTAAACGCAGCGGTCTTCGGATAGTCCGCCTCATAGGGCTCCTCCATCGCATTTAGGTGGTAGAGAATCCCGTAGAATTCATCGAAACCGTGGACCGTAGGCAAATACTCATTCCGGTCGCCGAGATGGTTCTTGCCGATCTGCGCGGTGGCGTAACCAAGTGGCTTGAGCAATTCGGCAATCGTCGGATCTTTGTCCTGCAAGCCTTGTTTTGCGGCCGGCATGCCGACCTTGAGCAAACCGGTCCGAAACGGTGTTTGCCCAAGGATGAACGCAGCCCGTCCAGCTGTGCAGGATTGCTGCGCGTAGTAATCAGTGAACAGAGCCCCTTCCGCGGCGATCCGGTCAATATTAGGCGTGCGTCCACCCATCATGCCGCGATGGTAAGCACTGATATTCCAGATGCCGACATCGTCCGACATGATAACCACGATATTTGGCTTCTTCTGCTGCGCAAAAGACGCAGGGGTCACCGCGAATCCCAGAATCGTGAATGCTGCCAGCACAAGACTTGCTTTAGTCATCCACTTCATGAACGACCTCCCTGTTTTCCTTGATAGAAAGCCATGACCGATTGCTCACCCGGAACACGCGAACGCAACTTCAGGAGTGGACGCATGCTGCTCCTTACAAGCACGAATCGTAATTGTCAAAAGTGACAAGTTCGTCTGACCGGCAGACAAGTACAGACCGACACCCGGTAGAACGGACCGCCGCGAACGAGAGAAATATCTTGTGGCGTGGCGGTGACCGGCGGATCTGTTTTGGCGTCCCGAGGGTAACCTTCGCGCCGAGCCGTCAAGAGAAACCCCATTAGTTTTTGCTCTTATTTACGGGCGAGGCCTTCTGCAGCGTGGCCAGCAAATCCTTAGCGCTGTCCGGCACCGGCACGGCCTTGTCGAAGACGATGGCTTTTGCGCTGACGTCCTTCCCGTAGAGGTTCTTGTTAGCGCCGTTGTCCGAGCGCAAAGTCGAACCCGCCAGGGAGATTCCAGCGAACAGTCCCCGTGCGCGGGAGTACGAAAGAATTTCGGCGCGCATGGTGACATCGGTTTCCGCGGAGGCAGTACGGCCCACCGGCCCAGCGGCGGCGGTAGCGTCACCCCCCAGTTTGACCTTGCTGCTGAGAATGCTGGTCGCGGATCGCGGGCTCATTAGCAGCAGAATAAAGTCGGTGGCATTCCCTCCAAGCTGCAAACCAGCGCTGCCTCCTTCGAGAGCCATCATCGTCGGAGCGCCCCACTTGCCATGGAAAGTCTTGCCGCCGCGGCAGGTCATCACGCCGCGGCCGTAACTGCCCCCGAAGCCGATAGCAAATTTGAGGACCGAAGGCAGAATAACGACGCAATCAGCCTTGTCCAGCACGCTCTGCGGAATGCCATCTGGAGCGTTGAGAATCTCCTGCATTACTTTTCCGGCGTTATCGACGCGATCGGCTTCCTTGTCCTGCGCAAACGCTGACAGCGCAAGCAGCGAGGCGAATCCGATACTCAGCAACATTTTCTTCATGATTTCTCCTCCGTGACCTCTAGATTCGCCCCGAGTTTGCGAGTGAACACGGTAGATCAGGCTCCGCACACATGTTTTCTCGGGGATGGTATGTCTGGCGGTAGTTGGATGGAATTGTCAAAAGTAACAAGCTCCGCGGGTTACGCGGAGTTGCTAGTTCTCACTCGGTGTGTCTTGTAACGACGAAAACCGCGAAATGAACTCGCGACCCGCAAGCGCCTCATTCATCGCCGGAATCAAGTCCGCTTCCATGAGCACTTTCACTACGTAGCCCAGTCCTCCCGCGGCGAGGCAAGTCGCCAGAATATCCGAATCCTCGTGCACCGTGAGAAATACGATCTTGGCGCTATTAGTTCGTCGCTTGAGTTCTCTTGCTACTTCGATCCCACTCATGCCCGGCATCGAGATGTCCAGAACGATCACGTCGGGTTCAAGCGCCGCAGCGGCGTCCAGTGCGGCTTGTCCATCGGACACCATGCCGACAACCTCGAAGGAGCCCTCTAATAATTTTGCGACGGCGTGCAACAGGGGAGGCAGATCATCCGCCAGTAGGACGCGCTTGCGAGTCATGAGAACGTACCTCGAAGGCCTTTCTCCGTTTCAAATGCCAGCATGAAAGTGCAGAACAACTTGGCCCCGTGGAGAAACCCGTCCTGGAACCCAATTTTTCCGGTAAGCCGGAGTTTCTACATTCAGGTTGCTCGGAGTTCGTGGTCTTGCCTATTGGCAAAACTTACAGTGAGAGGAGAAAAATCCGTGAGGCTAGAGGGAGATGATTCTGTGTCGTATGGCGTACTGCACCAGTTCGGCATTCGTCTTCAGTTGCAAAAGGTCCATTACGGCATACTTATGCGCCGCGACGGTCCGCTTGGTTATTTGCAGAACGGAGGCAATCTCCTTCATGGAACGCCCTTCCGCCAGCAATTGAATGACTTCCCGCTGTCTTAGCGTAGGTTCAGGAGCGTGATCGCGGGCTTTAGGCTCTCGCATGGAAATCTTCGCCTGTCCCTCTTTGGCGCTTGGCGTCACATACGAACCACCCTTCAGCACTTTGTCGATGGCATCCGTCAATTCGAACGCTGCAGCCTGCTTCAATAAAAATCCCGAACCTCCGGCGCGGAAGGCTTCTCTCACCAGGTCAGGGTCCTCGTTCATGGTCATGAAGACGAGTTTAGTTTTGGGCATGGTGGTCTTCAGGTGCCGGGCAGCATCCAGACCATTCATTCGCGGCATGCCAATGTCTAGGACGATAATCTCAGGTTGCAACTTGGCTGCAGCATCCAGAAGCTCGCGTCCATCGTTCACTATGCCGACAACGTCGTAACGTGGCTGCAAAATATTCTTCAGCGCATCCGCCAGCATTCGGTGGTCGTCCGCCAGCAATACCCGTGGGCGTCTCAATGTTTTATCTCCCAGCAGCTTGCGCCAGGCGCCGGTCATTGTTCGCAGAATCGACCAGGGGCACCTCAGCTAAAACCTCGGTCCCACGTTCCGGTTCAGACCTCACCTTGAGTTTGCCTCCCACCAGCCGGAGCCTCTCGCTCATTCCAATCAATCCAATGCCCGCATCGGGGTTCTCAAGGGAGGGATCGAAACCCTTGCCCGCGTCCGAGATGCGAAGACGGACGCCACTCGCAGTGCCAAAGAGTTCGACCTGCGCGTCGCTGGCTTCGCTATGTTTAACCACGTTTCCGAGGGCTTCCTGCGCAACTCGAAATAGACACAAGGCCACATCCTTCGGAATATTCGCGGGACAGTCGCGATCGGCGAATTGAATAGAAATTTTATATTTCTGGGCAACGTCTCCACAAAGTCCTTTGAGTGCCGGCGCGAGACCTACGTGCTCGAGTTTGCTGGAGTGCAGTTGGTGCGAGAGAGAATGTATGTCCGAGGAAATTTCCTTGGTTCGCCTCAGCATTTCCAGAACCGCCGCGCGCTCTGCCCCTTCTGTCTCTGGGAGTGCTTTCCACAATTGTCCCAGGCCGATACCCAGGAGCGCCAAGCGCTGACTGAAATCGTCGTGAAGATCCCGGGCAATACGCGCACGTTCTTCCTCCTGTGCGGAGATAAGGCGGCCGGACAAGTTGCGGAGCGATTC
>Ga0210399_10003549_pt1 | contig 12126 bp, 6 predicted proteins | sample IncBWC14MmetaG_FD_150865 | JGI IMG/M metagenome (GOLD analysis project Ga0210399, IMG submission 150865) | Forest soil microbial communities from Barre Woods Harvard Forest LTER site, Petersham, Massachusetts, United States - Inc-BW-C-14-M | ecosystem: Environmental > Terrestrial > Soil >... | reverse complement strand
TGCCTTCCACCAACCCGGCTTCCAAGCAGCGTCGTACGATCTCTTCAAAAACTTCCAGGAAGACCCCTACATTGCGGAATCGGCCATGCCGGTTCTTGGAGAAGGTGGAGTGGTCGGGAATCTCTCGCTCGAATCCAAGTCTGCTGAACCAGCGGTACGCCAAATGCATACGCACCTCTTCTATCAAGCGTCTTTCACTGGTGATTCCGTACAGATAGCCCACCAGCAAAAGGCGCAAGAGAACTTCCGGGTCAATCGAGGGACGGCCAATGGCACTGTATGTATCTACGCAACCGTTCTCGGACGAATCCGAAATCGATGAAGCGATCGAGGCGCTTCAGGAGATGATCATCGGGGATCTGATCTTCCAACCGAAAATAATAGAACAGTGAATCGGTACGTGGCTGCTGGCCCATCATTGGCGGTGTTCCTTCTTGCCGCCCAAGTAGCACAGCAGTGCCTAGTCACTCCAGAAAAATCGGCCCTGACTTTTTCAACAGAATCAACTCTTTGTGGGCATTCGAATCATAGATTTTCTGAGTCTTGTAATCAGTCACTTGCGACGCGCTTTCGAAGGGGGATTTTGGGCAGGCGTGGGATCCTTACTCACGCCTTGGTAGCCACAGCTCGGGCCATCCATACTCTGTTTTAGTTTGATGGGTCCTTGCTGTTCACGCCGGTTCAGAAAAGTCGGACCCAGAATTGTGCAACGCCGGTACCGATAGTAAGCAATTCGAAGAACTGACAACCTGCAATCCGAGCGGCAGCGATTCCCCGAAGCAGCGGACCGCGTCCGCCCGTTCGGGCGGAACGTACTTTGACAGAGGCTCGATTGCTTCTTCGCCCATCCCAGTCGTCACCAAGCGGGAGATTGCTTTTTCGCGAATTGCAGCATCGATGTCACGCGCGCGATCGCCGGTGCGCCGCGCGATCTGTACGATGGCGGAACTCGTTTCTTCCGTGAACGTGGATAAGTCCAGCAGGGCTTTCAGCCACTGGCCGGCAATTTCGGGGTTCACGACAGAGTGCAGCGGCCCGTACAGTGGAATGCGCGTACCCAGTCTGCCTAGAGACCACAGCCAAATTGCATCTTCAGGTTCTTTTTTGATCTTGGCCATCAGCTCTTGACCCAACAAGGCACGCCTGCTGGCTAGAACGTGCTCAAGGCTCGCGACCAGACGTCCCTCTTCGTACTCGAGTTGCCGATTCACACGGCCCTTGTGCTTGCCACCAAGACGACTAGTATGCTCGCGGTAGAGGGCCTGCTGTTCGCTAGCATTGATGCCACCGGCGATCCGACGCAATAGCACCAGCACTCCCACCTGACATTGGAGATCGTCCGCAAAGGCGAGCTCGCTTGACACGATCGTTCGCAAGGCGTTAACGCGCGAATCATCGCCCGGCACACCGAAGCCCGGCCGCAAGCAGAAGCCGGACAGGTTGAGCCAACGTGTCTCATGACGCGGAGACTTTTTACGGCCGTCGCCAACCTCGATGAGGACATCGCTGAACTGGCGAATGGCCGAGGTAGGCCACAAGTCTCTTTTCGCCCCGAGCTCTGCTTCCATTTGGCTGACGAGGTTCTCGGGCGCTAAAGTATCGCCACCAGAACCGCCAAAAACCCTGCCGATCAATTGCGCAGCAGATTCTACAGTCGCATCGGAAATCGTAACAGCCGAAGAATGTGTCGGCACGGGTTCTAATTTCACCGTATCAAGCTCCTGGGGTTGTGTCTCTTCACCGCGCAGTTCGAATTGCAGCCGCCAGCGATGCGGCGTGGCCCGCGATTCACACCAGAGTTCAAGCGTACCAACCTCGGTGAAAATGACTCTGAGACCTATAATCAGGTAGACGTCGCGCATTTTCTTGCCGTATCGCAACAAGGTCACTAGCGGAGGATGACGATGTACGTCTTTTTCGTCCAATGCAGCAACTTCACCGTGTGCGTCGCGCCTTGTGCGCGAACTGTACAGCGTGAATGACACCGGACGGTTAGCCAGTACCGAGAATTCGCGGTTGAGCAGCGGAAGCGTGGTGCCCTCTTCGACCCCGGCAGGTAAAACACAAATGCCCTGCAAACCGTCGTCCGAGGGCCACCCAATGTAGTACGTGCGCGCATTGCCCGCTCTGATGCGCACACCTATTCCGCGGCGTACGCGACCGTAGTAAGCGGCGCCCCGAGCAACCGCACTGTCCAGAGCTTCGTTGTTGAGGAGCTTGGGTCGCCAGTCGGTTTGGGGTGCGCCGAACCAGGCGGAAATTGCCTCGACAATCCTCTCGCGAGTCACCGATGGCGCACAGAAGCCGCCATTGAAGAGCACGGCATTGGGTCGAGTCATGCGCTGGTTTGCGGACGAACCATTCATCGAGACTGCGGCTTGTGTCAGAAATGCGGCAAGGTGCTTAGTGATGGCGGGATCGACGGCGTAGGGCAGGCCTAGTTCGCGCAAGCCTGTTTGCCGGCCAGCCGCGGGCATCTCATCCGGCGCCGTGATTGGCAGGAACCCGGCCATCAGAGTCTGCAGCACTTCCTGGCGTGTCAAGTCAATGCTGAGCGCCTGCCCGATGACGGCGCGACCGCTACCCAAGACCGTGACCGGCACGCGCTCCAAATACGAGTCACTGAGCAACCGCTCTTTAGCGGAACAGCACGCCCGGCGTAACGCATAACGTTGTCGCAGCGTCAGCTTGATGCCTTTGAGCTTCTTTTCCGCGTGGCGGGCCAACGCTAAATCGAGATTGTCGCCGCCGAGCAAAAGGTGCTCGCCGATGGCGGTTCGCTCGAACTGCATCCCTCTATTGACTAAGCGAGCGCGAACCAGGCTGAAGTCGGTCGTGCCGCCGCCAATGTCGCAGATCAGAATCAGTTCGCCATCGGTGAGGTCTTCACCGTTCCGACGTGTCGCCAAATATGGACGCGAGGATGGGCCACTTGCATGGGCATGTCGATTCGTAGCGATCCACGCGTAAAATGCGGCCAACGGTTCTTCGAGCAGAGTGAGGTTGTCGAGCCCGGCACTGCGGGCGGCTTCGACCGTCAGCTCACGCGCTTCCTCGTCGAACGAACCAGGTACGGTAAGGACGATTTCCTGCTGCTCAAAACGCGTTTCTCCGTCAGTTCCCATCGCGGCGTTCCAGGCATCGCGCAGATGCATGAGGTAACGCGCGGAAGCGTCAACAGGGGAAATCATCGGCTGCGGGGGTTCAGCTTGCGCCGGGAGAATTCTGGCGCGGCGATGCGCGCCAGGATAGGAAAGCCACGACTTGGCCGATGACACTTGGCGGCTCGGTACAAGAGCCCCCTGTTCGCGCGCGAGCACACCTGTAACCATTGGTGGAATCTCATCCCAGGTGGCGCTCACACCTCCAGCAGACAGTTCATCTTCGGTCGGGAAGTAAAGAAAGGAAGGAAGTGAGGGAAGCGTGCCGACTTCCCCCGGTCCCACCAACTGCGGCACTGGAAACACACGAACAGGAGAACCCGCATCAGCAATTTCTTCAGTGTCGATATACGCCACGACAGAGTTTGTCGTGCCCAGATCGATGCCGATCAGATAACGAGAAGGCACCGACGACCTCAGCTCCTGGTTTTTTCGCGAATGTTCAACTCGAGCTTCCAGCGGTGTGCACTGTCGCGGGCTACGCACCAGACCTCGAGCGTGCCGAGTTCGGTGATGCGAGTCTCGAGCCGCACCGGTACTACCGTCCCCTGCTGGCCATCCAGTTTGAGCGTGACCTCCAGCGGGCTGCGTTCCTCGATGTCGGCACCCCAGTCCTCCAACAGGCTACCGATTTTGTCTTGCTTACGGACGCTGGAACTTAGGAAGCGAAACTCAGCAGGTTCGCCCACGACTAGCCCGAACTCTCTGTCGGGAATCATGGCTTCGGTGCCCTCCTCCATGCCAAAGGGAACGACACAGAGCGCCTTGAGCGGAGCTTCCATACCGGGCACTGCAGGCATTGCGCTTTCGATCCCCAGGTAATACGTGCGCGAAGCGCCACTGCGGATTCGCACGCCATGACCGCGACGCGCCTTCCCGTAATAGACGGCGCCACGCGCAACGGCGTGCTCCAAATCGGGAGCTTCCAGGATCTGCTCTGACCCGAGCGCGTCGAACCCTTCTTGTCGCAGCCAGCTGTTCAGCACCTCGCCCACCCGGTTGCGCAGCACCGCCGCTTTCATCACTCCGCCGTTGAACAGGATGTGCGTGGGGCATGCCAATCCGCTACGGCCGCGCCGGATACCCGCCGCCTCGGGACTGTTGCGAATTTGCTCCGACAGGAACCGCGCGAGGTGCTTGGTGATTGCTGGATCGGCCGCGTATGGCAGGCCCAACTCCTGAAAGCCAACACGACGTTGCCGAGCAGGTAATTCACAGCTCGCGACTTTGGGAAAGAATCCTTCTATCAGGACTTTGTCTAGGTCCTCGCGCGCCAGTTCCGTCTTGATGGTACCGCCAACGAGTTTCGTCCCCTTGCCGAGCAACGTGATTGGACGACTCTGCGTCTTGGGCGATTCGAACAGTTTTTCCTTCGCGATGCGGCACTGATGCCACAAGCCGTGCAACTGCCAGATATCGACGCGGTTACCAGAGTCTTCAAGGCGCTGTTGTAGAACGCGCGCCAGCGCCAAGTCCATGTTGTCGCCGCCCAGCAGGATGTGGTCGCCGACGGCGACGCGTTTCAGCGTCAGTTCGCCGTTCTCTTCGGAAACCATAATGAGGCTGAAATCCGTGGTGCCTCCGCCGACGTCGCACACTAGAACAAGGTCGCCGACCTTGATCCGGCGGCGCCAGGCATCGCCCTGGGTTTCAAGCCACGCATAAAAGGCTGCCTGTGGCTCTTCCAGCAACGTAACGTGCTGATAGCCAGCCTGTTCGGCGGCTCGCCTGGTCAACTCGCGTGCTTCTTCGTCGAATGAAGCGGGCACAGTGAGGAGTACGTCCTGTTCCGCAAGAGCGAGTTCCCGTTGCTCCCCTGCCTCACCGCTGTCCCACACGGTGCGCAAATATTGCAAGAACTGCGATGATGCTTCGACCGGCGATATCTTGGGCACTTCGGCGGGTGCTTGCCAAGGCAAAATCGGCGCGGTGCGGTTCACCGCAGCGTAAGAGAGCCAAGATTTGGCGGAAGCGATCAGTCGGTTTGGGCTTTCCGCGCCGCGTTTGCGCGCCAGTTCGCCGATTACGAACTTCGGCTCGGGCTCCCATGGCAAGGCGAGGCTGCCCTTGGGAAAATCCAATTCGCTGGGGATGTAGAGAAACGACGGCAGCAATGTGCGTTCCGCCACTTCTCCCGGATTCACAAGCTGCGGAATGTTGCGGACCTCGATACGGCTTACCTCTTCGGCAGCAGTGGCCTCGCAGCGTGCCAGCGCCGAATTTGTGGTCCCTAGGTCGATGCCAACGATGTATTTAGCCGCCAACGAAAATCTCCTCTTCAACCCACATCTGTTGCGTGACTGTGGATAAGCCGCTATGAAAGTTCGACCTCAGCAAGCGCAACCACCATGCGCCCGGCGGCCTGCGCCAGCGGGGGCAGGTTCACTTCCTTAACGCGCCAGCCTTTGTGTCGTAATACGCCGCGAACTGGCGGTTCTCCCGCCACGTTGCCGATCAACTTGATGGTCGCCGGGTCAAAACCCGCTTGCACCGTCACTGGTTGATTCTCTTCGGAGTTCAGAATCGGTTCCAACTTTACATAGTGCTCGAGTGCCTGTCGGCAAGTTTCGTGAATGGTGCGAACAGCGGCTCCAAGTTGCGCGTCGGGATAGACGGAGACGTCCTCCGCGAGGAAATCTATAAGCCGCCCGTCGCGTTGCAGCAGCGCAAGCATCTGCACGGCACGATCGAACGCTTCAGAGGCCGGCCGTTCAACTTGCTTCAGACGAGAGACGGAAGATACAGCAGCGGCTGGCACCTGCGAAACCGGACCGGTAGGGTTGACAAGCGTCTGTGCGATATCGTTGGGAATGCCAGCATGGAACAGGATTGAATAGAAACACCGAAAGGCAAAAGCTACTCGTTTCCAAAATCCGTTCATAGCTACTCCCGATGATCAGAAAGCCCACGAATTAAACTAATTCACCGCCACTTGCGACCGAGCAGTTTGGAGATAATGCGTGCGGATCCTATTCATCATACCAATACGGTCAGACCCTTCATAATCGCGGGCGGCCGGCGTCATTTTATGAGCTAGTGGAGAGGAAGGGCTCTTTTTGTGGCCCCGGTCAAGCAAACGGGCAAAGATCAGCCCGAGAAGAACCCAATTCATTTTACGAACGATCGCGGGTCGAGAGAGACCTGGGGCATCGTTCTGGACCGACGGTCGCCGATTCGGAAGCCATCCGGAGACGGCTTGCGGGAGATCACATCGGTTTGTGCACGCTGGTTAACAGCTTGGCCGTCATCTCCTCGAACCGGACTTATGACTCGGAATAGCTACCGAGTAGCCAGGCGGCCCGACAGTGTTGTTTACCCATGACCGAGAACCCGGAAGCCTCGGTGCTCACTGCAAAAAGAGCCGCGCAGCATATTAGGCCCTCTCGGGCTAACGACGCTTACGAAACATTTGTGTATTCTGACCCTGCTACCAAGCCTAGCCCCTCTCCACCTTATGCTGGTAGATGCACCGTGGCCTCACGGTTTCGGTGCCACTCTTACGAATGTGGGTCCATTGTCCGAGGGCTTCGAACGGTCTGTCGCCTCGCCGCTCCAACCTCGTAGGCTACGTGCGATGGGACGCACAGTCTGATCGATTCCTCCTTGCCAGACAATCATTCCAACAGCTTTCAGGTCGCAATCCGGTTAGCCCGTCACCTGGGAAGAACTAAGAATTCCTTCCTGCCAGGGAGTCACTTCAACGAAAAGCCGACTTTCCAGCAAAGTGGTCGGAGGCTCGTCTACGTAGTTGGCGTACAAGGATGTTGAGAACGAGCTACGGTAACCACCTGGAAGCTGGCCAGATGCAATCCAAGCGCGTTTAGGGGTACTGATTCACGCAATCCGTTAGACCGCTGCCGTGACAGGCACTTTCTATTGGTAACTGATTGAACTACGCGGCACGGATGACTACGTATGCGGTGATTTGGAGCCGTCCGTAACAACGATTAGACAATGAATGGACCAAGACCGACCCTGCTGCGCAGACCTCATTGCGCAAATGTAACCGGCTACAAGCACTCTTCTCCCCCTTAATGCTATAAATCAATGCGGCCATGGCCGACCATGAACAGCGCCTTGAAATGCACAAAGATGCCATACGTGTGTCCCAGGTGCACCCGAGCGAGATTGGAACCGAATGGAGTACTTGGCGGACGCTGCACCTGCCTATGTTTCGGAATCTGCTGGTTGCCGACCTGGTCTCAGATGTGGGCACGTTTATGCAAGGTGTTGGTGCCGCATGGCTGATGGTTTCGCAAGGGGCTGGGCCGCTGCTTGTGGCGCTGACACAAACGGCCTCGGCATTCCCATTTTTTCTGCTGGCGCTACCTGCAGGAGCTTTGGGCGACATCGTTGATCGTCGGAAACTGATACTGACGACGGAAGTATGGATGTTTTCTGTGGCGGTAGTGCTCGCTGTTCTGGCGGTGCTGCATTTGATTACGCCCTGGGTTCTGCTCTTTTTAACACTTGCTTTGTCGATCGGAGACGCGCTCGAAGCGCCGACCTGGCGAGCGGTCCTTCCAGAAGTGGTGCCGCAAGAAGGATTGATGTCGGCCATTGCTCTAAACGGCATTGAATTCAATCTGGCCCGCGCAATCGGTCCAGCACTGGGTGGATTTCTGATCGCGGCGTTAGGAATCACCGCAGTGTTTTCGCTGAATGCTGCATCGTATCTTGGCGTGCTATGGGTGATTGCACGGTGGAAGCGACCGCCACACCAGACAGGCTCGCTGCGAGAGACCGTGTCGGGTGCGATCCGCGCGGCGGTTCGGTACACGAGAAACGCGCCTGAGATTCTGACCGTTCTCGGACGAATCGGATGCATTATGTTTTTTGCAAGCGCGTTTTGGGCGCTTCTGCCCACCGTCGCTCACGAATTGCGACGAAGCGCCACCCTTTATGGACTGCTCCTAACTGTCTTTGGAGCTGGCGCAGTGCTGGGAGCCCTGGTGCTACAGCGAACGCGTTCGTTGTTCTCGTCTGACGTGATGCTCGGACTGGGAACCAGCGTCTTTGCTGGGGCGCTCTGGGGCGTGGCCGCATTCAAATCCGTAGCACTCCTGTCCCTTGCCATTTTGTTTGGAGGGGCTGCATGGACCGCGATCATGTCTTTGATGACCACGGTTATGCAGAACCTGGCGCCGGACTGGGTACGCGCGCGTGCAATGGCTGTGTTCATGCTCGTCTACATGGGAACGTGGACAGCCGGCAGCGCTTTCTGGGGGTATATCGCGGGCCGGCAGGGTACGCACTTTTCTTTGATTACCGCGGCGATTGGCACCGCCGTCTGTCCAATATTGGTTTTGATTTCGCGCTTGCCAGATACGCCTGTGGATCTGGGGGCTTGGGATCACTGGGGCAAGCCGATGCTGGTTGGAGAAGTAGACCCAAGTCAAGGGCCTGTACTGGTTACAGTTGAATATCAGGTTGAGCCGACGAAGGCGGACGAGTTCCTGGAGGCTCTCCACAAATTTGCACGAGTGCGGCGGCGGGACGGAGCATCAAGGTGGGGCGTCTATCGCGATACTGAGCATCCGGCGTTGTACGTCGAAACGTTCATCGTCGAATCTTGGGCGGAGCACTTGCGACAGCACGAGCGATTGACGAGAGGAGACAGCGACCTTGAGGAAAACGTGCGTCGTTTTGAATCGAAGCCTATCAAGGTGAGGCATTTCATCTATGCGCGCAGCAAGGGTGGGCGTCAGTAAATGGGGAATGCGAGTTGACCAGGCCGGCAGAACCTGCGTGCAGCATTAGGTGATATCCCGGATGGTTGTTGTTCCATAGTCTTCTTTCCAACCACGATCGTCGACCAAGTGTTTGGGTGTCAAACCGCACATCCGGACTATAATCGCCGGATGGCATCCGCAGCGGATGGCTCCCCACAACTCGCCCCAGCGCTAGAGATTCGTCTTCTAGTTGACAATATGCCTATGCTCGCGTGGTCTAGTCATGCGGATGGTTCCGTCGATTTCGTAAATCAGCAATGGTATGAGTACACGGGTATGTCTCCGCAAGAAGCGCATGGCTGGGGATGGAGGACAGCGATTCATCCCGAGGATCTCCCGAGATTGATGGAAAAATGGAGAACGCTCGACGACACTAATAATCGGGGCGAGTACGAAGTGCGATTGCGGCGCTCTGACGGCGTGTTTCGTTGGTTCCTGTTTCGGGTAGAACGGCTCCGCGACGAAACCTGCGAAGTTGTCAAGTGGTATGGGACGGCAACCGACATCGAAGATCGCAAGCGCGCTGAGGACTTGGCGGCTGGCGAGAAGCGGCTTCTCGAAATGGTGACGAGCGGCCATTCGATGCAGGGAATACTCGAAGCGCTCTGTCAGTTTGTTGAAAGCACGACCAGCGGTTGTTACTGCAGCGTTGTGTTGGTCGATCCGGGCGGCACGCATCTTGAACACGGGGCGGCGCCGAGCCTTCCGGACAGCTTCGTCACCTCCATTGTTGGTAGACCCCTAAACGCCGATTCGGGGCCGTGCGCGATGGCCGCGTACCTGAACGAACAAGTCATTGCGGCTGACCTCACGACGGAGACACGATGGGCAGCGTACGAGTGGTGCCCTATGGCTTTGGCGCACGGGGTACGAGCATGTTGGTCAACGCCGATCTCGTCCTCGGGGGGCACCGTCCTAGGCGCGTTCGCGATCTATTACCCTGAACCGAAAACGCCCACACCACTGGACCAGTCCATAATCGACCAGTTCACACACATCGCAAGTATCACCGTGGAGCGCCAACGATCACGGGAAGCTCTCACAAGCGCCCTCGACGAGATCCGCAGGTCAGAAGCCAAACTCCGGCAGGTGATTGATGCGATCCCGACACTGGCTTGGTGCAATCTGTCGGATGGTCCGAACGAGTTCCTCAACAAAAAATGGCATGAGTACACGGGTCTTTCTCATGAAGAATCGCATGGTTGGGGTTGGCAAGTTGCGTTCCATCCCGAGGACTTGCCGTCATTGATGGGAAAATGGCGAGAGCTGTTGATTTCAGGGGAACCAGGTGAGATTGAAGCGCGTCTTCGCCGTCACGACGGTGTGTTTCGTTGGTTTCTCATCCGGGTCGAGCCATTACGCGACCTGACAGGCAAAGTTATCAGATGGTATGGAACAAGCACTGACATCCAGGAGCTTAAGCAAACCGAAGAGAAACTGCGGGACGATGAACGCGAACTTCGCCGGATTACCGACGCGATACCGCAGGCCATAGTTGTTCTGGGTCCAGCAGGGGAGCCTCTCTATGCCAACCAAACGACACTCGATTACACGGGTCTGACCGCCGATGATGTGGTCATCCCTGGATTTCGTGAACGAATATTCCACCCGGAGGACCTCCAAGACTTGCGTGAGAAGCGAAAGACTGCCTTTGAACGCGGCTTCCCGTTCGAAGCGGAAATGCGAGCCTTACGGAACGACGGCGAGTACCGCTGGTTTCTAATCCGCTACAACCCTTTTCGAAATGAGCAAGGTCAGCTTACTCGCTGGTATGCCACGGGAACCGATATCGATGACCGGGTCAAAGCCGAGGACAAGACACGTAACGAAAATCTGGCATTACGAGAGCAAATCGACCGTGACTCGATGTTTGAGGACATCGTCGGTTCTTCGGAATCGTTGCGCAAAGTATTGCGTCAGGTCACTAAGGTTGCGTTTTCCGATTCGACAGTTTTGATCTTGGGCGAGACCGGTACGGGAAAGGAGTTGATCGCGCGGGCCATCCACAAACGATCCGCACGGGCGGACCGGGCGTTCATCGCGGTGAATTGCGCGGCAATCCCACCATCGCTGATTGCCTCCGAGCTTTTCGGTCACGAGAAGGGCGCGTTCACCGGCGCAACGCAACGGCGCCTCGGTCGTTTCGAAGCCGCAAATGGCGGGACTGTTTTTCTAGACGAAGTCGGTGACCTGCCGTCTGATGTTCAAATTGCGCTGCTGCGAGTCCTGCAGGAACGTGAAATCGAGCGCGTCGGCAGCAACGGTCCAATTCCCCTCGACGTTAGAGTGCTGGCAGCCACCCATCGCGATCTAAACGCGCTCGTGGCGGAAGGCGAATTTCGCGAGGATCTCTTGTACCGGCTCACTGTTGTACCTATCGAGATACCGCCGTTGAGAGAACGACTCGCTGACATTCCTTTGCTGGTCGAATACTTCATCGATCGCTTTGGAAAAAGGGCTGGAAAGAAGTTCACGACCATCGACAAGAAATCTCTCAAACTGTTCGAGGGATACAACTGGCCGGGAAACGTCCGTGAGTTACAAAACGTAATTCAGCGAGCGGTGATCCTGTGCGAGGGTGAAACGTTCTCCGTGGAAGAAAGCTGGCTAAAGAGAGAGGCAGCCCCAAGGTTCGCCCGCCCGGAGCCGCTCAATGGCGTGCTCGTGAAGCAGGAAAAACAAATTATTGAAGCTGTGCTGGCAGAAAGCAATGGCCGAATCTCAGGGACGGCGGGGGCAGCGGCGAAACTGGGGCTGCCATCGCGCACGCTCGACTCAAAAATCAAGCGCCTGAAAATAGACAAATACAAATTCAAGCGCCCACCTGAGATTTGATTTTGATTTATCGAACCCGCCCGCTCTTTCCCTATCGCAAAGAAATTCCTGAATAATCAGGATTCCCGCAGAACCTAAGTTGCGTATTTACAAGCATTTGTGAATGGCTGAATTATTGCACATTCGGAAACGCGGCTCCGGCGATGGTCCATGACACTGAAGATCGAACGGACTTTTGGTGCTCGGGAAACGCGGATTCGCCTTAGCGGCCAGCTTCGATCCGAGCACCTCAGACAAGTGAGGTCCGAGGTCGAAGGTGCTGAACAACCGGTGGTATTGGATTTAGAGGAGGTCGATCTCGTGGATGTCGATGGCGTTCGTTTTCTAAATGAGTGTGAGTCCACCGGCATCTCGATACTGCGCTGTTCGCCTTACATCAGGGAGTGGATGCTGCGAGA
>Ga0210399_10003547_pt1 | contig 12135 bp, 12 predicted proteins | sample IncBWC14MmetaG_FD_150865 | JGI IMG/M metagenome (GOLD analysis project Ga0210399, IMG submission 150865) | Forest soil microbial communities from Barre Woods Harvard Forest LTER site, Petersham, Massachusetts, United States - Inc-BW-C-14-M | ecosystem: Environmental > Terrestrial > Soil >... | reverse complement strand
TCGATGCGGCCATGAATGACTTGCTGCGCCCTTCGCTGTACGGCGCCTATCACGAAATCGTCCCGGTTCGACTTGGTGGTGATAAGGCGGGTGAAACAGTGGATGTCGTCGGGCCGGTATGCGAGACGGGAGACTTCTTTGCCCGCGACCGCGAGCTGCCGGTCACGCAGGAAGGGGACTTGCTGGCACTGCTCGACACCGGCGCGTACGGAATGGTGCTCGCCTCCAACTACAACACGCGGCCGCGGCCTGCAGAAGTACTAGTCGATGGAAAGTCGGTAGAGGTGATCCGACGCCGCGAGACCGTTGCGGACCTGGTTCGCGGCGAAACCTAGTTCGAGGTCGAATACTGTTTCTTCCGGTCCTGATCCCAGACAACTTTCCCGCCGACGATCGTCTTCAATACCTTTACGTCTCGAATCTTTACTGGATCGATGGAAAGAATGTCGTCACTTAGCAACACCATGTCTGCAAGTTTGCCGGGCGCGATGGAACCCTTATCCTTGTCCTGAAACTCAGCGTATGCCGAGCCCATCGTGTAAGCCTCGACCGCTTCCGCTGCGGTAAGTTTTTGTTCAGGAAACCAGCCGTTGGGATTTTTCCCATCGAGAGTCGCACGCGTGACTGCGGCATAGACGGTCAACATCGGATTCAGAGGAGCGACATCCCAGTCGGTACCGAACGCGAGGTGCACGCCGTGGTTTAAGAAGGTGCGAAAGGCATAGGTGCGGCTGGCCCGCTCACGGCCGATGCGGGCCTCGGCCCAGCGTCCGTCGTCGATGGCGTGATAAGGCTGGACGGATGCAATCACGTCCAACTGCGCGAAGCGGGCAAAATCCTTGGCCGCCATGTGCTGCGCATGCTCGATGCGAAGCCGGCGTTCCATCCCGTGGTGAGCCCTGACCAAATCGGTATACAGATCAAGGATGGTGGAGATGGCCTGGTCGCCGATCGCATGAGTGCAGATTTGCAGACCAGCAGCGTCGGCTTTCATCATGCGGTCGCGCATCAAGGAAAGTGGTTGCATTTCATCAGCCAGCAGGCCGTGATTGCCTGGTTCGTCGCTGAACGGCTCGAAGAAATATGCAGTGCGAGAACCCAGCGAGCCGTCGGCGAAAGCCTTGACAGCGCCAATGCGGAGGAATGGCCCACCAAAGGCGTGGCGAATGCCGATTTTCACCTGGTCGTCGACTTGATCGATCAGCGGGGCGGCGTAGATACGCGTCGTCAGTTCCCCGGATTGCAATAGTTCGGCGTACGCTCGGATGTCGGCGTAATCCGGATCCATGTTCTGCACGCTCGTGACTCCCAGGGACGCAGCGTACTCCAGCGCTCGCCGCACCGCGCGCACGCGCTGTTCGTGCGGGAGCGGGGGAATCACTTTGAACACCAGGTCCATGGCGGCGTCCTTCAGATCGCCGGTTGGATTGCCCTGTGCATCGCGGACAATAGTGCCGCCGGGCGGGTCGGGTGTTTGGGATGTCACGTCCGCCAAACGCAACGCGGCCGAGTTCGCCAGAGCGGAGTGGCCGTCGTAACGACCGAGGAATACCGGGTTGTCCGGAGTCACCGGATCGATCAACGCTTTGGTGGGCAGGTTGGACGGGATCCATTTCGTCTCGTCCCAATCGCCTCCCTGAATCCATTCTCCTTTTGGAGTTTTCTTCGCCTGCTCGCCGATGCGGTGAACGAATTCATCCGTGCTTGCGGCGTCATTCAGTTGCACGGAGTCGAGTTGCAAGCCGCCGCCCACGAAGTGCACGTGAGCATCATTAAATCCCGGCAGGAGGAGTTTGCCGCCGGCGTCGATCAATCTAGTGTCGTGGCCGCGCAAGGATTCCACTTCAGCTTTCGAACCGACGGCAATAATTCGATCGCCGAAAACCGCGACCGCTTGAGCCGTGGGATTGGCCTTGTCGACAGTCCAGACTCTCGCGTTCGTAATGATTAGGTCAGCCGTAGGCTTCGACTGCGCCAGTAGATTGCTGGCGAGAGCACAGCTCAGAAGTACGATTGCTAATTTCATTCTCATCCTTCGTACATTTATTTAACGGCTGGTCGGGGCACAAAACCTGGCAGGCATCGCCGTTATCGCTGTCCCCACTTCAGCTTGGCGCGGAGCACATCGAAGAATGTTCCCTGGATGCGCAGCAGCTTGACCTGATGCTCCGACTTGCGGCAAGCGACGCGGTCTCCGTCGAACATTGGCATACCGACCTGGCCGTCGATGCTCAAATAAGCTTCATCGTGACCGGTATTGACTACGATCTCGATCTTGGATGTGTCCGGGACTACCAGCGGCCGATGGGTCAACGAGTGAGCCGCAACCGGGGTCACCACGAACGCGTTCACCGACGGCATCAGGATTGGCCCTCCGGCCGCCAGGGAGTAGGCCGTCGAACCAGTGGGAGAGGAGACGATGAGACTGTCCGTTTTGTAGGCCGAGACAAACGCCCCATCAATGTAGACATCGCAATGGTTGAGACGGGAAATGGTTCCCTTGCCAACCACGATGTCATTGAGAGCGTCGTAGCTGGCGATCAAAGAGTCCTTGCGGAGCACCTCGCAATGCACCATGGAGCGCGTTTCCACGTTGCAACGTCCTTCTTCGATGCCCTGCAGAGTTGGGTAGAGTTCCTCTAACGGCACTTCGGTCAAGAATCCCAGAGAACCCAAGTTAACGCCGAGCACGGGGATTCCTGCTCTGGCCATGGCACGAGCCGCGGAAAGCAAGGTTCCGTCACCACCAAGCACGACCACGAAGTTCAGAGGCTGGGCAGCCATTTCGTCCCGGGTAACCACCTCGACACCAGCGGCGTGGGGCGCGGTCTCGCGGTCTACTACAACCTGGTACTGGTAGCGACGGAACCACGCCACGAGGCCGGGCACAATGGTTGCCAGTTCCGGCTTGTTCGGCTTGGAGACGATGGCTGCAGCTTTGCCTTTAGGGGATGGAGCCTTCCCAATATCCATGGTGAACTTTGAATTGTACCGAAATCGCCAAAAAAGAGTTCATTGCAGGTGCGTGAAAAGAGGCAGAAAACCTCAGAAAACTGAAAACAGCAGGAATTCCCGATTCCCTTCCGTGCCTAGAATCGGAGACTCGATCGCGTCCGTGTGCGCACAATTCTGCGCCAGGAGCGCGAGACGCACCTTCTCCACCGCACCCATCTGCGCAGTTTCGTCACGCACGATGCCCCCCTTCCCTACGTGTTCGCGGCCCGCTTCGAATTGCGGCTTCACCAGCACAACCATCTGCCTGCCACGACGCTCGGCTGCGGAGTCCGGGAATGCCGACGCGACGACCGCGGGGAGAACCAGAGTTGCAGAGATGAACGAAACATCCATCGAGATAAAGTCCACGACCTCGCCGACCTGCTCCCGGGTCAGGTAACGGGCATTGGTCTTCTCCAACAGACGCACGCGCGCATCCTGGCGTAACCGAAAATCGATCTGGCCGTGGCCGGTGTCGACGGCAATGACCCGCGCTGCTCCATGCTGTAACAAACAATCCGTGAAGCCGCCTGTAGAAGTTCCGATGTCGAGGCAGGCTCTCCCGGCAACCTCGATGCGCCAATGTTCAAGGGCTCGCTCGAGCTTGAGGCCTCCTCGACTTACGTATTTCAAGTCTTCGCCCAGAAGCCGAATATCCGCTTCCGGGTCTACTCCGGTGCCGGCTTTTTCCATTTTTTGCCCAGCGACCAGAACTTTGCCCGCAAGTATCAGCGCTTGCGCCCGCTCGCGCGAACTTGTTAGTCCGCGCTCCAGCAGTAGCTTGTCGAGCCTGACTTTCAAATCGATCTCCGGGAGGCTCTGCAACTTTCGAGTCTCCAACTTACACCAAAAGTGCCAGCAACCAACTCAGTGCAAGGTGTAGAAGCATCTCTCGCTGAGCCAGTTGCAGAGATACTTCCCTGCTTTTCCACAGTGTTTTCCACCGAGGTGTTGAAAAGTGCCTCACGAGCGACCCTTTCCAAACGCCACCTTGCTTTGCTGTTGAGCACGGGTGCGACGTCAATGGTATTTGATCAGTTAAACCCTTACCACGGTGAGATTGGGGAAAGCCGTGCGATAAAGATGGTCGTCGAGGGTGAGCAGTGAGTAGCCGCCTTCGAGAGCGTGGGCTCCGATCAGGAAGTCCGCCAGAATGCGCCGAGGGCCTGAATCGCGTTGTTTCCTTCGACGGGCAGCGTACGTTTGGAATGCCCGCCCTGCTGCTCGCCAAACTGATTCTTGCAGAGACCAATCAACGCTGATGGCGGTTTCTGTGCAGAACGAATCCAGAAAGGACTCGCTTCGTCCCGGCGCAGCCATCAGTTCAGCGAAAACCGGGCCAGCAATGAGCAGGGCTCCACGCCCGAGGGCTTCGTCCAAAGCTGACTGTGCAATCGAGTTGAGGGCCGGGTCACGGTCCCAGAGAGCAACGATGACGTTGGTATCAATGGCGGTCGTCATGGCCACGCATTTCCCGAACCCAGGTCGTAATTCCCTTCCTCCCGGAGCGAATCCCCTGGTTCCCGATGCCTCGAAACTTGGCGAACGGGCTCTCAGTCCTTGCAGGTCGCACCTTCATACCCTTTTCGTCGCCCTCAAACAGCAACCGGTCACCCGGCCGAACGCCTAATGCGCGGCGAACCTCGCGGGGTACGGTTATTTGACCTTTGCTGGTGATTTTTGCCTGCTTCTGCACGGCCACCTCCACTCTTCCTTACTTTATCACAGTGCTCCTTACTTTCCCGCCAAAGGGCCTTTTCGGCCGAAACCGTTTTTCATGTGGTATGGCCCTGTCGTGCTATGCCCATCGGCCCCTCGTGCCATTGCCGTCGAGTGTGAAACGTATCATCTTAGTAGTGCACGCGATTGGTTTAGAGATGCTGGAGCAGACGACAAGACGCGAAGCTGGCACGAGCTGGGTTGGTGCGGCTTACGAGAATGATCGCAGCCGGTTGTTCTTCGCGCTGGTTATCCTGCTGGTGGCTCTTGCTGTACTGCTGGTGAAAGATCGCGAGTTCTGGTTTGGAGATGCGCAGGCGGCCGCCGCGGACGAGACGTCGCCTGAATGGATTCCGGGCAGCGTAACGCAAACCCCGGCAACTCTCGCTACTCCCACTGCCCAGCCGAAGAAACATGTTGCTGCTGCCAGGAGTTCTGCCGAACCGGCAGTCGCGGCGCGGCCCATTATCGCATCCAGCCCTGCTGTGATTCCGCCGCTCGAAGTCGAAGTGGTGGCCGGCGACACCCGCAATACCGTCCGTCTCGGCACCAACCCCGTAAAGGTTGCGATGACACCCGCCTCCACGTCTGGGGCGGAGGATTCGACGGCAACCGACCAGGGTCTCTTGCTAAAGCCACATCACGAACTCAGCTGCCCGAGCCTTCGTATCCGTTGCTGGGCCGGCAGATGAAGGTACAGGGTTCGGTACTGTTGCAGGCGGTCATCGGCGCCGACGGCGTCATCCGGGATCTGCGAGTGCTCAGCGGTCCCGCTATCCTGGCCTCGGCAGCCCGCGAAGCTGCTCGCGGCTGGCAATTCAAGCCCTACTTGCAGAACGGCAAGCCGGTCGAGACCCAGGCCAATATCACGGTCAACTTCACGATCAAAGTGTTGGATAATGCGGCCAGGGATCAGATGGACACCGTGGTGGCCTTATCGAGGGGCGGAGAATAGTCCAACTCACCTTTTTCCCGCGATAACTTCCGGACGAGTATCCACCAGCAACCACAAAACCAACCAGGTTCGCCGCGTTTTGGCTCCGCAATCCGATAGGTAACTCCGAGTCCCCGCCTGTGTATAATGCCCTGCGTTTATGGACTGGGCTCCTGCATCCATCGTCCGCTGGCTGTTGGACTCGGAGCATGGCGCTTCGGACCGGCTGATTCCACGCTGGCTCTTCCAGCGCGCGCTCGGTTTCATCTATTTCTCGGCTTTTTTCTCGCTGGTCTTTCAGATCCGCGGGCTCATTGGTCCTGAAGGCATTCTCCCCGCAAACGACTATCTGCAGGCGGTGGCACATTCACTTGGCCACGCGCGCTTCTGGTATGCGCCAACCCTTTTGTGGTTTTCGGGCGGATCGCAGATGCTCGTGGCTCTCTGCTGGGTGGGAATGGTGGCTGCGCTGCTGCTCGTTCTAAATATCTGGCCGCGAGGAACGCTGGCCGCCTGCTTCGTATGTTTTCTTTCATTCGTGAGCGCAGCCGGAGACTTCTCTGGCTACCAGTCCGACGGCATGCTCCTGGAAGCCGGATTCATCGCGCTCTTCTTTGCGCCGGCGGGATTTCACCCCGGCCTGGGTGCTGCGCGTCCGCCTTCTCGCGCCAGTCTGTTCCTCCTGCAGTGGGAGTGGTTCCGCATCTACTTCGAGTCCGGCGTGGTTAAAATCGTGAGCGGTGAGCCGCAGTGGCGTCAAATGACCGCCATGGACGAGTACTACCAGAACGGGCCGCTGCCCACCTGGGTCGGCTGGTATGTCCAGCATCTGCCGCACTGGTTTCATGCCTCGACGGTGTATGCCACGCTCGCGCTTGAACTGGGTCTGGTCTGGATGTTATTTCTGCCGCGGCGCTTGCGCATGGTGTGCTTCTTCATCGTAACCCCGTGGCAAATCGGCATCATCCTCACCGCCAACTACACTTTTCTGAACTACCTGGTTCTCGCCCTGGGCTTGCTGTTATTGGACGACCGCCTGCTGCTGCAGCTTCCACTGCAGCGATGGAAAAAACCTTTTCCTGCTCCCGCGGAAGTGGATCGTTCGGAAGTGACGCAGCCCACAGGTACGAGGGAAACTGAAACCGATTCTTCGCAGGATTCTGCCGCACAATCCGGCGACGCGATCCGATCTGAGACCGGTCTCACACCAAATTGGCGAGAGCCCTTCCACCCGCACCTCGCCGTGCTGAAGTTTTCATTGATCGGCGGGATGCTCGGCTGGATCTTCTATGCGACCGCGGTGCAATTGATCTGGATCGTCTGGCCCTCGATCAGACTGCCAACCGCGCCGGTCATCGCGCTCGAACCATTTCGCATTGCCAATCGATACGGCCTGTTCGCCGTCATGACCAGGGGCCGCTACGAAATCGAGTTCCAAGGCTCAGGGGACGGGCAGAACTGGCAGGCATATCCGTTTCGCTATAAACCGCAGGACCCGGGCAAGCCGCCGGGTATTTACGCTCCCTACCAGCCACGTTTCGACTGGAACCTGTGGTTCGCTTCTCTGGGCTCGTGGCGCGAGTATCCGATCGTACTCAGCAGCGAAATACGGCTGCTTTCGAACGACCCCGAGGTGCTTACGCTTTTTGCCGGGAATCCTTTCCCTCACCAGCCGCCGCTCCAGGTGCGTGCGGTACTATGGCAATACTGGTTTACCACTACGGCCGAAAAACGTGCGAGCGGACTTTGGTGGCGCCGTCAACTGCTGGGGCTCTACGCGCCGACGCTCACGCGCGACCCCGACGGCAGAATCCGAGCGGTCGAATGGCCCACGGTTGCGCCTCGACCATGATTCGCGAGCCGGCTTAGCATCATGTTTGCTGCTTGCGACCATGGAACAGACGAGGAGCCGCCCCTATTTCAACCTTTACCAGGTAAAGCTGGGTCACAGCCAGGAGCTATGCTGCGCGTCAAACCACCGCAGATCATACGTTCGGAGAGTCTTTCAACCGTCTATCGCCCTACGGTTGCTCGGTCTGTAAATTGCTGTGATTCTCGGATAACCGATTCTCGTTGCGGTTCAAAAGCCACAGCAATAGCAGCACCGCCAAGAGGGCTACCAGGAAAAAAACAACGCCACCGTTCCGGTGGAGGTTGCCATGCAAGAATCCAGGATCGACGTGGGTCCCGAGCATGGAGATGGTGAAGATACGAAGCCCATTCTTGGCAATCGAAAGAGGAATCGCCGCCAGTACGACAATCGCTTTCCGCCAAAAAGATCGGAGAAACAGGTGAGCCAACACCATACTGGTGACGACCAGCATCAGACTGGAACGCAAGCTGCTGCATTCCTGGGCAACCTCGAGATTTAGCCCCGGAATCGATAGCATGATGCCGTCCTGTGTAACCGGGACGCCCAAAGCTGAAAACAGAAAACTGGCCGCGACAGCGGAGCCGTGTTGCCAGAGCGTGATGATCTTGTCTAACGCTGACGCGGGAATAGGAACCAGCCATAACAAGAAACAAAGAGGAAACAGAAACCGCTGAGCCATGCGGGCGCCAAAACATAACACAAAAGATCCGATCCACCAGATCACCACCGCCAGCATGCCGACAGAAAGCTGAGTATCGCTCCGCAAAGCAGGTATCCAGCGGGAAGAGCCGAAGATCAGACTCGCGATGACCAACAGAGCTGAACCAAATCCTACGGCTGGTTCGAATGGCGGTATCAGCAAGGCCCGCTCGGAGAAAATCAAAGACGCGCTAATCGGCAAGATCAAGAGCAGATGGGTATATTCATCCGCGCGCAGCGCCAGCGCAAAAGTGCTGAATAACGGGTGCCAGCCAATCGTCAGCGACACAGCGCACAGAAGTACAAACTTTCGCGATGGCGGCATCCCCGTCATCGCGCTTCCGGCCACCGCGAAGAAGAAGACATCAACAGATGACCCCGACATGCACTAGCGGGTTTTGGGTTAACGCGGAGTCCTCCTACGACATGAAGAATGTGCATGGCTTGTTCGACTATCGTACCCCACGGCCTCGATTCGTTTCCTCACCGCGGTGTTGTCGAACTAGCTTATGGGTTGGGGTCAGGCTCATACGAAACTCGCCAGATCAGTTCTCCGCCATCATCGGAAATCAACAGGGAGCCATCTTGCCCTGCTGCCACGCCAACGATTCGCCCGTACACTTCTTTGCCCGCTGGATTCGGCACAAATCCGGAGAAGAAAGGCGTCGCCTCGCCGGCCGGGAGGCCATTGCGGAAGGGAACAAAGACAACCTGATCACCGCTCCTCGTACGTCGGTTCCACGAACCATGCTCCGCGATAAAAGCACCGTGCCAATACTTGGACGGGAATTCCTGTTTGTCATAAAACGCAAATTGCAGGGGGGCGACGTGTGCCCCAAGCAGGACATCCGGGACAAGGGCCTTCGCGACCAAGTCTGGCCTCGACTTTACCCGATCATCCACATGTCTGCCGACATAAGAATAGGGAAAACCATAAAAGCCACCGTCAACCACGTGGGTAAAGTAATCCGATGGGATGTCCTCGCCAAGATCGTCGCGTTCATTTACAGCCGCCCACAGGTTGCCAGACTCCGGATTGAAGCTGATTCCGACGGCATTCCGCAACCCGCTGGCGTAAATCCGCATGTTTTTCCCATCAGGATCGGCCACCACAATGGCGGCCCGTCGGGGATCGGACTCAATCGAGATATTGTCGCGCGACCCTATGGACACAAATAACTTCTGGCCATCTCCACTAAAGGCCAGCGATCGCGTCCAATGTTGGTTATAGCCCAGCCCCGGGAGGTCCAGTATGTGCTCGGCATCGCCCAGCCGCTTCGAGGTCTTGGGGTCATAGCGAAAGCGCACAACTTCATCTGTATCGGCGACATAAACATATCCGTCATGGAACGCAATGCCGAACGGCAGCTTCAAATGATCGGCAAAGATCTCGCGGGACTGAGCACTGCCCTGTCTCCGCGGGTCGCGCAATACCACCACTTCTCCGATTGCAGAGTCGGCCACAAACAAATCACCGTCTGGAGCGACGGCCAACCATCGCGGTTGACTGAAGCCTCTTGCAAAAACGGAAACCTTGAATCCAGCGGGAACCTGCGGCTGAAAGTCTGCTGGCGGCGAGACAATCACTGGCCAGTTTTCGGTGCGTAGCAATCTCGCGCGAATGCGCGCTCTCCATCCGCCTATATTCAGGAGGAAAAACACGGCCAGCGCCGCAGCGACGATTAGTCCCAGCGCAATAAAATACCGCAACGCTTGACGAGAACCGAGCGAGTGATCGGCTGGCTTGATCAACTGTGTGCCATTATTCCAGAGTTGCGATGCCTGCTGGCTGTTACTGCTAACTGCGCCCCTTTTCTTTGAGGAAGGTTCCCTCCTGGAGTTCGGCGAATGCTTGCCGCAACTGCTCCTGCGTATTCATGACGATCGGCCCGTACCATGCAACCGGCTCTTCGAGCGGCTTTCCCGAGACCAGCAGGAAGCGAATTCCGTCGACCCCCGCTTGCACGGTGACCTCGTCGCCGCGATCGAATACCACGAGTGAACGGTTATCCGCTTCCACGGGAGGCGTGGTGTCCGCCCACCTGATCGCTTCGGTCGGCACCGCGAGTGGACCGGACGCGTTGCAGAACTTGCCCGCCCCGGCGAAAACGTAAGCGAAGGCATGTCGGGTCGTCTCCACTGGCAGGGTCTTTCTCTTCCCGGCAGAAACTGAAACATCGAGGTAGATCGGGTCAGCGGCGATGCCGTCCACAGGCCCCGTTTTTCCCCAAAAGCTTCCGCAGACGATTCGCACGTGGGTGCCATCGTCATCCTTGACTTCGGGAATATCGAGCGCTTTCACTTCCTGATAACGCGGCGCGGTCATTTTGAGCAATGAAGGAAGATTCGCCCACAACTGAAAACCATGCATCCGGCCCGACTGGTCGCCCTTGGGCATCTCCTGATGGATGATGCCGCTGCCAGCCGTCATCCACTGCACGTCACCGGCGGCGATTGCGCCCTGGTTGCCCATGCTGTCGCCGTGTTCCACCGTTCCAGCAAGCACATAGGTGATGGTTTCGATGCCGCGATGGGGATGCCAGGGAAAACCGGCCAGATAATCTTCCGGAACGTCATTGCGGAAATCGTCGAGCAAAAGGAACGGATCGAATTCCTTCGTGTTTCCGAAGCCGAATGCGCGGCGCAGATGCACCCCCGCGCCTTCGAGAGTCGGCTTCGATTGAATAAGTCGCTTAACCGGTCGAATCGACATAGAGGTCTCCCAAATCGTTTTCGAACGCCCACAGCATACGAATTTTAGCCAGGCGAAATAAGTCTCACTTTTTCTCTCGCGATCTGGGATCGTTCGCGGGATCAAAATAGCGGGTGTCGGTTGGTCCGTACCCGGAGATTCCCACAATCACCGGGTCGGCATCGGTCCGCGCGAAATGATTGTCTCCACCCGGTTCCGAGTACACGCTCCCCGGCGGAAGCGTCTTCAACGACCCGGCATCAAAATGGTTGCCGTAGCCAAAGTGCCATTCCCCTGACAAAACCGTCGCTACGCGAGCGTCTCTATGTGAGTGCGACTGAATCGTGGTGTGAGCCGGAACGAACAGCAGAATCGTGTAGAACCCCGCCTTCGCCGGATCGCCAAAGAGCACTTTCGTATGAACCCCCGGTACGGCCGAGCTTCCGATCTGGTTGTCATCGAGCGCGCTGGCCCGAATTTCCGCCACACTCATGCGCGTCTCGGGAAGGGACTGAGCGGTTGCCAGGGACCTGGCAACAAGGACCAACGCAGCAACCACGAATCTCTTGAACATCGGTAACCCTTTCGTCTCAATATCAGTCGATAAAAACTAACGATGCGCCTGGGTTTCCACGAGCGCCTACTCATAAAGTTCACAGAAATCCTTGCAACGCTTCGGTCGTCTGCTGGGGCCGCTCCTCGAGCACCCAGTGTCCGGTGTCCTTCAGCACCACAACGGTTACATTCGAAGCAACTAACTTCATCTGCTGTGCCAGCGCATCACCGAGTGACTTCTCGCCGCCAATGACGAGCACTGGCATGGTCAGCTTGGTCTGAGCCAACTGAGCGAAATCCTTCGCCGCTTGTTGGAACGAAACGAAGTAAGCCCAGCCCGCCCGCATTCGTCCAAGCCGGGAGTAGGCTGTCGTGTAAGCCGCCCGATCCGCTTCGGAAAGTGAGCGTGACTTATCGGCGGCGAAGTCGTTCCAGAAATGCTCGAAGTATAGGCGCTCACGACCTTGAACCAGCGCTTCGGGCGTCGGCCCGTTAAAACGGAAGTGCCACAAGCCGGGGTTGTTGTAGATGGCTTCCCACTCACCCACCCCCGGAAGGAAGGCATCCATCACAACCAGTTTCGCCACTTCAGCCGGGAATTGCGCCGCATAAGCATAGGCCACCATCAGGCCGATGTCGTGCCCCACGACCTCTGCTTTTTGGACCCCC
>Ga0210399_10003545_pt1 | contig 12138 bp, 9 predicted proteins | sample IncBWC14MmetaG_FD_150865 | JGI IMG/M metagenome (GOLD analysis project Ga0210399, IMG submission 150865) | Forest soil microbial communities from Barre Woods Harvard Forest LTER site, Petersham, Massachusetts, United States - Inc-BW-C-14-M | ecosystem: Environmental > Terrestrial > Soil >... | reverse complement strand
ACTCAGGCTTGTGCATGCATTGCATCACTGCAGCAACTGCCGGCTTCGTTCGGGAACTATACCGGCCTGCTGACCGATCCGCGTATCATGCAGTTCGCCCTGCGCTACGAATTCTGAGTCTCGGGAGATCGCAAGGGTTATAGACTGGCGCGGATCGCATGACTCATCTGGCACGCAAGCTACGGCTGGTGGACTACTTCGCGCTGGGCTTCGGCGTGATGGTAGGTACGGCCTGGCTGGTGGTGATGGACGACATTCTCAAGCGGGGCGGTCCGCTGGGAGCGATCCTGGGATTCACGCTGGGCGCGCTGATCCTGCTCCCCATCGGCTATGTCTATGGTCAGCTTGTCAAGGCGATTCCCGACGCGGCTGGCGAAGCCGCTTACGTCGCCAGGTTCTTCCCTCCGGTAGTGAGTTTTGCGACCGGATGGATGATGTTCTTAAGCTACTCCCTCACCTGTCCCTTCGAGGCTCTGGCCGCGGGGAGAATCACCGGGTACCTGGTCCCATCGCTCAATTCGCATGAGCTCTATCGGATTGGCGGCTACCCGGTGTACCTGCCCCACGTAGCTCTTGGATTGGCCCTCACCCTCGTTCTGACCTGGCTCAACTACCGTGGGATTCAGGCCAGCACACGTTTGAGCAAAACGGCGACCTTCACCTTCCTTACTCTGGTACTGATTTTCGCGTTGGCGGGCGCTCGCCATGGTTCCGTTTCGAATTTCTTTCCGCTCTTCAGTCACTCTCCGTTGCTTTCGATCCTGCTCGTGTGGCAGGTGGTGCCCTGGCTCGTCTCAGGATTCGAATCGGTCGGAAAGTGCGCCGAGGAGGCCAGCCCGGGATTTGCCGATCGCAATTTCTCGGTTGCAACCTTCTTTTCCGGCCTGATTTTTTTCTGGGTCGTCATCGGATCGGTCTCGTTCGTCGCGCCATGGCAAAGCCTGAACAGTAACCTGCAATTCCCGACCGCCGTGGCTTTTGAGCGGGCCCTGCACGCTCACTGGATCGTCGTGCTCATCATGGGTTCGGCGCTGGTTGCGCTGGTGCAGGCTTTTAATGCCAACATCATCGCTTCCTCGCGTCTCTTATACGCGATGTCGCGCCACAACCTGCTCAACCCGATCATGAGCGCAGTCCACCCCCGGAATCAGACACCCTCGACCGCCATCGTTGCAGTCGGACTCGCAACTGCGGCAACGATTTTTATGGGAGAAGCCTTGCTCGTCCCTATCCTTGAAGTCGGAGCGATCAGCGCAGCCGTGGGATGGATGGCCGCCTGCGCTTCCTACTATCGAATGAAGCCCGATGGATTTGGGCGCGCCGCGTCGGTTTTCGGGCTATTTGTCACCTCGGCCATGGTCCTGGTGAAACTCCTTCCCTGGATCCCCGGCCACTTCACCTGGCATGAATGGCTCGCACTCGCCATCTGGGCCGCACTGGGCATCGCGGCACGCGCCTCTCGCGAGCGCAATTTTCAGGAACAGCCCGACCTCGAGACTGCGGACGCGGCCAATTAAAGCCGGTCCTGAACAGTCCGACTAAGCGGTCGCTAGTTTGCTTCGGAGTAAAGATCGACCATCTCAGCGGGAAGATCCCGGGACCAACCTTCTATCCAATCTTCCGCCAACGCCCGCGCCCGGAAAACGCGCGGAGAAATACCGAACTCCTTCCGGAAAGAATGGCTGAAATGAGCGGAGTCGCTGAATCCCCAAAAAAACGCGATTTCAGTGATGGTCCTCTCCCGCATCCGTGGATTCGCCAGGTCCGCGCGGCAGCCCTTCAAGCGGCGCCTGCGAATGTACTCGCCCAGCGTGCCACCGGTTACCAGGAACAAGCGGTGCAGGTGACGGACGGAGATGCCCACGAAAGATGCAATCTCGACCGGACCCAGGCTCGATTCCGAAAGGTGAGTGTCAATATAGCGATGGATCTGGCGGCGTAACTCGATCGCGCGAGGAGCGGGATACGGATCGCCACCCAAACACGCTGCCAGAATTTCGAAATAAGCTTCGAGCGCAGCCGCGCCTTCCTCTTCGCTCATATGCCCGGCTTCGTCGTAAAGCGACTGCGAAAGCCGGCAAAAGGTAGCGCCGTGACGGGCCCTGCCGCTGATCCGCTGGTCGACCGGAATATCTCCCCGCCGCAGATGATCTTCCATAGTCCAGCGCGGAACGCGAAGGTAGAGCCGGGCACAGTCGGTGTCGCAACTGGAGGACCATGGAATCCCGGAGTCAATCAGAGTGCTGTCCCCCGGGTTCAGCACGACGCTCACACCGTTCTGCAAATAGCTCCGAACGCCAGCAATCTGCGTAATGACAATGCAGAACCGATTCTCCGGGCTGGCAGAATCGCAAGGCCACTTCCAGAACGAAAGCGGACTCGAAGAGAAGCGCGTCAGCCTCAGTCCGCCCACATCGCGAACGTCAATCGTGCCACGAAAGGAAGACTTCGGGAGCCGAATGCGGCAATCGCCACAGATTTGTTTCGCATTCCACTGCCAGGCATCCACACGGTCGGAAGCCGGCAGGAGCTCGGTTGAAAACAGTCGTGACATCGTGTCCCTCGATGCCTTTATGTGATTGGCGTCTCGTCAACTGGCGTGCCGCGGGCCCGGACGACCAGACCACATCGCGCGGTAGTCGCGTGCTTTCGTGCGCACTGGCTGGCGCCGAAACGTAGCACATCGGATAACAGCGTGCAAGATCAATCTGGAGTCGGAAGCCTCGCGCCGAGCACCTCGCAGAGACTCCTTCTGACCGAACAGCATCGTTCCCAACCAGCAAGCGCTTGGGGATGATGCTCGAGCGAGGGCCGACATCGTTGGTGAAACTTTTTAGCCTATCGCGCAGGCTCGGCGTCGGGAATTGAGCCTGAGCTTGCCTCAGGCCAGGGTGGAAGCACCTTCACCAGCACCCACAAGATCGCAAACGGCAGAATCGTCAATAGGATCGCCATCAGTAGACCTTCCCGTGCGACCAGCCCCATCTTGTAAGTCGTGTAACCCAAAAAGCTCTTGGAGAAGAGCTGTCCCCCGATCACCACGTTCCATCGCATGGCGAAGATACCCATAAGCGTCAGGCACCCGGCAGCCGCGTAGATGCGCTTGCGGGCGATATCCGACAACTTCGCCACCTGGGTGAGACCGAGCAATGCGATCGGCGCTATTGTTCCCAGCGCGATCTGCACCACGATGTGCGAGAGGTACAGCTTGCTGTGCACCATGAAATCGAGACTGCGGAAGGATTCATCTGCCTCGTAAATGCGGTGAATCAGGTCCAGCATCTCCAGACTGAAATCGATCACAAAGATATAAAATAGGTAGCGCGCCACAGTATCGACACACTTCATGTCGATCACCTGCCGACGTGCCCACGAAATCAGCATGTAGAGCAGCATCACCAGTGCAATCCCTGACACCATCGCCGAAAAAATAAAGACGACCGGCATCAACGGCGTCGACCACCACGGATTGGCCTTGATCGAACCGAAAATGAATCCCACGTATCCGTGCAGCAGAAAGGCGGAAGGAATTCCGATCACCGTGATCAACCACCCCGCCTTTTCATCGATCGCCAGGGCACGTTCGCTGATGTTCGTGGACCCCAGCGTCATCACGCTATAAATCGCGCGCTTCCAACCCCTGCTCGACTGTGATAGCAAAACAATTTGCCGGCGGTAATCGAGCCAGATCTCCAGCAACAGCACGGCCATCAGGTACCAGAGATACACAAAGCCGAACATGGCCATCGCAGACGTGCGATGCGGCGTGAGGTACATCTCATAGGACCGCTCCGGATGGCCCAGGTGCAACTGCAAAGGAAGAGGAGCCACGAGCAGGAACGATAATGCCGTCAGCAACGCCAGCCGGTAGGTGGGCTTCACGGCCTCTACCTGAAACACACGTTCCAGAGAGGCCAGAATAAAGGCACCCGCCACCAGCCCGGTCAGAAACGGATACAGCACGATCAGCACGCTCCATTGCAGCTCGATTTCATTCGGGTACATGAAGCCGTCAACGCCGGGCATAACTTTCCGTTCTCCTCACCGCACCGAACCATCCAGCTCGTTGTAATAGACCTTGGCCCGCGTGGCCATGCTGGGCTTCAGCACGTGAACACTATGCGTCTTGAGGAACTCATGGATTGGGTCCGCGGGATTTCTCAGGTCCGCAAGTTGTCTCGCGCCCGTTGGACAATTCTCACAGCAGGCCGTCGTCAAGCCTTTGGTGATCCGGTGATAACAAAGCGTGCATTTCTCCGCCGTATTCGTTCGCGGATTGATGAACCTGCAACCATACGGACACGCTTGCACACAGTATCGGCAACCCAGGCAATACTTCGGGTCCACCAGCACCACGCCATCCTGGCTGACGAACGTCGCGCCCACCGGACATACCTGTGTACACGGCGACTCCGCACAGTGATTGCACAATTTCGGAACAAAGAAGTTTTTGCCCTTGCCATCTTTCGCCGGCGGGAATCCCTTCTTGCCGCCCTCCGGCGAATCCACCTGTGGATTCTCAATGTCGTAATCCGATACGTGATAACGTTCCACCCAGGTCCGGAAATAACCATCTGGAACATCGTTCTCCGCCTGGCATGCCCGCACGCAGTTGCCGCATCCAATGCACTTCGGCAAGTCGATTAACATGCCCCACCAGTGTTCGCTCAACTTGTAATTTGGGGCTGCTTCCGGAGTGCCCGCCAGCACATATTTCCAGGCCACGCCGGCCGCAGGCAGCAGGAGCAGCAGATGTCGCCGGGTGATGTTCATTTCGCGCCTCCCGCCACAATCACCGGACTGTGAGGCTGGTGGCACGTATCGCAAGGCAGACCAGTAGAGTGTTCCTCCGTATCGACCTGCGGAAAATTCCTCGGCTTCGCGGCGTTTGCCTCATGACAACGGGCGCATAACACGGCCGTGTCGAGCTTGGCGGGTTTCACCGAAGTGGGATCATCCACATGCTGCGCCTGAGGTCCATGACAGGCCTCGCAATTCACGCCCGCGTGCTTGCCGTTCTTCTTCTTATCGAGGACGTCCGCATGGCAGCCCTCGCAGTTCTCATGGCCCGCGAACTTGATCGGACGCGCTGCGATTTCCGCCACTGCATTGGCGCGATAATGCCCAAGCTGTCCGAAGCTCTTTGGAACCAGAAATCCTCGAATCACGAGGAATATCAGTAGCCCTGCGACGAAGACCGCGGCTAAGCGGAAAAGATGTCCTGCATCCTTGAAGACATTCATGCCATGCAGTTGCACCGGATCCCTGCGCGGGATCTTCTCCTGCCTTCCCGGCAGGCGGAAGCCGATGCTCTTTGATACCGGAATTAGTTACACCTTGCTGTGTCTTACATCACCGCGTCCCTGTGACACGCCTCACAATCTGGAACGTCCCGCCGTCTAAATCCGAACCAGCACGCTGCGCACAGCCTCGCGGTTGATACCAATTGCTCTAGCATCTTCGCTCCAGACCAAGAAACTTATTGACACTTACAAGCATTCGATATTAAAACGATTCAATACAACGAACTTTAAGGAAAACCGTGGCTACTGAACGCCGCGATGCACGCCAGATTCTGGGTGGAAGACGAGATCGTGAGCAGACTCTTGATGAACCGCCCGCGGCCGTGAAAGCCAGCCGCGTATGTAACACGCGAACCGATTGATTGGAGGCTAATCCAATGATCCCCCATAGCATTCACGAAACAATACGCCCTTCTCTCGCCACAAATTTCAGACCATGTCGCCCGGTTCTGTCAGCTCTGGGCGTCTTGCTCCTCGCCTGCGGCGTTGCGGTCGCAGGCATCACAGCCAGCATTTCAGGAACCGTGAAGGACTCGACCGGAGCCGTCTTGGTTGGAGCCAGTGTCACCGTCACCAATGTCGCCACCGGCATCGTGCAGACGGTTTATTCCAACGGTGAGGGCGCATATACCTTACCGGCTCTGCCGCCCGGCACCTACGACCTCGAAGTGCGACAGAAGGGCTTCAAGGCATTCAAGAAAACAGCCATCGAATTGCACGTGAACGATGCGCTCACGGTTGATCCGCTGCTCCCGGTGGGCGATGTTGCGGAGGTCGTTACCGTAGCGGCCGACGCGCTGCATGCAGAGACTATTTCGACGCAATTGGGCGAGGTCATCAAGGATAAGGAGATGACTTCGGTCCCGCTGAACGGCCGGAGCTATACGGACCTGCTGGCCCTGCAGCCGGGTGTGAGCAACACGAACTCGAACATTGGAGGCGGCTCCTCGGTCCTGAACATTTTTCAAAGTGGCGGATTTCAGCTGCCGCAGGTGTCGGGCGATCAGAATCCCGGCAATCTGTCGGTGAATGGCATGCGGGAGTCAGCCAATGGCTATCTGTTGAATGGCGTGTCGGTGCAGGAGTACGGATATTCAGGAACGGCGGTGGTGCCAAACCTGGATTCGCTGGCGGAGTTTCGGATTATTACGAACAATTTTGACGCGGCGTATGGGAATTTCTCCGGTGGGCAGATCAACGTCGTAACCAAGGCCGGGACGAATCAGATTCATGGCAACGTGTTTGAGTTCTTCCGCAATACCTCGCTCGATGCGGCGAATTATTTCGATCGGAACGGGCGAGGGCCATGGCACCAAAACCAGTTCGGCGGAACGGTGGGCGGCCCGATCATAAAAAGCAAAGTCTTCTTCTTCGGGGATTACCAGGAGAACAGAAGAAATGTGGGGGTCTCGACCGGAGCCATCACGGTACCAACCTCGTTGGAGCGGGGAGGGGACTTCTCCAGCTTAACAGGCTCCTTGTCCGGAACGGTTCAAGGCAGCGCCTGGGCAGATACCTTGAGCATGCGGGAATTCGGAGTCACGGGGATGATTCATCCCGGCGAGTCCTACTACAGCGCCGGCTGCATCGATCCTACGGTTTGCGTTTTTCCGAACGGGAAGGTGCCCGCGAAGCTGATCTCGCCGATCGCGACGAATGTTTTGCAGGCAGGCGCGATCCCAGTTGGCGATGGAAACGGCAACTTCTCGACCTCGGCATTCGCGCAAAACCTCACCGACCGCAAGGGCAGCGGGCGGGTGGATGCGAACCTAGGCATCGGTACGCTGTTTGGTTACTACTACATTGATCAGTTTTCTCTGAACAATCCATATCCGGTGGCGACCGTGCCGGGATTCAGCGCGACCACAAAGGGACGGACCCAGGTCATCAATATCGGAAACACGAAGTCACTGGGAAGCAGCGCCGTGAACGAAGCGCGCATTGGCTATCTGAGAGTGCATGACTTCTTGAATAACCCCACGGGAGGCACGAACACAAAGCTCAGCGCGCTTGGCTTTTCAACCAATCCGGCAACTGGCGGGATTCTTCCACTCAACCCAGCGACCGAAGGACTGCCGGAGATGGATTTTCAAAGCTTCAACATTGGCGTTCCCAGCCGCATCCTGGGCTTGGTCGAGAATACTTACCAGGCATCGGACAACTTCAGCAAGCTGGTGGGAACGCACAGCCTGACCTTTGGCGGAAGCTTTCATTACACACAGCTGGCGGAACAACTGCACAACATCGAAAACGGCTACTTCTTCTTCAATGGGACCTCGGAGACCGGGATCGATTTTGCGGACTTCTTGCTGGGTGCACCGGGCGCCTTTCAGCAGGGACAAACGCCGGCGGCGAACACGCGCAGCTACTATCTTGGAGCGTTTGCGCAGGACAGCTGGCGGGCGCGCCCGAACCTGACGCTGAATTACGGCGTGCGCTGGGACGTGATCTCCCCGTGGTGGGAGCAGCACAATGAAATCGAGACGCTCAAGCTGGGCGAGCAATCGGTAAAATTTCCGAATTCGCCCCGCGGGTGGGTGTTCCCGGGCGATCCCGGCATTCCAAAAACGATTGCTCCGGTGCGGTGGGGTAACTTCGCTCCGCGGTTGGGACTGGCCTACTCGCCGAATGTCTCGCAAGGATTTCTGGGCAAATTGTTCGGTGGGCCTGACCAGACCAGTATTCGCGTTGGCTACGGAATGTTCTATAGCGCGTTCGAGGGCGCATATGACTTCAGCGTCATCGGCGATGCGCCCTATGGAGCGTTTTACTCCTCTATCGTTCCCCCGTCGTTTGATTCCCCCTTCCAGAATCGCGGCACGGGGACACTCAGTTCCAATCCATTTCCGGCTAATTTCAATCCGCCGTCGAACATCCCAGCAAGCGTGTTCGGCACGATTGGAACCTCTCCGGCATTCAACCCGAGCAACCGGGTGCCTTATGCGGAGCAGTATGAAGTTTCGATGCAGCGCCAGCTCAGGCCCGCCGATTTGCTTACCTTGAGTTATGTGGGCACGCAGGGGCACCATTTACTCGTAACGCAGGAGGCGAATCCCGTCGTACATGCCCTATGCGTCGCAGACCCGGCGTGCGTTCCTGGTGGCGAGCCGTCCTATGATCGCGGGCCATTCAGTTCCCATGATCCGGCCGACATTGCGAATGGGCTCAATCAATTCGCGAGCGAAGGCTATTTTTCGGCAATTGGAAACTCCGCCTACAACTCCTTTCAGATAGATTTCCGGCACAACAGCGGTCCGCTGCAACTTCTGCTGGGCTACACATACAGCAAGTCGCTCGATGATGCCTCGGGTTTCGGTGAGCAGGTGAATCCATTTAATCCTCAACTTAGCCGGGGATTGTCGAGTTTCGATATTCGACACAACTTCGTCGTGAGCTACACCTATCAACTTCCGTTTGGAAAGCTGGGTGGGCCGAGGCAACTGACGAGCGGATGGCAGATCAGTGGGGTCACAGCATTCTCCAGTGGCCTTCCGGTTTACATCTTTGAGAACGACGATCGCTCGTTGCTGGGAACACCCTTTGCAGGTCCGTTGCCACTCGGCATCGACACGCCTAATTTTGCAGGCGGGTCCGTGCACATCTTCAATCCGCGAAATACGAGCCGCCAGTATTTCGACACCACTGGCTTCTCGCCGGAGACGCTTGGGCAACTGGGGACAGCGCGGCGCAGGTTCTTCGCAGGACCGGGCATCAATAATTTCAACGTGGCGCTGGCGAAGAACACACGGTTTGGCGAGAGATACAATCTGGAGTTCCGGGCGGAATTCTTCAACCTCTTCAATCACACGCAGTTCGCAAACGTGCAAGGAAATTTCAACGCAACCACTTCGTTCGGCCAGGTTACGACGGCGCGTGATCCCCGTATCGGACAACTGGCATTGAAGTTGGGGTTCTAGCAGAAAGTAAGGATTGCCACACAGGTTCGTGAGCTAGTGATCGTGGAACGACGGGCGTCCCCGCCCGTCGTTCCACGGTGATTAAGGAGCCGGGCATAAACAGTTTTGGCCCACCAGTAGCTCCCTCCCGCTATAAGTCAGATGGATTGTAGATTGAATTCTGGCTACTGGCTATTTTCCAATACAGAACGTACTGAAGATCAAGTTGAGGATGTCATCATTCGTTGTGACGCCCGTCATCTCGTCCAGTGACCGAAGCGCGTTATAAAGGTCCAGCAGCAGCATCTCGTGCGGAATCCTGTTTCCGACCGCCTCCCGCGCCGCCTCCAGCGCTGCCAGCGAATCCCGTACCAGCCCCTGGTGGCGCACATTCGTCAGAAATCCGCTTTCCCTCTGCGCTCCCGCGTCTCCCCCGATGTGGTGGAGAATTTCGCTTCGCAGTTCAGCGACTCCCGACCCGGTAAGAGCCGAAGTCCGAACCCGAGGCAATGGAGAACTGAGAACCGGGAACTGAGCGCTGGCGCAATCGGCCTTGTTCTCGACCAGGATTGCCTCTCGCCCCTCCACATGCGCCAGCAGTTCCCCATCCTCCGCAGTCACCGGGTGCGATGCGTCCAGCACAACCAGCACCAGGTCCGAGTCCGCCAGCGCTTCTATCGATTTGCGAATTCCAATACTCTCCGCCTCGTCGAGCGCGCGCCGGATACCCGCCGTATCCATCAGCTTCACTGGAATCCCGCCAATCGTCACCGTCTCGCTCACCAGATCGCGCGTCGTTCCCGGCGTCGCCGTCACAATCGCCCGCTCCCGTTCCACCAGCCGGTTAAATAAGCTCGACTTGCCGACATTGGGTCGCCCCACGATCGCCAGCGTCAACCCCTCGTGCACGATCTTGCCAAACGCGAAGCTGGCCGCCAGTTCCTCCAGAGGCACCCGCACCCGGGCAATGTGTCCGAGAATGGCTGCATCCGCCATGATCGAAACATCATCTTCCGCGAAGTCAATCCCCGCCTCGAGTTGCGCGATGAGCGTTACCAGATCCTGCTTGATCGGCTGCAGCCGCTTCGACAGCGCGCCTTCCAATTGTTGCGCCGCAACTTTCGCCTGATACAGCGTTTGCGACTCGATCAGATCCCGCACCGCCTCGGCCTGCGTCAGATCGATGCGCCCGTTCAAGAACGCCCGCATGGTGAACTCACCCGGCTCCGCCAGCCGCGCCCCGCGCGCGACCGCCAACTCGACAATATGTCGTAAAACAACCGGCGCCCCGTGCGCCGAAATTTCCACGATGTCATCGGTAGTGTAGGAATGCGGCTTGGCAAAATAGGTGACCACCACTTCGTCAATGCGATCCCGATGTTGACGTGGCGCGGGCGCCCCCGCCAGCGAAGGTGTGGCCGCTAGAGGTCGCTTGAAGCTGGCGTCTTCTCCAGGCTCAACCAGTTCCGCAAACACTGCCCGCCCAGCTTCCAGAGAATGCTTCAGCCGAAGCATGGGTTCGGCAATCGCCCGAGCATCCGTGCCCGCCAGCCGCACCACGCCAATCCCACCGCGCCCGGGTGGAGTCGCAATCGCGACAATAGTGTCGTCAAGATTCACGCAAGGATTGTAGCGAAGGAAATCGCCGACTCAGAATAAGGTCTCAATTTTCGGGAAGGAGTGATTTTCAACTTAGGGCAGCGACTCTGTAGAGACCTTGTCAGTGCAGTCGATGAGGGCGCAATGTTGCCGACATCCGCGTTGGCTCAACCCGCCAAAGGTTCGTATCAGGGCGGCCCTTCAGGCACCGTAACAGCGAACGCATTGATTGTGGAGCGACGGGCGTCCCCGCCCGTCGTTCACCGGCGTTATGAATCCAAGATCAACGATCCGCACATTTCAGGAACCAGCCACAGTCTCCTGATTGGAATGACTGTTCTTCGCGTTTGGTCGACTTTGTTTCTCTTGAAAGGGAAGAACTAGCCGCGCCGCGCCGCACTACTTATGCTCCGGTAATCTTTCGGATACACCACCAGACATCGCCGCATGCCCTCGCCTTCGCTCTCCGTGCGCAGATCCGCCTCATCCCGCAACGCCAGATGCACAATGCGCCGTTCCCGCGAAGACATCGGCGCAAACTTGTAGGGCGCCCCAGTCTTCCGAACTTTCTCGGCCGCCACGCTGGCCGCCATACGCAACTCTTCAATCCGCATGGCCCGGTGATTCATGCAGTCAAACGAAATTTTCTCGTGCTCGTTGCCGGACAGACGCAGCATCTCGATGGCCAGCAACTCTATCGAGCGCAGCAACTCCGCGCCGCGTTCCAGCATGAGCGCCGAGTCCGGGCCGGCAAACTCCACCAGGATCTCCGGACGCTCCCAGTCGCGCTCTTCCGGCAAAGGAGGATCCACCGTAATTCGATATTTCAGACGCAGGCCGGCATTCGCCACCACGCCCCGCAGAAATTCGTTGATCTTGTTCGCAGCGGCAATTTTGTCAGGAATAGGCATAGAAAATCAGCTCTCAGCTTTCAGTCGCCAGCTCTCAGCGAGAATTGAACCAGCTAAAAGCTAATGGCTAACAGCTAACGGCTTACTTATCTTTCTTTCGCGCCCGCTTCTCCATCATCTCCCGCATCTCGCGTCCCAAAGGCGTGCGGTTCATGATGACTTGCTGCACGATTCCAATCACATTTCCCACCGACCAGTACAGGCACAGTCCCGCAGCCAGGTTCCAGCTGATGAACCCGAGCATCACCGGCATGAACAGGTTCATCATCTTCTGCTGCGCCGGATCCATTCCCGCCTGCGGCGTCATGCGCTGCATGAATAGCATACTGATGATCACCGCGATCGGCAGGATGTGATATGGGTCGGCGGAGGAAAGATCCGGAATCCAGGCCCAGTGCGCCAGCCGCAAATCCAGCGACACGCCCAGCA
>Ga0210399_10003543_pt1 | contig 12140 bp, 10 predicted proteins | sample IncBWC14MmetaG_FD_150865 | JGI IMG/M metagenome (GOLD analysis project Ga0210399, IMG submission 150865) | Forest soil microbial communities from Barre Woods Harvard Forest LTER site, Petersham, Massachusetts, United States - Inc-BW-C-14-M | ecosystem: Environmental > Terrestrial > Soil >... | reverse complement strand
CAACCGGCCAGTTTCCACGCTCGTCACGTTCACCGCCGCTCCAGAAACCGCGCTCCCTTGGGCATCCGTCACCGTCCCCTGCAAACGCGCCGTGTCGCTCTGCGCCAGGCCGACCGCCGCCGTCGATAGCACAATCAGCAGAGCCATCACCCACTTCCGCATCTGTTTCATCTTCATTCCATGCCCCTTTTCTTCGGTCCACACAAGTTTGTTCACACCCGCACACACCCCGTCGCCGGACAGTTTTATCCCTGAACGCCTCTCGACTTGCGTTGGAACGAGACTCCTGGCCCCGGATACCAAATTTAGAACATTCTTAACCGCTGAGATTGACCACCCGATACGGAAAACTGCACCCTTGTTGCGCATGAATTTTTCAGATGCGTAGCATTTAAAGAAGTCTCGCCACGTTTGATACTGTTACATCCGGAACCTCTTCCCTTGCAGCGGGTTCCACCCTTTGTTACGTTGTTACAAAGGGATTTTTTCCTAGGTTACAGGAGTAGCATGTCTGATAAGGAGCAACACCTACGCCAGGTGGAGAAGGTTGCAGCCAGCGCCGTCCTCCACGGCTCGGAGTCCTTGTGCAAGCTCCTGCGCTATCTCGCGCACCACGCCATCGAACAACCCGGCACACCCGTCAAGGAATACCAGATTGCTACAGAAGAGTTCGGCCGTCCCCCGGATTTCGACCCTGCCGTCGACTCCATGGTGCGCGTCCAGGCAGGCCGCCTCCGCTCCAAGCTCGCAGAATATTATGCTGGCGAAGGCGCCGAGGACCACGTCCGCATCGAGCTCCCCAAAGGCACATACACTCTCGCTTTCCACAAAAAGGATGCTGCTTCCAAATCCGACCGCCACGCCCATGCTTCTCCGGAGCACGTCCACCCGACCAGCGAACAGGTTCCCCGCTCCTGGCTGGCCGCGGTAGTTATCCTTTCTATTCTCCTTGCCGGATCATTAGTGGCGCTCTTTCTGACTCGCAAAACCACCCCCACCGCCTTTGCCGGCGACGCCAAACCCACCTCCGCCGCTTTCGAGACTTTCTGGAAGCCCTTTCTAACCGGCCCCGAAGAACCGTGGGTCGTCTTCAGCAATGCTGCATTCGTCGGACGTCCCGAAACCGGCATGCGCTATTACAATTCCACGCACGATCAAAAAACCGCCATCTGGGATCACTACACAGGTGTCGGCGAAGTGATCGCCGTCCACAACCTCGACCAGGTCTTCGACTTGTTGCGCCGGAACCTTCGCGTGAAGCGCGGCAGCCTCTTTTCCCTCGACGACGCGCAGAATACCGACTTGATCTTCGTCGGCTCACCCTCGGAAAATCTGAACCTTCTCGAAATTCCGGGCACCCGCGAATTTGTCTTCCAGCGCGTCTCCGAAGGACCTCGTAAAGGCGATCTTGCTGTCTTTAACGTTCATCCCCAGCCGGGAGAACAAAAATATTATCTCGCCTCACCCTCCAATGCTCCCCTTACCGAAGACTACGCCCTGGTAGCCTTCGTCCCCGGCCTCAACCCTTCGCGCTCCGTCATGATCATTGCCGGCACCACTACCTTCGGCACTCAGGGTGCCGTCGAATATGCCTGCCGCGAAAAATCCGTTCAGGAACTCCTCCTGCGCCTCTCCGTTTCCGACACCGGCGGACTCAAGCCGTTTGAGGCCCTGCTTCACGTGAAAGTAGCCAAAGGCGTCCCCGTCGAAACCGATCTCGTCTCCCTCCGCAAAATCCCCTCCCCCTGATCCTAAATTTTCTCCAAAAAGTAACTTTTCTCCTCCTCATTCATCACAGTTTCCGTGTTGTGATACAGTTGCCGGGCGGTGCCACCCGCCCAGGTACTCAGAATTAAGAGGTACGCCATTTCGCCGGTTTTTGCAGTACAATGCCCCCGCTTCCTGCCGAGCGGTGTCCCCGGCCATCGTCCCTCTTCCGCGGGCATCCCGTTTTTCCAGCGAAGGAGTCTTTGTGAGCCAGCAAACCGCTGTACCACAGCAAACTTTAGACCAACTCTGCATCAACACCATCCGCACGTTATCCATTGACGCCGTGCAGCAGGCAAACTCCGGCCATCCCGGCGCTCCCATGGGTCTGGCTCCCGTCGTCTATTCGCTCTGGCAATATTTTCTTCGCTACGATCCCGCCGATCCCCTCTGGCCCAATCGCGATCGTTTCGTCCTCTCCGCAGGCCACGCTTCCATGCTTTTGTATTCCACGCTGCATCTCGCCGGTGTCCGCGCCGTAAATAAAAGCGGCGAAGTTCAAAAAGATCTCTCTGTTCCGATGGACGAAATCAAGCGCTTCCGCCAGCTTGGCAGCCGCACTCCTGGCCACCCTGAATCGCACATGACCACCGGTGTAGAGACCACCACTGGCCCGCTCGGCCAGGGCATCGCCAACAGCGTCGGCATGGCTATCGCGTCAAAATGGCTCGCATCCAATTTCAATCAGCCGGGTTTCGAACTTTTTAATTTCAACGTCTACGCCGTCTGCGGCGATGGAGACCTGATGGAAGGCGTCGGCGGTGAAGGCGCTTCTCTCGCCGGACACCTCGGCCTTTCCAACCTCTGCTGGATCTACGACAACAATCGCGTCACCCTCGATGGACCCGCCAGCTGGTCCTTCAGCGAAGACATGATGACCCGCTTCGTCGGTTACGGCTGGAACGTAACGCGCGTCAGCGACGCCAACGACCTCCTACAGCTTTCCCGAGGCTACAAAACTTTCCTCAACACCACCGACAAACCTACCTTGATCGTCGTCGACAGCCACATCGGCTACGGCTCTCCCCACAAACAGGACTCTTACGAAGCCCACGGCGAGCCGCTCGGCGAAGCCGAAGTGAAACTCGCGAAACAAAGTTACGGCTGGCCCGAAGACGCAAAATTCCTCGTCCCCGACGGGGTCTACCAGAATTTCCAGAACGGCGTCGGCGCCCGTGGTACTGACGAACGCACCAGGTGGAACGCTCTTTTCGCCGAATATACGAAAAAATTCCCGGAACTCGCCGCCCGCCTCAACAAAATGCAGAAGCGCGCACTCCCCGACGGCTGGGACAAAAATCTCCCCAACTTCCCCGCCGACCCCAAGGGCATGGCCACACGCGAGAGTTCCGGCAAAGTTCTTAACGCCCTCGCGCAGAATATTCCCTGGCTCGTCGGCGGTTCCGCCGACCTCGCCAAATCCAACAAGACCAATCTCCTTTTCGAAGGTGCCGGTGATTTCTTCACCAACGAATTCAAGGGCCGCAACATCCACTTCGGCGTCCGCGAACACGGCATGGGCGCCGCCGTGAACGGCCTTACCCTCTCTGGCCTTCGTGGTTTCTCCGCCACCTTCTTCAATTTCAGCGACTACATGCGCGCCAGCATGCGCCTCGCCGCTCTGATGGAAATCCCCGTCCTCTTCATCTTCACCCATGATTCCATCGGCGTCGGCGAAGACGGCCCCACCCACCAGCCGATCGAGCAACTGGCTGCTTTCCGCGCCATGCCCAATATGCTCGTGTTCCGCCCCGGCGACGCCAACGAAGTCACCGAAGCCTACAAAACCGCCGTCCAGCATTCCCACGGCCCATCCACTCTAGTCTTCAGCCGTCAACCCATGCCTACCATCGACCGCACCAAATATGCTCCGGCAGCCGGTGTCGCAAAAGGCGCCTACGTCCTCGCGGACGCCGATGGCGGCAAACCCGAAGTGATTCTCATGGGCACCGGCACCGAACTCCAGCACTGCGTCGCCGCTTACGAGAAACTCAAGGCGGAAGGCATCAAAGCGCGCGTTGTCAGCATGCCCTGCCTCGAAATCTTTGATCAGCAGGACGCCGCCTATAAGGAAAGTGTTCTCCCTGCCGCCGTCACCGCTCGCGTTTCCATCGAAATGGCCGCCACTCTCGGCTGGGATCGCTACGTCGGCCCCAAGGGCAAAATCATCGGCATGCACTCTTTCGGCGCCTCCGCTCCCTTAAAAGATCTTTTGCCGAAATTTGGCTTTGGGCCGGACTACGTCGTCACTGCCGCGAAGCAGCTTCTCGGAAGGTAACGCGAACATGAAAGTTGTCATCGGTTCGGATCACGCTGGCTTTCAATTGAAAAACGCCATGGGCGTCTTGTTGGCTTCGCTCGGCCATCAAGTGGTCGATGTCGGCGCCTACAACGAAAATCCCTCCGACTATCCCGATTTCGCAGAAGCTGTTGGCAAGGCTGTCCTCGACGGCCGCGGCGAACGCGGCGTCCTAATCTGCGGCAGCGGCGTCGGCGCCACCGTCGCCGCCAACAAGGTCCGCGGCATCCGTGCTGGAATGGTTACGGACACCTACTCCGCCCACCAGGGCGTCGAACACGACAATATTAACGTCCTCGTCCTGGGCTCCCGCATCACAGGTGAGAAGGTTGCCGAAGAGCTTGTGCGCTCCTACATGGGCGCCAAATTCACTAACGAAGAGCGTCACGTCCGCCGCCTCGCCAAGGTGCAGGCTCTCGAGGATAAGTTTTGCAAGTGAAATCCCAAGCCCCTTGCCGCGCAGGGGCGTAGAATCAGATTTACGGCCCTTTTGAAACTATAAGGAGAAGTGTTATGACAACCTCAGCAACGGTTCCAAATACTGGTAGCCAATCCTCTGCCAATCCTCTCAAAGCCCTCCTCGCCTACGGCCAGTCCGCCTGGATGGACTACATCCGCCGCGACCTCCTCACTGGTGGCGGTCTGAAAAAATACATTGCCGAAGACGGCTTGCGCGGCATGACCTCCAATCCCACCATCTTTGAAAAAGCCATCAACGGCAGCACCCTCTACAGCGACATTCTCAATTCTCCCGAAGCTAAATCCCTCAACGCCAAGCAGCTCTTCGAGAAAATCGCCATTCGCGACGTCCAGGACGCCTGCGACATCTTCCGTCCCGTCTACGACGAGAGCAAGCATCGCGACGGTTACGTCAGCCTGGAAGTCTCTCCCTTCCTCGCCAACGACACCAACGGCACCATCGAAGAAGCCCGCCGTCTCTGGAAAGCCGTCAATCGTCCCAATGTCATGATCAAGGTTCCCGCCACTCCCGAAGGCGTCCCCGCCATTCGCCAGCTTCTCGAAGACGGACTGAACATCAACATCACGCTCCTTTTCGCGCAGTCTGCCTACGAACAAGTCGCCGAGGCCTTCGTCGCCGCTCTCGAAGCCCGCGCCGCTAAGGGTCAACCCATCAATCAGATCGCCAGCGTCGCCAGCTTTTTCGTCAGCCGCATTGATACGCTCATCGACTCCAAAATCGACGCGTTGCTCAAGGCCGCTGCCGGCGACGCAAAAACCCTGCTCGAAAGTCTCCACGGCACTATCGCCATCGCCAACGCCAAGCTTACCTATAAGAAGTATCAGGAACTCTTCGGTGGACCGCGCTGGAAGGCTCTCGCCGCCAAGGGCGCGCAAACCCAACGCCTCCTCTGGGCCAGCACCAGCACCAAAAATCCCAAGTACCGCGACGTCCTCTACGTCGAAGAACTGATCGGAGCCGATACCGTCGACACCATTCCCCCCGCCACGTTTGACGCTTTCCGCGATCACGGCAAGCTTCGCGCCAGCCTCACCGAAAACGTCCCCGGCGCCGCTCGCCACATGGAGAATCTCGCCAAGGCCGGCATCTCCATGAAGGAAGTCACGGAGCAACTCGTTGTCGATGGCGTCCGCCTTTTTGCCGAAGCCTTCAAGACTCTTCTCGACGCTACCGGGAAGAGCGCCGGAGTGAAAGCGTGAGTCTCAACAAAATCTCTTACAAGCTGCCCCCAGCCCTAGCTGAAGGAGTAAAGTCCTCCCTCGCCGACTGGAAAACAAATAACAAAGTCGCGCGCCTCTGGCAAAAGGACCCGTCTCTCTGGACCGGCGCCGACGAAGGCAAGTGGCTCGGCTGGCTCACCATTGTCGACGAACAGCTCAAGGAAGTCGCGAATCTCAAAAAGCTCGCCGCCGAAATCAAAAAAGCCAAATTCCGTCACGCCGTTCTTCTCGGCATGGGCGGCTCCAGCCTCTGCGTCGAAGTCCTTCGCCTGACCTTCGGAAAGTTCGGTGGCTACCCCGAACTCCACGTTCTCGACTCCACCGATCCCGCCCAGGTCAAAGCCGTCGAGAAAAAACTCGACCTCAAGAAAACCCTCTGCATCGTCTCCTCGAAATCCGGCAGCACGCTCGAACCCAACATCTTCAAACAGTATTTCTATGACCGCATCCGGCAGAAAGTCGGCGACAAGGAAGTTGGCAGCCATTTCATCGCCGTTACCGATCCCGGCTCCAAGATGGAGCAGATCGCGAAAGACGGCGGCTTCCGCCACATCTTCGCAGGCGTTCCCAGCATCGGCGGCCGCTATTCCGCGCTCTCTCACTTCGGCACCGTTCCCGGTGCCGTCATGGGCCTGGATCTTTCGAAGTTCCTGAAGATCACCCACAAAATGGTCAAAGCCTGCGGCCCAGCGACCGCCCCCGAGAAAAATCCCGGCGTTATCCTCGGCACCATCCTCGGTGTCGCCGCGAATCACGGCCGCGACAAAATCACCGTCTTCACCTCTCCCGGTATCTCCGATGCCGGCGCCTGGCTGGAACAACTCATCGCCGAATCCACCGGGAAAGTCGGGAAGGGTATCATCCCCGTCGACCGCGAAAAAATTGGCAAGCCCGCCGTCTACGGCAACGATCGCGTCTTCGCCTATCTCCGCCTCGCCAAGGAAAACAATCGCGCGATGGACGCCGCCGTCACCGCCCTCGAAAAAGCCGGCCATCCCGTCGTCCGCATCGTCGTCGGCACAAAATTGGACCTCGGCCAGGAATTCTTCCGCTGGGAAATTGCCACCGCCACCGCGGGCTCCATCATCGGCATCAACACCTTCAACCAGCCCGATGTCGAAGCCAGCAAAATCGAAACCCGCAAGCTCACCAGTGAATACGAATCCGCCGGCAAACTGCCCTCCGAGTCCCCATTCTTCGAAGATCAGGGTCTTAAGCTCTTTGCCGACGACAAAAACGCCGCATTCCTCAAAAATAATTCCAATCTCACCGAAGTGCTTCGCGCCCACCTCGGCCGCATCGGCGCCGGCGATTACTTCGCTCTTCTCGGCTACATCCAGATGAACGACGCCCACGAGAAATCCCTGCAGGCCGTACGCCACCAGGTGCGCGATGCAAAAAAATCCGCCACCTGCCTCGGCTTCGGCCCCCGCTTTCTCCATTCCACTGGCCAGGCTTACAAGGGCGGCCCGAACTCCGGCGTCTTTCTCCAGATTACTTGCGATGACGCCGCCGATATTCCCGTCCCAGGCCAGAAATATACCTTCGGCATCGTCAAGGCAGCCCAAGCCCGCGGCGACTTCAGCGTTCTTTCCGATCGCGATCGCCGCGCCCTGCGCATCCATCTCGGCAAAAACGTCAAGGGCGATCTCGCAAAGCTCGCCAAAGCGGTCAAACAGGCCCTGTCTTAACTTAGATTCTCTTTTTCAATTTCTCGCGGAGGAATCTCAATGCAACTCGGCATGATCGGACTTGGCAGGATGGGCGCCAACATGGTTCGGCGCCTGATAAAAAACGGTCATCAGTGCGTCGTCTACGACCGCAGCGCGGAATCGGTCAATCAATTAAAAGGCGAAGGTGCCACCGGGTCCACTTCCATCGACGACTTCATCGGCAAGCTCCAGAAGCCTCGCGCCATTTGGTTGATGGTTCCCGCCGCCGTCGTTGACGCCACCATCGCGGATCTCGCTCCCAAACTCAGCAAGGACGACATCCTCATCGACGGCGGCAACTCTTACTACATTGATGACATCCGCCGCGCCAAGGAACTCGCTCCCAAAGGCATTCACTACGTTGATGTCGGAACCAGCGGCGGCGTCTGGGGCCTCGAGCGCGGCTACTGCCAGATGATTGGCGGTGAAAACGGAATCGTGAAGCACCTCGATCCCATTTTCAAAACCCTCGCTCCCGGCCGCGGCAACGTTGATCGCACCCCCGGCCGCGAAAGGGGCACCGGCACCTCCGAAGAAGGCTATCTCCACTGCGGCCCCTCCGGTGCGGGCCATTTCGTGAAAATGGTGCACAACGGCATCGAATACGGTCTGATGGCCGCCTACGCCGAAGGCCTCAACATCCTCAAGCACGCCAACGCCGGCAAATCCCATCGCGAAGTCGACGCCGAAACCACGCCACTCCGCAATCCCGAGCACTATCAGTACGATTTCAATCTCGCCGACGTCGCCGAAGTCTGGCGCCGCGGCAGCGTTGTCGCCTCCTGGCTGCTCGACCTCACCGCCATCTCCCTTTTCGATCAGCCCAGCCTAGAGCGCTTCTCCGGCCGCGTCTCCGACTCCGGCGAGGGCCGCTGGACCATCCTCGCCGCCATCGAGTCCACCGCCCCCGCTCCTGTGCTCACAGCTTCCCTTTACCAACGCTTTACTTCGCGCGGTGAAGATGATTTCGCCGCAAAGCTTCTTTCCGCCATGCGGTTCCAGTTCGGTGGTCACCTCGAAAAGAAAGCTGGGCAATAAGCCGCGAAGCTGGAAATCGCGCGCCCATCTCAAGATAGGATGATGCTCCATGAACACCAATCATGCTGAGGCTCCCAGTGCCACCGCCGCTTGTGCCATGGTCATCTTCGGCGCTACCGGAGACCTGACCAAACGCAAGCTTCTCCCTGCCCTGCTCAACCTAGCGCAGGAAAATGTTTTGCCGCAGCACTTCGCCATCATCGGCGTGGCCGGCGGCGGAGCGACCACGGAATCCTTCCGCAAGTCGCTGACCGCCGAAATCCCCCAATTCGCTCCCGATCCCATCGACCTCAAGATGTGGGACTGGCTCGTCGAGCGCATCTATTTCGTCTCCGGTGACTTCGCCGATCCCGAAACCTACAAGCGTCTCCAGGCTCAGCTCGAGACCGTCAACAAAGCCCACGGCTGCAGTGGCAACAATTTCTTCTACCTCGCTGTCGCCCCGCGCTTTTTCGGCACCATCGTCCAGCAGCTTGGAACCGCCGGAATGACCAAGGAAGAAAACGGGAAATGGGCCCGCGTCATCGTCGAAAAACCCTTCGGCCACGATCTGCAGTCCGCTATCCAGCTCAACACAGAGCTCAAAAAGGTTCTCACCGAAAAACAGATCTATCGCATTGACCATTACCTCGGTAAAGAGACCGTGCAGAACGTGATGGTCTTCCGCTTTTCTAACAACATCATCGAGCCCCTCTGGAATCGCCATTACATCGACCACGTTCAAATCACGGCCTCGGAAACCGTCGGCGTCGAGCATCGCGGCGGCTTCTATGAAACCGCTGGCGCTCTCCGCGACATGGTTCCCAACCATCTCTTCCAGCTCCTCACCATGACCGCCATGGAGCCGCCCATCTCTTTCGACGCCGACGAGGTCCGCAACAAGCAAGCCGAAATCCTTCACGCCATTCAGCCCCTCACGCCGGAAGAAGTCCTCACCAACGCCGTTCGCGGCCAATACGGCCCGGGCGACGTCAACGGCAAGGAACTCGTAGGCTATCGCGATGAGCCCGACGTCAATCCCCAATCCAACACCGACACCTTCGTCGCATTGAAGCTTCAGGTCGATAACTGGCGCTGGGCTGGCGTTCCTTTCTATCTCCGCACCGGCAAAAGCCTCGCCAAGCGCACCACGGAAATCGTCGTTCAGTTCCGCCGCACGCCCTTTGTCCTCTTCCGTAACACCACCGTCAAAAACATCGAAACCAATCGCATGGTCATCCACATTCAGCCCGAAGAAGGTATCTCTCTCAGCTTCGGCGCAAAAGTCCCCGGCTCCGTCATGCGCCTCGGTCTCGTCAACATGGATTTCGACTACGACACCTATTTCGGCACCGAACACAGCACCGGCTACGAGCGCCTCCTCCGCGATTGCATGGCTGGCGACGCCACGCTCTTCCAGCGTGCGGACATGGTCGAAGCCGGATGGAGCGTCATACAGCCCATCCTCGATGTCTGGCACGCCCTCCCCGCGCGCAACTTCCCGAATTACGCCGCCGGCTCCTGGGGCCCCGCCGAAGCCGACGAACTTCTCGCCCGCGATGGCCGCGTCTGGCGGCGCATCGGCGAGGAAGACGTCGACCTCCGCACCAAACACGTTGCTGAAAAGAAGGTTGCCGCCCCGTGATGCCCGCACCGGCCCAACGCGATATTCGCATCCTCGCGGACCCTGCCGCGATCACGCACCGCGCCGCGGACGAATTCGTCAAATCGGCCTCCGAAGCCGTCGCGCAACACGGCGTCTTCAACGTCGCCTTCGCCGGTGGCTCCACTCCCAAATCTCTTTATGCCCTGCTCGCCGACGATCCCGCCTTTCGTTCCAAAATCGCCTGGGACAAAATGCGAGTTTTCTTTGGTGACGAACGTCACGTTCCGCCCGACCACTCCGACAGCAATTTCCGCATGGCCAGCGAAGCGCTCTTCTCCAAAGGCCTCCTGAATCCCGAGCAGATCGCCCGCATCAAGGGTGAATATCCTGACACAGAAAAAGCCGCGCTGGAGTACGAACAGGTTCTGCGTGCATACTTCCAACAAAAGGACGGCGAGTATCCCCGCTTCGACCTGGTGCTCCTCGGCATGGGTGACGAAGGTCACACGCTCTCTCTTTTTCCCGGTACCAAGGCCCTGCATCCCGGCAGCCGCATCGTGGTCCGCAACTGGGTCGGCAAGTTTTTCACCGAGCGTGTCACCATTACGGCCGAAACCGCGAATCACGCCAACCGCGTCATGTTCATGATTACCCGCGCGGACAAGGCCCCGGCCCTCAAAGCCGTTCTCGAAGGGCCCTATGAGCCCGAGCAGCTTCCCGCCCAATTCATTCAGCCGCTCAGCGGCAACGCCCTCTGGCTCATCGACCGCGACGCCGCTAAAATGCTCTCGGCAGGCATTCGAGAGTAGAATTTTCTAAGACCGCGTCCGGTCCGGCAAAGTTTTGGTTCCTGTTATCTGTTACCTGATCGCGGTTAACCGTCTTGCACTTTCTTACTGATTACTGAAAACTGATTACCAATTACTCTCCCAGGAGAACCCCAATGGCCACCGCAACACTAAATAACATCGAACAACTCCTCGGCTCCAAAGCCGAATCGCTCCTCGGGTTCAAATCCCCCAAGATCGCCAAGGAACGCCTGCATCTCCCCGGCCCCGATTTCATCGATCGCATCTACGCGCTCACTGACCGCAACGTCCGCGTCCTCACCAATCTTCAGCGCCTCTTCGGCACCGGACGCCTCGGCCACACCGGCTACCTCTCGATTCTCCCCGTCGACCAGGGTATCGAACATTCCGCCGGCGCCAGCTTCGCCAAGAATCCCGATTATTTCGATGGCGAAAACATCGTAAAGCTTGCCGTCGAAGGCGGCTGCAACGCGGTCGCTTCCACCTACGGCGTCCTCGGCTCCGTCGCTCGCAAATACGCGCACAAAATTCCCTTCATCGTGAAAATCAATCACAACGAACTCCTCACCTTCCCCAACAAAGCCGATCAGATTCTCTTCGGCACCGTCGAAGAGGCCTACAACATGGGCGCCGCCGCCGTTGGCGCCACCATCTATTTCGGCTCCGACCAGTCCGGCCGCCAGATCGTCGAAATCAGCCAGGCCTTCGCCAAGGCCCACGACCTCGGCATGGCCACCGTTCTCTGGTGCTACCTCCGCAACAACGCCTTCAAAAAAGATAAGGACTACCACGTCTCCGCCGACCTCACTGGCCAAGCCAATCACCTCGGCGTCACCATTCAGGCCGACATCATCAAGCAGAAGCTCCCCGAAAATAACGGCGGCTACGCGGCACTCAACATGGGCGACTCCAGCTACGGCAAGTTCGACAAGCGCATTTACACCGACCTCGCCAGCGATCACCCGATCGACCTCACCCGCTACCAGGTCGCCAACTGCTTCATGGGCCGCTCCGGCCTCATCAATTCCGGCGGCGCATCTGGGGCCAACGATTTCGAAGACGCTGTCTCCACCGCCGTCATCAACAAGCGCGCCGGCGGCACCGGCCTCATCAGCGGCCGCAAAGCCTTCCAGCGCCCCATGGCCGAAGGCGTAAAACTCCTGAACGCCATACAAGACGTCTACCTGAGCAGTTCGATCACCGTCGCCTGATAAACGTCTGTATCCTTG
>Ga0210399_10003542_pt1 | contig 12140 bp, 19 predicted proteins | sample IncBWC14MmetaG_FD_150865 | JGI IMG/M metagenome (GOLD analysis project Ga0210399, IMG submission 150865) | Forest soil microbial communities from Barre Woods Harvard Forest LTER site, Petersham, Massachusetts, United States - Inc-BW-C-14-M | ecosystem: Environmental > Terrestrial > Soil >... | reverse complement strand
TAAACGCTCGCACAAGGGACGCGATGCTGGAAGAATCCAGCTGCGTGACATCGGCCAGATTCACCAACAGCTTGCTGGTCCCCACTTCTATTAGTTGTCGTAGCTGGCTGTCTAAGAAATCATTGGCGAGGCCAATCGTCGCTTTTCCATGTAGGTCAACGATGACGACATCGGCGGCATTTCGGATAAAGAGCTGGAGACCCATAAGCGGCACCCACCAAGCAAATTCCAATAAAGCTTCATCTCACGCGCATTTCGATTTGATTGTATTATACGAGATAGCTGCAATCCTCCAAACATCAAGAAGCGGCCGCGCGTTTCATCAATGGACCAACGGTGTCTGCCTGAATTTCGTATGCTCGAAGGTTTATCTCTACAAGCGTCGGTAACTTAATCTGGTTGTCGGACACGATGGGTCCTTTCTCGCCCTCGTTTTTTATCTTTTCGTTTCCACCGCCTCAACAGCGGCCAGCTTACGGTCCAAGTGTGGTTCTACGCGTAGGCGACCTGTATGCAGTTCACAAAGGTGCCCGGCTGCGGCGCCGCAACTTGGACAAGGAACAGACGACAATTGTTTTGGTGTCAGGTGTGTCATTCTCATGCGAATACTCTGCGCTAATACCGTTCCGCAAATCTGTTCCATTTGGAACAGTCACGTCGTCGCTGGAGCGAGAATGTTGAGGGAGGACAGGCCAGCGTCTCAGAACTGAGCCCTCCGGCCACAGTGGAGCATGCGGTAGGCAGCATCGTTCAAGGGTTCACGGAATCTTTTCGACTCATTCGGTACTTTTCGATGAGGGCACCAACGCCCAAGCAGCCTGCGTGATTTTCGCCAGTTTCCTCGACTCGAACCGCTCGTGCCGTCCCGCTGATATACGCTTGAGTGGCTCCTGTGATTTCAATCGGAAGAGGAATTGAAAACTCGAACTTTGCTCCTACTGTGACCTTTTGCGCGATATTGAAATAGAAGCCGTGAGTTGAAATATCCCTTGTCTTGACTAGGATTGACCTTGCCGCAGTGGGGATGAGCGCAAGGCTAATTTCGACCGGAAGAGCTAAATTGTATCGAGAAGTTGCGCGACGTTCTTTCACTTTGTCTTGCCGATTGGTTCGCGGATTCATATTGGTCGGTCACGGAAACTCCACCATCGTGAAGATTCCAGAGCGGCTCACCGCCCGACAGCCCTAGTCGAGGACCCCTTCTCTAATACAGGGTCTCTGGTGACTTGGCCGTGAGAGGGGTCTCTTTGGCACGTTGCCAAGCCTTAGGCGTGTCAGGCTCTGCGATAAAGAGGGGTCCTCACCTACTTAGATGCTTCGGCGGATGTAAGTGGTTTTCGCGTTCGATTCGTTCTAAGCGAGCGAGCTGGTAGTAATATCTTGCTACATGAAAAGCTCTTTTGAGTGCGACTGCCTTTGCCACAGAGGAATCACGGTTGGGCATTGTGTGCCGTGCTGCTCTGCTGTTGGGCTTTTGAGAACCCCCAAAAAGCTAATTAGCACTCGTGTCGGGAAGAAACTCAATAAGAAGTCAGCGTAGTTTCAATCTAATCCATTATGCTGTATTCCAGATAGGGCTTTGAGATTTTGATAATTTTGTCGCCGGGATTCCTGTCGAGGCTGTGCCCTTCATCAGGAAATGAGAATTCCACCTCAACCTTGATGTAAGGACATCCTTTCAATACGTACGTTTGTTGCGCTCTTGTCGAAATACCACCTTCGGTTGTGAAGACCTTTTCCACATCTTTTCGTGTCATTCCCTCCCGCACGCGATTTGTCCAACCAAGTACGCTTTCTATCCATTGAGTATGTTCCCTATCAATGGGCGGAGTGCCGGGTAACTGCACAAATTCTAGCGGTTTCCCTGTAGTAGTGGTCTGCTCAATTTCAATGCGAGTGTTTTCGATTTCATTGTTTCCTTGACCGTAAGAGCTGTGCTTCAAACGGTCAAGTAAGAGCAGTGCTGCGGTTGGTCTACGGTCATTGCTCGCTGCGATGAGTTGCGGTGCCGCGAAAGCCAGTTTCAATATCAACAGAATTTGTTCGGCTCGCTTTGGCGAAACCGTATCTTCGAAGGACACAGTGCGAATTACGGCGATTGCAGCCGAATCACCAGCCCGATTCAACACTTTTTCCTCAGAGCCGGAGTAGCCGGGATATGACAGCAGCGCCGAAACGGCAGCTTTAGTGTTTTGGAAAGCTGCAGACTCATCTTGAGAACAGTCCTGTGCAAACGCCACGCAGCTTAAGAGCATTACCGTAATTGGTAGCACGTATCTCTTCATCAGTCGCTCCGAGGGGCTGGGGTTTCCTTTGGCGGCCCGAGACGCTGTGTGCTTTTCACGCGAAGACCAGCTAAGAATTCACTGCGCTGGAACGCCGTCCAACGCAATTGTAACTTTGTTAGCATCGGAGGTGTCAAACTAGGGATATAACGACGCGGATATGGACCTATGACCATGTTCCGGTCAATACTTGCCCGCCCCTGCTCCGGGCAGTCGGCTGGGGCACCCCGCTCGGCAAGCCCCGAATTGTTTCTTGGGCCGCGCATGGGGATTGCCTATGTTCGAGGGGCTCGGTGCGAGGTGATTTTGGCTCGAAAGGCAAACTCAGCGTGGAAGTCTTGCGCATGCGTGCTGGTGCTTCTTCTTTGCTCGGTATATTCGCTTGCTTATCCGCAAGCATCTTCACAATTCCAACCTGATTTGTTCGTACGCGCCAATGACGCATTCGCGTTGCACTTGTTGATGGTGGTTCACGAACAACAGCCTGACCACAACATCGTCCTCGCTCCTCTTCCTGTATCCCTTACCTTCGCGGCGCTTGAAGACGGCACATCGGATAGTGAGAGCCGCGACGAACTCATAAAGACGTTTCAATGGGAAAAATCCTTTTCCACGAGCACAGCTGGTCGAATGTTGCTCGCCCGCTTTGAAAAACCAAAACCATACCCAGTTCGTCGTACGACTCTTCCAAAGAACCCGAACGACCCTATCTTGAAATATTTCCGTTCAGGAAAACCTGAAGAGCTTTGGCTTTCCGCCGCATTTCTCTATCGGGGAGAGGGCTCATTGTCGCAGGAATTTATGGACCGGGTTAAATATGACTTCGGATTTACGTTTCACGCCGTTGGAGAGCGGACACCACAATCAGACATCCTTGCAAAGAACTGGGACCCTTCTCTCCCCATGCCGACAATTACTGGCCGAAACGACTTTTGGATTACCAGTTTCACCCATCTTCGCACTTCTTGGGCAGGAAACACCTTTGTGGCGGTGAAAAGAGAAAAGCACGACTTCGCGGTTCGGCAAGGGAATGCGGTGCAGGCTGACTTTCTGAAGAGTGAGTTTGAGATTTATCCGTACGTGCGCACCGACGAATTTGAGGCGGTCGTGCTCACCTGCTGGCAGGCGTCCATTCTTCTTGTAGTGCCTGCGCCAAACAAGGACATAGGTCAGCTTGAAGCTGCGTTTGCTAAAGATGCGAACATGGTTGAGCCGCTCCTTGTGCGGCGAGAGGGCGACGTTCAACTTCCTCCTTTCCACGTCTTGTATGAAACTGACCTACGCAGTTCCTTGGAAAAGCTCGGGGTACACCGCGTCTTTACTGAACCGAGTACGCTATTGGCGATGGCTCCCGAGCGGCAAGGTGGGTCTTTGCGTGGTGTCGCACAGAAGGTGGAAATTACAGTGGACGAGAACGGAATCCGGGCAGATGCGGGAATCATTGTTCACGGAGTGTACGGCGGAATTCTTGGCGTGCAGGCGCCCTTCCACATGGTGTTGAATCGCCCGTTCCTTTTCATCATCCGCGATAACGTAACTAACGCCCTTCTGTTCACTGGCGCGGTCATGAATCCGAACGTTCAGTGAACCACGCTTCACTCTTGAGGGGCACTTATGGACACAGACCAGTCGCACCCCGCCGCGTTATTCCGTGGGTCAGGTCGCATTCTGGATGGGTGGTACGAATTTCTGCTCGCGAAGATTATCCGAGCGAGTGCCTTCACTAGTTGATTCAGACCATCGGTCTCATAAGACGAAGGTCATTTCTGGGAGCCGTTTGCAGCTACTTGTCCGAATACGCAACTAACCGGGCACTTGAATAAAATTGTGGTGATAGAATCCGCGCAGGAGAGCCGTTTGATGTCGAACATGAAAGCTTTGCTGCTCGCTGGAGCGATTGCGTCATTGTGATAACGGCGAAGGCAACTCAGCAAGCCGGAACTGAATCGGCCAACGGGCTGCGAATGTCGCTGGCTCGTGACGAGGGTGCGTCCGGTCCCGATAAGGCAATGCACCTCATCGTGACATTCAGCAACATGAAGAGAGAGGACGTAACGTTCATTCCCGGCACGTTGGTCGATTGCGGTGAGGTTCCATCGAAAACGAGCTACGTCACCCTGACTCTTACGGATTCACCGGGTAACCGGCATCGCCACTTACCTTATTTAGGCGATGGTCCGCCTTATCAAGGGGGCTGCGGTGGGGCGATTACGCCCTTCGTTGTGGTTCTTCGCCCCGGTAAGTCCTTGTCCCTCCCATTGGATATTGGCAAGTATTTGGATTTATCTGATTCCAGAAAATATGAGCAAGCCAGATTTCCGGCTGGCAAATACTCGCTGCAAGCGGAATTGAGAAAGACGCCGTCTCATTCGAGGGCTTGGACGACCGATTGGGTTGGAACAGTCAGCTCAAATATCTTAGAAGCTCGCTTCGAGTCTGAATTTGCAGCGCCTTTAGATGATTACCCTAACTAAGTCGCTCAGAAATCGCACAGAATCAGCGGGCACAACCACAGTTGAGACCCCTTTTTTGTTATTAGCGTTTGTCTCCGGGCGTCAGTTCCGAATCACGCCTTGCCTAAATGCGCGCCGGTGCTACGCTAGATTGACCGCTCGAAGCACGCCGCTCCCCAAAAGACCGCCAGACGCATCCAGCAACAAGTAGCGAGGCATATTCATGACTATCAGTTCTCTCGCGCATCCGTCCGCGTCAGCACCACACGTCAGCAATGCTAACCATTCTGTTCACCCCGCAAAGTTAACCGAACCACCGGCACCATCCCAAGCCACCATCCAGCCTAAGCCAGCGAAAAAGATGCGGCATCGAATTCCACCAGTGCAGCGAATTCGTGTTATGCAACGGTATGCATCTGGAGAAAATCAAAGAGCCATCGCGCGGAGCGAAAATTTGAATCGCGAGAGTGTGGCGCGGATAGTGAAGAGCGGAGAGATGGAAGCGTTCACCGAGGAGATTCGGGAGCGCTGGCGAGCACTTTGCGATGCAGCAATTGAATCGGTTCGCCGCTTGATAGCGAAGGATGATAAGCCGACGGTGTTCCGGGTGCTGGAATCGAACGGGATTATTGCGCCGCAGGGGCAGGTTCAGAATCTCAGCGTTCAGACCGCAGCGAGCCCGAACCAAGATGAGCGCGCTAGGAATCTGCGGGCTTGCTTCGCCGACGTGATGATGGAGCGCGCCAAAGTGTTTCGCACTCCAATGCCAGAATTAGCAGAGATTGCAGAACAAAAAGGCATTCACCTTGTGGCAGTCACATTTACATTCCAGTTTAATGCAAGAGGGGTGCCTATTGTTTTTGCACGACCAGCTGATGCCTGACCCGTGGCTTTTTCCTCTCATTGTTTAATATTAGGGCCGTCGCGTGGCGGTCGAAACGCCAACTCCATCAATGCAGACTAACAGAACGCTGGACGTGGAAGCGGTAGATTTGTTAATACCAAGCACTTATCCATGCGAGTTCCGACAGAAGCAGACTGGGGCGAGTATCAAGCCGACCTAGACCAGACCTACGCACACAAGTTGTTTGCTGGCCGTACAAATCAAGAGATGCTTCCTCACTTCCGCAGCAACGTAATTGAGACAACCGATGAACTGCGATGGATGCCGGAGGTGCCATTCCGATACTACGTGCTTGGCTTTCGGGATTTCGTGATGGCAGGAGAATTTAACCATCTAGAGGCTTCGGACGCAGCAAGCTGCTTTCTGGGTCTTGTTTTGGAGAAGCTCGAAAAGCAACCCGACTACATCCTACCTATCATGCCCGAGCTACTTCCGACCGTTCGGCACGTCGCAATGAACCAAGCATCGTTTGATGCAAACGAACGCATTTATGGAAGTTTTCAGGAGAAGTTGGGGCACATTGAAGCGCTTTATGACACTCTCGGCAACTCGTGATGCGACGCGTCAACGCTGAGTAGTCTCCCGCTGGCTATCGTCCGATTTGCGCCCCTGCGCTAGCGCGTGACGACGGGAAACGCGCTGCTCGGCGACCACGTCGTGGTTAACAAGACACGGCAGGTGTAGCGAAACAACAGCAAGCCGAGCTGAATGTCCGAGTAATGCGTCAATCGGCATTATGCGGGCAGGGGGTTCCGTTCAACTAGCACAACTGGGCTACTCCGTCCTAACAATGAAATGCTGACGGGAAATCGCTGTAACTAAAGCGCCGCCCACTCCCAACTTGCCTCATCAGCAGTCAATGAAACCCTTTATTCTCACGTGGGGATTCCTAGTTCGATGAGTGCGCCACCGATGGACGACAGCCCCCGGCCTCCCAGCTATCGCGATTTGCTTGTGGAGCGAGCAGAGCGTCCACGGGCGACTCGTCCAACGTTTCGCGGCATCGTGGATTTCTGCGTTTCGGTTGTGGTCACGGGCGGCTTTGCCGTGGTGCTTGGTACAAGACTCTATGAGAAGTGGGCGCAGTCGCGGTCTACTTCTGGATTTCAGCGTGCCGACTGGTTTTGGCTGGTGACTCGTGTTGGTTACTCTCGGGTTGGTTTTGCCATTCATTGTGCGGACCCGGCGTCGCGAGCGCGACCTAGTCAAGAACGGCAACGTAGCAATTGCATCCGTCCTGAGCCAAACAATGCATGCCAGAAGTGGCTCATGGGTTACGTACGATTTAAAAGATGCCCACGGTACAAGATATCAAGGTGCCTGTACGGATAAGACAAAAGAGCTGTTCAAGGGCATGAGATTCCTTGTTTTTTACGAACCCGGCCTCCCCACGCGGCGGGTTGCATCCTGTGAATCCAATTTTGAAGTCGTACTCCCTAACGAAGAGTCGTGACTGCGTTGATTTCGCATTCACTTCGCATCCCAGTTTCTTCTGGCAGAAGATGTGCTTCTGGTTCAAGCGCCTCCGGCACAAGAAATAACATTCGGTGTCTATCCGTGTTGAAGGCTCTGCGGAGGGTTAGCGCCTGGCCGCGTCTGCTTCTTCTGACGCACAGGTTATCGACGCCGTTAAACGTGTGCTTGCCCGGTCACAGAGAGATATTCACGCCAAAATGAAACGGGGGCTCGGCGGTTTGGCGACAATTGCCTCAACTGCTCCATTCGTTGGTTTGTTCGGAACGGTTATCGGAATCATGAACGCGCTATACCGAGGCTGTGCTGCGCCGAGAGCGGTTTGCATGGCAGCCACAGCAAACGGCATTTCCGAAGCGCTGATATCAACTGCGCTCGGGCTGTTCGCAGCCGTACCGGCGTCGTGGGCTTACAATTACTTTACGAGCGTTCTGGAAACGCTTGATATTGAAACGGCGAACTCGGCGATGGAGCTGGAAAACTATCTCGTGATTCAACTGGGGCGGCGTGAGCGCGTCTGGTAGGTCACTACGAAGTTCAGCGGCACACCACACCATCGCTTTCGTTACGGCAGCGATGATTGGCGTAGAGGAAGCCCAATCCAGAAAGTGGGTCATAGCAAAGCCCAAACAGACATCCTTCCTGTCGGACTGCGTCTCCCGAGAGCGGGGAATCTCCTCAAGTTCGTTGAATAGCCCGACAATTTCTTGTGGTGGGTTAGCTCCCTTGTCGGACGCATACGCTCTTAGCCCAATGCCCTCTCCACTAACGTACCAGCCATCGGTGTTCCACGCGCGCAGCGGCTTGACCGCATTCCAATCATTTCTCGTGGCCTGCGAGGACTGAATCACGGTTCGAACATGCTCCGTGAGAGCCTCGGATAACTGTCCAGAGGCGTGCTCCTGTTGAAAGCGATACTGAAAGAGTCGGCGGTGATTATCCGAGAAAGAAACGGAAAGAGGATGCCCTCGGTATCCGCCAACGCTTACACAACTTTCGTGAAATTGAGAGCCACGCTTTTCAACATGCAGAATTTGGAGGATAGGCCAACCGGAGTAATCCACAGCACCGGGGATGCGATAAGGCATAGCCGATTGACGGAACCAGATTGCAAGAAGAAGGAAGCTAGCAGCAAAAGCAGGCCACGTGGACTCGCGAATGGCCGATTGGCGGAACTGCCACCGAGAAGGTAGTAACCGCAGAGTAGCAGTGGCAATGGCAAGCGCAATCAACGCGGCTGAGAAAATAGCCAGCCCTGAGTAGAGTGGCAGATGGAGCGGATACATCCGAAGTTCGTTATCTGGAAGGTTGAACATCAACCAGACATTCCCCAACCCGGAATCTCTCAGGCTCCAGCGAATCCAAGGCACACCCACCAGTCCTGCCAACGCGAAGCTGTGAGCAAGCTTAGGACGGTAAGAAAGTGCGCCGGCAGCGAACATAAACAGGAAAGGGGTGAGGAAGCAAAGGAAGCACAACACGGTGTGAAATTTAGTTTCTTGAAAAAAACGGTCTACGGTCAAGAGTGCGAGCAGAAGCCAATACGGCCAAAACAGGAAGGAGGCAAACGTTGCAAAACTAGACTTGTTTCTGAGTAGAAGGAAGAGCCCAGCAATGAGAAATATCGTCAAAACGATGAGCTGAACAAGCGGGAGAGTAATGGAATCAACATCGCGCACGGGGTTTTTCCAGAACGGCGAAGCCAGAATGGCAAATAGAAAAGTAGCTATCGCAGCTCCAAGTCCGTGGAGGATGATGGCGAACCGCTGGCGGCTTTTTAGGGGCGGGGATGCTGTAAAAAGGAACCCTGGATAGGCGAATGCAAACACCAAGGGAGCAACCGAGCAAAACAGCCAGTAAAGAAATTCAGCCGGGCGAGTTCCAGCTTGCAAGTCGTGGCTGAATAGCAAAAAGGAAGCGCTCGCCGCAGCGGAAGTATAGATGAGACTCGTTAAAAGTTTTCGCTGCACTGCCATTGGCACCCAGAGATGTCCACGCGTGAGTGAGTGGCGACTCCTAGTTTATTTTGGTTTCGCGGCTCGGCGACGAAGTCGGATTAGTGCCGCTGCTTAATAGACACCGGGAATGAGGAGTTTGTTTATCTTAGGTACCGTATCCGGGTGGCGTATTCGCTTCACCCACGTCAAACTGGCTCATCAAAAAGCGACAGCGAAGTTTCCTTTCGAATCTTTCGGTGTGGTTCTAACGCGGGAAGTCCCTTCGAACGCCACAGCTCACGGAACTGTCGAACTGTTGCGGGAGCATGCCCGCCGTAATGATTGTTCGCATAAGCAAAAATCGTGACTCCGCGCCTTTGAATCTGATGGCAGTAATCAACCCAACTAGATAACTTATGTCTGCGGTCAACCACAGTTCTGTCCCACGTCTTCGTAATTTGCTCAATGCTTTTCCTGTCTCCGAGCCAGCGTATATACGTCCAGTCCGTCGTGATTGGGTCAAACGTTTCTGCGAGTTCGTTCGGCATCGGCATCCACTTCCTGTCTGCCAGCACGAGAGCAACGCTGTGCTCTCGCAACAAGTCAGCCAAACGGTCGTTCAGCCACTGTTTGTTTCGAATTTCAACTGCGAGTTTGTATCCGCTAGGCGTCTTCTTAAGAAGCGCTTTCAGCCGTGACAAGAATTGCACTGGAGTAAGGCCGGTGTTGAAGTACGGAAACTGGAGCATCATTGCTCCCAGCTTGCCTTTCAAGACGCTCATCGTTTGCACGAACTGTTCAAACTCTCCATCACAGTCCACCAGAACCTTTTCGTGCGTGATTGTCTGCGGCACCTTTACAGAAAAAATAAAATCATCAGGAGTCTTCTGTGCCCAGCCCTTTATGGTGCTTGGAGACGGGCAAGCGTAAAAGGTGGAATCAATCTCCACGCTGTCGAAGTGCTCAGAGTAGAAAGCAAGATATTCGGAATGTTTCAATCCTTTCGGGTAAAAAGACCCCGACCATCCCGCCGCTGTGAACGATGACGTTCCGAGATGAATGCGGGGCGGTTCAATCACACGCGACAGTATACCGGAACACGTTTGCGAGCTGAACGCATCGGAATGCTCAATGAGAATCTGTTCGAGCGGGCGGCTGCACGAGGTGGTCGTGACGGTTTCTGACTCATTCTGTCGCAATGCGAAGTGAGGGGTTTTGTTTCCATGCCGCTTGAAGTGGCCGCTCGCCAGGTAGAGAGGATTACGGTTGTGGATGTCAACGGGAACCTCTGGCCGCGAACTGATAAGAGCGGTCATTTACTCAGCGAGTTCGTTCAAGACTTGACCCAGAAAGGGAGTAAACAAATCCTGCTGAACCTGAAGGGGGTTAAGGAACACGACAACTCGGGGGTTGGAGAATTGGTAGCGAGCCTCAAAGCAATTCGCGGACAGCAGGGCCAGTTGAAACTAGCGAATGTGAGTCAGACGTTGAACGCAAGGTTGGCATTCGCAAGACTGAGTAAGATATTTGAGACTTACGAGGACGAAGCTAACCCCACCGCCTTAATAAACAGTCTCTCTGGTGTGACACCTGCGTCGTGAGCAGGCGTTCTACGTCTGTAGTCCCGAACAGCGGTCTATGAAACCGTCGTCTCAAGATTTCTTGGGCCACATGTACGCAAAGCCGACCATTCATCCACATGGCAGCCAACGATAGCTTCAGTGTCGCTGGTTATTCGGGAGTTGACGCGATATTCGTAAACACAAGCGCGTTTGTCGGTACTGATCCGACGAAGGGCCCGCAACTTCCGAGTGGCCCGTGATTCGCTCAGAATCGCCGGACATAAGCTAATTTGAGTGTAGGAATCGCCGAGCATTCATTGTAAACGTTTCGCTGTCCAGCTCCCGACGACACAATGTGCAAAAACGACAAAGATGGGGGGAACGCTCAGAGTCGGCCGGCTTGGTCTAGGAGCGTTCGACCTTGGGCGTCGATTGAGCTCCCAGCGGTTCGCGGAAAGGATCCATCGGAATCGGCGCGTACTCGACCTCGATGATCTCGAGATGCTCCGTCTTTGCTGGCGCGCGCAGGTTCACGCGGTCGCCGGGGCTCGCCTTCATCAGCGCATTAGCAAGAGGCGAGCGCCAGCTGATGTAGCCGCGGTCGAGGTCCACCTCGTCGATGCCGACGATTGAGACGACGTGATTGAGGCCAGCGGCATCCTTGTAGGTCACGGTTGCGCCGAAGAAGATGCGCGTAGCGGCTGACCCCTGCCGCGGAGCGGCGGGATCGGTAACCACGGCAGCGTCGATGCGTTTCGTGAGAAAGCGAATCCGCGAATCAATCTGGCCCAACCGTCGCTTGCCGTAGAGGTAGTCGGCGTTTTCACTGCGGTCCCCGTTACTAGCAGCCCATGCTACGACCTCTACCACTGCCGGCCGCTCGCGCCTGAGTAGGAACCGATGCTCGTCTCTCAGCCGCTGCAACCCGGCGGGCGTGATGTAGTTCTTGAGCGTCGGCGCCGCTGGCTCCGGCCGAGGTCCTCGGAGTGGCCGCTTTTCTCGCATTTGCCAATCTGCCATGGGCTTCGTGTACTTGTGGGTGACCAATCTCGGAAGGTCCGCGCCTCGGTCGCGATAATTCCTCGCATGGTGGACGTGACATAAGCGGGCTAGATGTCGAATGATACACCGGTCTTTCCTGTGGTACTCTTATAAAACACGGTGACCCGTCCGATTGCACATCAAGGCGAAGAAGTATGCGGTTCACCTAAGCGATGAGCCGATGAGGTGCCCATTTGCAATGAATTGTTTATGTTCGACCTGTTGGATCACACTGATTGCGGGCGGATGATCTGCTATACGGAAGCAATCCACGATGGGCACCCGTGCGGATCAGTACCGGAAGTCGCCATCTCGTCAGAAAATCAAGCACTGACGAGATGGGCGTTTTAGCGGTACTGATTCACAATCTGTTAGACCGCTGCCGTGACAGTTAGCGGGTTAGAAGTACTTTCAACGACATGGGAGAGTACGGACGGCACTGCAGGTTTCCTAAGCTTTCCGATGCTCGTGCGCGGCGACGCTTC
>Ga0210399_10003539_pt1 | contig 12144 bp, 2 predicted proteins | sample IncBWC14MmetaG_FD_150865 | JGI IMG/M metagenome (GOLD analysis project Ga0210399, IMG submission 150865) | Forest soil microbial communities from Barre Woods Harvard Forest LTER site, Petersham, Massachusetts, United States - Inc-BW-C-14-M | ecosystem: Environmental > Terrestrial > Soil >... | reverse complement strand
GCCGTCACGGTAAATGTGACCGGATTAGTGATTCCGCCCGGCGTGGAAACCCTTACGTTCCGGGCTCCCGTTGCAGCGGTATTCGTGATAGTGAACGTCGCCGTGACGGAAGTGGCACTGACCACAACCAGGTTGCTCACGGTCACGCCAGCTCCCGAGATGTTGACCGCAAAGGCTCCGGTGAGGTTCGTCCCGGTAAGCGTTACCGGAACGGCCGTTCCCCTCAGCCCAGTATTGGGAACAATCGACGTCAGCGTCGGCGCAGCCGCACTGCTTGCGAATTCCACTGCACCAGCATCAACTGCATTGTTTCCCTTCCTGGGATTTCCGTAGAAATCCAACGACGGCGCCGCAGCGAAGTTTGCGGGTGCGGCGGCCGCGGTGATGAAGTTGATGACCGAAGAACCTGCGGCGGGCCCGTAGTTCGAAAGCGTAGTGCCGTCAACAGGGTTCGACATGGCCAGGGGGCCCCAGCTCAAGTTGATCCAGTTGTTGCCTTCGTCAACGGTTGCAGCCGCTGTCAGGTTGAAGACCGGGTTGGGCACAGTGGCATCCGAAATGCCCGGAGGCACCAGATAGCCCATGGTTCCCAATTCCGGTGGAACGCGCGAACCGTTGCAATACTGAGTGAGGAATGTTGGGTTAGCAGCAGTGTTGGTGGCGCTGTAACCAGCGGTGCTAGTCATCACTGAGAACGTCGGGTTGAGCGTAACTGTGGAGGCATGGTTAGTCGGGCCCGTGTCGCCACGAACACCGATATCCCAGTAGCTTACCGGGGTAACGCAGGCTCCCGTACCGCCGGTGACAATCGAACCACTACCATTTGCCGCCGTAGCATCGGCTTGAGGCTGGCTTGGCGCGGTTGTGGTTGTGAACGCATCGTACAGCGCCACCACATTTTGCTGGTTCAGGGTTCCCCCGCCGAGTGCTCCCACCCCGATGTAGAACGAACGGTTCTGCCAGAACACGTTATTGTCCAGCAGCGGATACGAGACCCTTCTGCAGGTCCCGTTGCTCGCACCTGGAGTGTTGTAATGACCTGCCGGACAGGAGATTGTCGCGGGCAGATTCGCCACCAGGATCGAGCTGTTCTGAACGCTGACCAACCCAGCCGGTTGAGGACACGAGGCTGTAGTCGATCCGGTCTGGACGCAATTGCTTCCCTCGGAGCTCGCCAGGGGAGCCCCGATGGTGTTGAAGAGAACTCCCGACGACGCGGTCGAATCGTTAGATGCGATCGTGTTGTTGATGATGTCGGTGTTTAACGCATCCAGAAGGGAGATTCCAGCTCCATCCCAGCCGGTTACGTTGTTGGTGATGATGTTGTTGGTGACGACCACGTGATGCCAGAGTGATGGACTCGTGGGGAAAGCCAATACATCTCCGCCATTGACGTGCTGCAAGGCAATCCCCGCCCCGCTCCCGCTCTCTGCGGAGTTGCCCATAATGAGGTTGGCGTTGATCACGAGGTTCGGACCAGTGCCATCGCTCGGTGTGACCGTGCCCGGCGCCACCTGGCAATCTACGTCAGCGATTGCGTTCGGGCAAACGGGATCGGCATCGGGTGCGCCCATTACGATGATGGCGCCGCCGTTGGTTGGGATCGTCGGGTTGGTGCTCTGGTTGTACAGGAACGTGTTGTGCTCGATGTCCCCGTTGTAGCTAAAGCCCAGGTGACCCAATCCGCCGCCATCGCCGGTGCTCAGATTTCCGCAAACCCAGTTGAACTGGAACTTGTAGAAGTCAGAGCCGGTGCAGAAGCTGATACCGCCAGCTCCCGCCGGGGTCGCTGAGAACAGTTCGTCGCCGGTGGAAGCGTTCGATGTGATCGCGTTGTTGTGCACGTTTACGTTCAGGTTATGGCAATACGGCAACTGAAGGCCGGTAATGCCGCTGGTTTGGCAGGAACCGGGATCAGGATTCGCAGCTCCGGCGCCGCCAAGGTACGCCGGTGGGAATTCACCCTGGCCGACGTTGATGCCGCCAGACAAAGTTCCCGAGTTGTTGTTCACGCGATTGTTGGCGATTTGCAGGTTGTGGGCCCATGCGTGGACGAAGATTCCGCCACCGCCTTGGGAGCTGTCACGAATACCCAGACCGTCAATGCTTGACGGGTTGCACTGGAAGTTGCTCGGGAACGGGTTGTGTGCACTACTCGAGTTCGCCCCGCAGCCCCTGGTCGGGTCGCCACTACCGTTAAGGAGCACTGTGCCAGCCGGGAACGTGTCCGCCCCGAATGGAGGGGCTGGGAAGTTGACGCCCTTAGCCAACACCGTAATTGCCGCTCCTTCAAGAGCACCCATAAGAGTGGGCTCCTGCAGCAACTGGGCCAGGTTACCGTTCAGGGTTGTATCCCATCCCACCACGGCTTCCAGTGGCAGGCGGTCCACTTGTGGATTGGTCGGGTTGCCGCTGAAAGCCGTCCAGCTCGTCGTCGGGCAACTGTCAGGCCAGGTCTTCGGGGTACCGCTGAGTCCGAGACCAAACAGACAATTGACCTGTCGGCGCCACGTATCCAACTTCCCGGCCGGGTGAGTATTACCGTCGATGATGCTGGAAGCAGCTCCAACACCTTGCAGGCGGACTGGTTTCCACATGAGCAGGAGTTCGGAGTGGGCAGCGTTCGAATGGGTTGCGCCGGCGGTGGTGCAAGCCACAGGGCCAGCCGCTGTGGTGCAGGTCGGGTCGATCATGAGCATGTCGCCCGGTTTGGCTGCGTCAATAGCAGCCTGGACGCTTTGCGACGCGCTCACATGGGTTGGAGCCTTACCGCCGATCGTGACCGTAACGGTGTCAATCGAGGTCAAACCATTTCCTGCCGTGATCAGCAGTTGACCGCACCTGGCAATGGTTGTGCCTGAGGGTACGTACTGCGCCTGCTGCTGAATGGCACAGTTCAGCACGCTATCGGGCACCGTAACCGTGATCTGCGTGTCGCTCCAACCTGTGACGGTTGCAGCTCTGCCGCCTATCGTCACGGAACCAGTTCCCTGCGCCGCACCAAAACCATAGTGACGCGAAATGGTCTTCTGGTTATACGGAGCCGTAGTGGCCCCAGGCCCGGAGTATGCGTTGTTAGGAACGTTCTGGTCACCCAGCGAATGGATCGTGAGTGTGTGACCAGAGGCGCTCACCCAGGGGCCAATCCCATCGCCGTCGACTTCGCTGATTGCCGGCATATTGGCCGGGTAGGCGCAGTCGGGGTTGTTGTAGCCTGCTCCCGCGAACGCTGACGTTGGCGTAACTGGGGTATCCATGTACTGGGTCTGTGCAGGCATGAACGGAATTTCGTAGCAGAAATTGCTGTACTGGGGGTTGTACAGCGGATCCGGGGTCGCACCGCTGCCAGGGTCGTTCATGCAAGTAATCATCATTGTGGGAGCATAGCCCGTCGGGTTCGGCGGGTTGACTTCCCAGGTGGAGTAAGTCAGGCCGTTGTAGGCGCCCCAATGGTCAGCATAGACACGCGAGATTTCGTTTCCGGCCCAGTCCTTGATGGCAATTGGCATATCGGGCGGCGAGAACTTCTCACCAAATTGCGGCGAGAACGGATCGAATTCCGAAGTGAAGTCGTCCGTAATTACGCCGGTGAAGTGAGCAGCCGTGTGCGCCGAAGTGAAGACCCAGAATTTTGCAAGCGCGGCGGCCTGGTCTGTCAGAGTGACTTCCTTCCGATCGCAGAGAGGTCGCGTCGCACCGGCAAACGGCGACACTTCACTCGACTGCGGGAAGAGGCTGATGAAGTCCGGAACCACGCGCGCCTGGCCGACGCAAGGCCAGAATTGCTCCACGCTGCCAGTGTCGGACTCAGTACTCGGCAAGGTTGTCCGGCCGAGGGTGTTGGTCGAATTCTGCGGATTGTTGGCGTTGTAGGCGGAGCTGACTTCGGCCTGGTCGGGAAGAATGAAGATGTTGCTGAGTCCGCCAAACTGCTGCGTAACCGGCGCAATGTAGTTGTCGCCGATCAGGATGTTCTTGTCCTCTTCCTTCACCAGTTCATAACCCGGTGGCACAACGACTTCCACAACATACTTTCCAGCGGGAAGCATGTTAGTACCGGAGCGGTAGGGGTCAGAAGCGTCGGGATTCGGAATGCATGCTGCACAGTTGCTCCCGTTTGGTTTGCCGTTGAGCGGATCGATGCTGGTTACGCTCGGGAACGAATACATGCCGTCGTACGGCGCAGGCTGCAACTGGTTCCAGTTGTGCATGCCGTCGTAGCACTTGAACTGCGAATCGTTCGGGAGCGGCGTGATCGGACCGCCTCCATGCAGATTGTTGTACAAATCGAGGTAGTTTGGCTGATCGAAGAGCGAGAAAAAGAAGAGATCCGCGTTTGTCCCGGTATCTCTGCCTTGTCCCGGGCAGTTCATGTTGGGTATGCCGTCCGAACGGAAGCCCTGGGCCCACGCGTCAAAGCTGCTGGTCTGCGTGGTGTCAAACAAGCTGAGAGAGACGGAGCCATCGGGCGCCGTGTTCTCTTTGTACAGATTAATGGTGACGTTGGGCACGTCCGGCGTCCAACTGGTATGGATGAGCAGCGTGGGATCATCGAATGGCCGCGTTGAGGCGTAGATCACTTCGCCATGGATCCCGCCGTTCTCTCCAACCGCGAAGGGCTTCTTGCCGAATTCGAGGAACGAGTTTTGGCCGGAGAAGCCCTGCCAGCCTTCGCTGCCAAACCAGAATGGTGGATCAACTCGGCCCGTGCTGTTGTAGACGCCCGTGGTGCTCTTGGTCCCAGCGCAGTCCGCGTCCGCGCAGTAGACCGCGCCAGGGACGTGAAGATTGGCCGGTAGTGGAACCGCCTCTAATGTGTTCGCCAAGTTCGCGGCGATGCTGGATGTACCACCCCCAGGAGTACCGTCGGCCGGTCCGCCCGCATCATACACCACGTGAACACCCGTGCTCTTGTAGCGTGTCGTATCGGTTTCGACCACGTACCAGCTAAACAACGGGAAGATTTCGTTGAATCCCGCGTTGCCGTTCAGGTCGGTGTTGTTGAAGTTGGAGTAGCTGCCATCGCGGAAGCGGATGTTGGTGGCCACCAATGCGAGGCCCGGCTCGGTGCCCTGCCTTACACCGTCTCCATTCTGGTCGAAGAAGGTGCTGGTATAGATATTGGCCTGCCACTGGTTCGTGGCGATCTGGCCAAGGTTAGCCGTTGCGCCGCCGGCTAGACGCACCGGTGTAGAGAGTCCGTCCACCAGCATGTCATTCCACTGATCAAAGACGGTGATTCTCCAGTCGCCATCAGGCAGACCCGTAAGGGTAAAGCTTCCGTCGGCATTGCACTTGGTGAACGCGAAGTCCTCACCGTCCGGATCGCCAAAGCTGACATAGCACTGGGTGAAGCTGAAGCTGCTGTTGTCACCGCTGCTGTACAGCCGTTCATCCGGGGTGCGGCTCATGCGCTCCGTGGTGACGACACCGGTGACGGTGTTGGTGCAGTTGGTGCCTTGCAAGCCGGTGTTGGGGTCGCCCGCACCGCAGATCATGGGCTTGCGGTCGTTGATAATCTTCGGATTGGCGAAGCCGATGACTACGTGATACGACGCCGGCCCGTACTCCTGGAAGAAGCTGGGCTCGCCGACGCGCAGGAAGGAATCGTGGGCCTTCTGACCGTCGAGCGTATTGGTCTGAAGCCACTCTTCACCCCTGCCAATTCTGTCGGCCGCCGGCGTGGCCACGACGCCGTACCGTCCCGGCATCATGTTGGCAACCACAGCCTGGCCGGCCAGCGGGGACTGAGTTACACCGTCCGACTCGTAGGTCGGGCAGGTCACGATCGTGCTTGTAATGCCATCCGCCGCTTTCGTAATCGGGCATGCATTCAGACTCGTAGCTGGATCGATCGTCCCATCCAGGCTGTTCGACAACGGCATGTTGAACATGTCGTAGGTCATTTGTCCGGTGGCATCACCCGATCCGCCGGCGTCGTCGAAGAGTGTGATGTTGAAGCCGCCCAGACCAGGTTCCACCGATCCAAGCTGGGTGTCGGCAACCTGACCACCCGCGTCGTTCTCTCCGTTCAGCGGGAAGTCATCTTCAAACACAAACACCGAGAGCTTTGCGGTTTGTAAGGGGGTGGGTTGCGTCAGCACCGTTACAGGTGCCCACGTAGCCGAGGCTGTACATGTAGGACCCGTCGGTGGGCAGGCAAATGGGATCGGAGCACCGCCCATCCCGTGGCCTATTGACGCGTTGGCGGTGTTGAATGGGTTGGCAGCATCGCCAGGAAGAACCGAAATGTAATAGCGCTTGGTTGGATCCAGATGGACCTGACCGGGATCGACAGCTGTCTGCTGGGCACCAGGCCTGCAGACGCCGTTACCCACATCGCACACTACGGGTGCCCCGCCGATGCTCTGACCATTTTCGCAGGACAGGGCCCCGGTGCAGCCCGTCGCCACTACCGGCATGTAGCTGGTATGGAAGTTCGTGCCGAAGGTGGGCACAATGGGAGTTCCAGCCGGAGTCGTGCCAAGGGGGTTCGTGGTTAAAGCTGTCTTGCATGCAGTCGGCGGAGGGTTGGTGGTGCAATTGGGATCGATGTAGAAGGTTCGATCCTCTTCAATGACCCATCGGTAATCCGTGATCTTCGTTGTCTTATCATTGCCGTCCAGAACCGTTACCTTGAGCCCGCTTCCGGCCAGGAATGAGAGGCTCACCGTAACGGGAGCGCTGGAAACTCCGTAGGAGCTCTTGGCCTGGAAAGTAAAGCTGCCTAGAGCCGCGGTCGCACTAGTACTGCCAGTGGTGGCAACGAATCCGCCATTGGCATCGGCGGCGACAGTCAAGCCCGCAGAAGGCACAACAGTGGTGGTGTCAACGGTCAGAGGATATCCCGCCGAGTCCTTACAGGTCGCCAGAATGCCCGGAGTCTTGACCGAGATGTAGTTGGACGAATTCGAACTGAAGGCGATCGCACCGCAGCTGATGTTGCCGGCGGCGTCGGCCGTGGCGGCACTCAAGTTGACTTGTGCGGTTATTCCCGAGGAGCACACCCCTGCCGTCACCGTTCCGTTCGCGCAGTAGGTGAACGAGTCCGGACCGGTGAATCCGGTAGCTGTATAAGTGAACGTGCCATTGGGATTCAGGAGCACTGTGCCGGTGGCCGGCGGGGCCAACAACGTGACTCCATAGACGTTGATGTCGTTAGCGATGACGCCCTTGGCCGGATCTGAAACGGTCAAAGTGTTCCCCGCCACAACGGTGTTGTACGCGTCTGCGTTAGCCACTGCGACTGCAAGAGCAGGTGAGGACGGAAGGGCAGCACCGTTGATGCTGATATAGCCGAACATGCCGGTATCGCGCCCGACTGCGTTGCCCGACAAGCTCAGTTCGCGGTCAAACACTGGCAATGCTGTGGCGGCTGTGGGCACATTCACCATCACGTCGTAGGTCTTGCCCGCGGCCATGAACACTTCGCTCTGCACGCGAGGCAGACCGGGCAGCGGATTGCCATCTTCCGCGATCAGTGAAAGCCCGCCCACCGCCGGGGTTCCGGTTACCGATCCCACGATCGAAGGCACGTGCATGCGCAGGCCGGCGTTGACCATGCGCACTAATACTGTTCCTGTCGCTGCTACACCCGTTGCCGGCGAAGCTGCAAACAACGAATGCGACGCATTCGTCTTATCAAACGCGACGCCGTTGATGGTGTAGTACAGCGGCGTGTAGTTCACCGCGGGCGGATAGCACGTATGCGCCCCACCGCCGCAACCGCCCAAGGTTATTGTTGCTGTGGCGGTCGCACCTGTTCCAGTTATATCTCCGGTCGCTGGAGTGATCTTTACCAAAGTTGGGGTGGTACAGGTGGAGCTAGCAACCGTGCAGGCAGCATACCCATCGCCCGCCTGGGTAACCGTAATCGCAGTAACCACGCCTCCAGTTAATGTGGCAACCGCAGTGGCATTTGAGCCACTCCCTGAGATCGTGACTACAGGAGGGGCCGTGTAGAGGGTACCCGGGAGGTTCACGGCGATCGCCGTAACGGGCCCAGCGGAAACACCGGGCGAACGAGTCCAGACCTCGGTCTCACTGAAGCCTACAGTACCGACGGCGGTGCTGACCGCACTGTTTTGAGCTGGGTCAATTTCGCTAAGCAGCAGCGGGACCTCTGCGTTGTAGCTTACGCCCGGGTACGCAGTGCCAGCGCCCGTGCCGGGCACCGCCGTAACTACCAGAATGCCATAGAGTCCCATTGGCCCCTGAATCGACGGGTGAGTTCCGGACTCAATGAGATAAGTACCTGGACGCGGCGTAGTCCACGTCAGTGCAGTCGTTGCTCCGGCTGCTACTTCGGTAGAGAACGATTGCACGCGCGGACCCTGAGCAGGCGCGGTAGCTCCCGGGCCTCCCGCGATGGGCCACGTCGTTGCCCCCTGTGCATTGGTATGGTCGGGGCTGGGCGTAGAGGTCGCCGTCGTTCCCAAACCGCCACCCAACTGGCCCACGATGACGAGCGAGGTGGGCACGCTATTGGTGCCCGCTCCAGCCGCAAAAGTGAGATTGTTGGTGAGATTAATGGTGAGGCTCTGTCCCGTGGGAACGGTGATAACGACCGGCGACCAGACAGTGGTGTTATTAACACTGGTCACAGCAGGGTTCGAAGCCGCGCAGGTCGCAGTAGAGCCACTCGCGGCGGCCCCGCATTGATAGCCCCACATGGGCACCACGTTGCCGTCAGGCAAAGTCACCGTAGACGGTCCGGCAGTCAGATTGACCTGCTGCTGGGCCACGGATGTACACACTCCGAGGAGGAGAAGGAATACCGCAACTACAGTTGTCTTCGTCATGGTCTTGAGATTGTTGGATCGCATCGCTCTTCTCCTCAATTAGTTGGACTCGTCAATCACGAATTCCCGGGAATCGACCAGCATCATCATCAGCATTCCACCGGGAAACGCATTGTTGGTTGTGATCTCGCGCTCGTTGTGCGAATGCCACATGAAGGCAAAACCGGCTTCGCTGCCAGGCGGGTTCGCTATCGTACCTGAGGGAGGAGTTGTGCCAGTTGGACCGGTTGCGCGTACGGTCGCGTCGGGCCCGAGATAGGGACTACCGCCGTACCAGGGACCGTTGGTGAAAATGTTGGCATCTGGCAGAGTAACAGGGCCGCCGCCCGCTACATCGCCGAACGGAGCTGCCTGCAGCGGCTTGTTGTGATCCTGACACCACTCGAAATAGTTGATCGCCGTCGGTGCGCCGGTGTTGTAGCCGTTGGCATCCGGAGTACAGGGAAGCACGGCGCTAGGGTCACTGGAGCCGGGCTTGTGTCCGTACATATCCCAGTTCAGCCCGCGGCCCGTGTAGTAGAAGATCCCGTCCATCGCCATGCCAGGCGTGGTGGTTGTCGTGAACAGCGTGCTGCCGGCGAGTTCCGTTGCATCTGTCGCACTGAGAATCAGGTTTCCATCGCGGGCCAGGATGCGAACGTGGTTGCCGTGCTCGTGGAAGGGATGCTGCCATCGGCCCTGCCCGATGATGCGCAACAGTACCTGTTCGCCCGGGTGCATATGGGGATTGCCGTTGTACGGCTGGTGTGGGTACGCCGGCAGATAGTTCGGGTCCATGTCGTCGGGCATGGAACGTCCGTTGATCATGAAGTACGCCGGATGATAAGGCTCGGTCGGGACATTCAGGCTGCATCCAGCAGCCCCGGCCACGCAGCCCACCTTGGCGGTAACCTGTTGCAGGGCCTGGCTATGAACACGTGGATCCATCTCGGAAAACTGGAAGAGGTATTCACGGTCGTAGCAGCTCTTCGCATGGTCGTATGCCGCGGCCGCGAGGCGGAAGTCGGATTCACCCCAAAAGGCTTCCGCGGCGTGGTTCGATGCAGCCAGCCCACTCGTGCAGGCTGCGGGAACGTTGGCAGGGAGCACGATGATGGCCCCATACAGGCCCATCTCAACTTGCAGATCGCCTTGGGTTCCGCTGTAGTAGGAACGGGTTCCCGGCGACGAAGCCACGAACGTGTAAGTCACTGTGCCGCCAGGCGCTGCTTCTTGGGCCATCAGCCCAGCAACGCCCCCGGTCGCCGTCACTTGGAATCCGGGAAACAGGATCGACGTGTTGCCCGCCGCTGTCGGCAGGCCATTGGCCAGGTTCACCGTGACCGTCTGGCCCTCGGTGACGATGAGGGTCGGTCCGGGCACCTGCATGGTGTTGCAGGTTGCACCTGCCATCGCCGGCGCGAAGCCAGCCGGCGCGGTGCTACAGCCGTATCCCCATGAGTAGATCGACTGTCCGTCGGGCTGGGTCAGGAAAGCCGTTTGCGCAGTCAGGTTAAAGGTTGGGCCCGTGATGCCGGGAGCCGCAGCGTATGCGCTGGCTGTGAACAACAGCGCTACCGCCAGGGTGAGCCCCAAGAGCATATGTGTTTTCGAGATTGTGTTTTTCATGTTCATCGCCCTCATGGCTGCACTCCTAATTCACGTGGACTTCGGTCATGAGTCCGCCGAAGTTCTCCGCGTCGTTGGAAAGATGGTCAAGATTCGGGGTGTAGAGGTAGTACGTTCCCGCTGGAACACCCGTGCTATCGAGAATCACGTCGAGTGATTCACCGCCGGCCAGGGTGATCGAGTTGGTGGTGTAATACAGGTTGTTGCCTGCCTGGTCGCGCAACAGCTTGGCGTTATACCCGATCACCTTCATCGGGATTCCCAGCGACGCCAGCGTCTGATATTCCGTGACGTCTAGATCGGAAATACGCAGCAGCGCTTTCTGACCGGCTGTGATGTTGATGATCGTGGGCAACGGCTGTGAGAAGTGATTCACGCCGTCGGCCGATACCGTCTGCAACGCGCCGGGCGTTACGGTGTCGGGATAACTCCGCCCGTTCAGCAGGAAATACTTGTCCTTCATATCCGTGAAACCTTCCGGGTTGAAGGTCATGCCGACAAAGTGGAAGTTGGGATCGAAGCCGTGGATCTGGATGGGGTACTCGACGTCGTAGTAAGTCGACCCGTCGCCGTCGTTGTACGCGTAGTTGCCCGTGGCCGCCCTGGTCACCGCGTTCGATGGGGGCAGCGGATTGGTGCACAGGATATCGGCGGTGGGATTGCAGGCCGTGCGGAGGTCAGTCTGCTGCGCCTGAAGCGCGGTATAGAGAGAATTTCCGGCCGCAACCCGGTTCTGCCGCGGGCGCACATAGATCTGGCCTACCATGCCCATCTGCAGGTGCTCGGGCGGCGTGATGTGGCAATGCCAGAAGTAAGTCCCGGCATCGGGAGCCAGGTAGTAATAGGTAAAGCTGCCACCAATGTTGATCGCAACCGAAGCGTCCGGCACGCCGTCATAGAAGGAGGAAGCGTTCGGATAGCCGTGGAAGTGCACGGTATGCTGCTCGAACAGGTCCGGCCGCATGATCATGCCCACGTTGGTGAGCGTGAGGAAGAACTCGTCGTCCTCGTCAATGGCCATCAGCGGCGCCGGAATGTTGCCGTTCATCACGCCAACATCCATGATCTGCCGCGGATCGACATGCCCGTCTATACATGACGGTTGCCCGGTACCGCCGCACAGGCCGGCCGCGGCCGCGTCCGCATCGGGAACCTGGCCGATCGCGCCGTTGTAGGTAAAGCCCGAGCCCGTTGTCGCCGGATCGCCCGGCTGGGGAGTCCCTGAATACGGGACATTGAAAACGTTCGGGAACTGCGTTCCAGGCTCGCCGTTGGCGATGGCGGCAAGGCCAGACAGCGGACCGAACGAGAACATATAAGTCTGGGTACCGTCGCCCATCGTGGCGTAGCCATCACCGCCTGATATCTGTTGGCACTTGATCGCCCCGTTCACCTTGGCTGTCGGCGTGAGATACCCGTTCGCACCCGTTGCCTGAGTCGTGGGGCCAGTGTAGGCAGGCTCCGCGTTATTGTCGTTCAAGCTCGAAGGATGAGTGATGGTGGTGGTGGGACACTGAACGCGAAAAGACTGGGCACTCACAGTCACTGTCGCGAAACCTAGGAGAAAAATGGACAACCAAAACCGACACGTATTCCTCATGGCTTTGCAGCCTCCTTCGTGGGCGGATCCTTGTTTCTCCGCTCCAGTACGCCTGTACTTTTTTGGGGCGGGTCTGTGCGCTGTCCGATGACGGGAAGAACCTACCCAATCTTCCGCGTGCTTAGGGGATTCGGA
>Ga0210399_10003537_pt1 | contig 12155 bp, 11 predicted proteins | sample IncBWC14MmetaG_FD_150865 | JGI IMG/M metagenome (GOLD analysis project Ga0210399, IMG submission 150865) | Forest soil microbial communities from Barre Woods Harvard Forest LTER site, Petersham, Massachusetts, United States - Inc-BW-C-14-M | ecosystem: Environmental > Terrestrial > Soil >... | reverse complement strand
CTTGGCGACACCCCATCTTGGAAAACTACAATCGACGAACTCGCTTAAGCGCTCAAGTCCGCAATCTTTCAAGCAAGGGCGAGTCGTTCAGTCCGCGAGCCATGAATCCCGCAAACGCCGGTGGCATTTCACGCATAATTTCACAGCCGCGCTCGTTAGTCTCGCAGGCCAAAAAAACACAGGCCCCAGTGCCAGTCAGGCGCGCAGAGCCAAAGAGCGACAGCCAGTCGAGCGCATGTGCGACCTCAGGGTATCGGCGCCGCACTACGCCCAAGCAATCGTTCCTTCCACCGGACGCCAGGAAACCGTGAATTGTGATGGGCAGAGAATTCCTTGTCAATTCTGGATCTTGAAATACTTCTGCGGTGCTGACGAACACATTCGGCTTTAAAATCAAATAGTTAAGCTCCGGGGGTGCCTGCGGTGGATACAGCGGCGTGAGGCGTTCGCCCACTCCTTCGGCCCAGGCGACCCGGCCATGGACGAACACCGGCACGTCCGCGCCCAATTTCAAACCCAGCGCCGCGAGCCGTTCCTTAGGCCAGTTGAGTCCCCACAAGCGATTGAGAGCCACCAGGCAAGTGGCGGCATCCGAGCTCCCGCCCCCCAGGCCGCCGCCGACGGGGATGCGTTTCACTACGCCGATGTCGGCACCCAGCCGACAGGCCGACGCTTCTTTGAGCGCATGCGCGGCGCGAATACACAGATCGGCGCTCGCGGGGATATCGACAATCTCAGCGCTGCGCCGGATCTGCCCGTCCGCGCGCGGCTCGATCGTAACCTCGTCGCACAGGTCGAGGAACTGAAAACAGGTTTGCAGTTCGTGGTAGCCGTCGGGCCGCCGCCCCAAGATATGTAGAAACAAATTGAGCTTCGCGGGCGCCGGCCAAGGGATTGGCTTGCGGTCGTTCATCGGGTCGGCCAGTTCCAATGATCGATGACGATTCGCACTCGCACATTGTCGTGGCTCAAGGTCAAGTGCGCGGGCAGCAAGTCACCCGCGACCGGCGCGTAGCGATCATAAGCAATGCTCCAGCCCGCTTGCCACAGCTGCCGGGCGCGGTCTTGATCGTTGCGCACGAGGGTAAATGGCGAGTTGGGATCCGGGACGCCCAGCAGCCAGAATCTCAAATCATCGAGCGGCAATGCGAACCCCAGGCGGTCCTGGAGTTGGGACAACTCCGCGTCGCTCGGCGGCGCGCCGTTCAAGGAAATGCCGTTGGGCTCTTGCTTGAGCAGCAGCGCGCCGATCCCGAACGGCCCGGCAAGGCGCACTTCCGCATAGATATCATCCTGCCGCCAATTCATGGTCGCCTGCCAACCCTGCGAGCCCAGCGCCGCCGCCGCCCGCCCATCGAGCTGCCACCCGCTTGCGAGCTGCAACTCGCTTGCCCGCTGCTGCCACTGCACCGCCGGCGGTACGGGCCGATTCGTCACGCAGGCCGACAACGCGCCACAGCAAAATAATATGAACGCAGCGCGCCGCATGGTCGGTCAGTTGGTTGGGCTCAGCCGTTGTCGCGTGGATTTGAGCAGTTGATTGTCGGCATCAAGCGCGCTGCCTTCGGACCAGATTCGTTGCGCCTCGTCCCGCTTACCCAGCTGCCACAGTACTTCCCCCAAATGTGCAGCGATGTCGCCGTCGCGATCCTGCGCATAAGCAGCCGTCAAGTACGGCAAAGCCGCGGACGCGTGTCCCTGCCGGTACCGCACCCAACCCAGGCTGTCGAGAATTGCCGCGTTTCTCGGCGCCGCGGCATAGGCGCGTTCGATCAGCTTACGTGCCCTCGAGAGTTCTTTGGAGTGGTCGGCCAGCGTAAAACCCAATGCGTTCAGAGCCGCCGGATCATTCGGCCGCGCCTTCAGAATCATTCTCAATTCGCGCAGCGCCGCGCCGGTCCGCCCTTGTTCCTCGTAGACCGACGCAGCGGCGTAGCGCAATTCCACGCTGTCCGGGTACTGCATGACGCCGTTCGCCAATACCGCGTACGCCCTGGGCAAATCGCTGGATCGCGCGTACATCCGAGCGCGCGCAGTAAGAATCTCCGGTGCACGCTGCGGCTCGTCCTCGATGAGTCGATCGAGCAATTCTTCGGCGGCACTCGGGGCACCGTTCTTTTGCAGCAGCGCGGCGGCGCGCAGCAAGGCGGGCAGTACGTTGTCACCGCTCTGCACCTGAGCATACAAGCGCAGTGCGCGCTCCGCATCGTCGTGACGATCCGCGATCACGCCAAGATAATAGAACCCATCGTCCAAAAATTTACCCGTTCGCAGGAGCTGCCTGAATTTCGCCGCCGCCGCGTCGAGATGGCCCTGTTCGAACTCCAGCAGTCCCAGCAGGCGCAATGCCATCGGTCTGGAATCAGGATCGCGCGCCAAAATATCCAACTGTTCGGTTGCGCCGCCAAAGCGCTGCGCCGTCATCAGCAGTACCGCATAGTCGAAGCGATTGGCGGGAGTCCCGTCGGTACCGAGTTGCGCCTCTGCAAAATCGAGCGGCTCATCCACGTCCCCCGCCATGATGCGTGCGCGCGCGAGAGTCTGCGCCAATTCTCGCCGGGCTTGCCGCGCGCCCTCATCCGCGGCGCCATGGTCGATCGCCAATGCGCCCTGCAGGCTCTTTACCGCTGCTGCGGGATCATCCGCGCGCAGTGCAGTCAGTCCCTGTATCCGCAGCGCAGCCGTCGAGGTTGGAAATGACGCCGCCAGCCGATCCGCGACCTGGCGTGCACCGAATATGTTCTCATCGGCGCCCAAATCGATTTCCAGATCCGCGAATTCCGCGTCCGTACCGACCGGCGAGTTGATCAAGACGAAGCGGTAGTGGGCCGCCGCCTCGTCGATCTTGTAGAGCGCCAGCGCGGCTTTGGCCGCGGCGCGCTGTGCCTCCAGTGATTTAGGATCGAGATGAATCCAGCGCGCGGCAACCGCCGCCGTCAACGAGGGCTGCAGTGTTTCGGCGGTGACTTCGGCCGCGCGCTTCAATAACCCAGGATCGGTCTCGGTTGCCGCGGCGGCCGCATATTGGAGTGCGGCGACTCGTGGCTCGCCGCGTGCGAGGGCTATCTCAGCCGTGACAGTATAAAATGACTGCGGCGCCGGTCTCTCAGCGGACTTGTGTACAGTGCTGGCACAGGCGCTGCAGGCAAGCAAGGCAAGGCCCAATGAGGTTCTGGTAAGGATTGAAAACGAGAACACGGCCGCACTATAGCGAAATGAATACACGGATGCCGCGGATTCAACCTTGATCTGGCGGTGTCTCATCCACCAGAATCCCAAAGGTTAGGGCCAAATCGATTCCATGGCATTCAACATCCTCGGTATCAACCATAAGACGGCACCCGTTGCGCTGCGCGAAAAGGTGGCGTTCAGCGAGGATCGGCTGGTCGCCGCTCTGCGCACTCTGCGCCAGGAGCACGGGGTTGCGGAAGTAGTGATTTTGTCCACCTGCAATCGCACCGAACTGTACTGGGCCGGCAGCGCCAGCGGCACCGAGCTATCTTCATGGCTGGAGCGCCACCACGGGAACAATCTCGACCTTACCGCAAGTCTCTACTTACATCAGGAATCGCGCGCGGTCGAGCATGCCTTCAGCGTCGCCGCGGGACTCGATTCCATGGTGCTGGGCGAATCCCAAATCCTGGGTCAACTGAAGGATGCCTACCGGGTGGCACAGGAAGCCGGCAGCACCGGGCCGACGCTCAATAGGCTTTTCCAGGCGGCCTTTTCGGCCGCCAAACGCGTGCGCTCCGAGACTCGGATCGGCGCCAATGCGGTGTCGCTCGCCTCCGCAACGGTCAGTCTGGCGCGGCGCGTTTACTCGGATTTGAGCGTGCATAACGCCTTGTTGGTCGGCGCCGGGGAGATGAATGCGCTGATCGCGCGGCACTTCACCAGTGCCGGCGTCAAGCGCATGGTGATCGCCAACCGCACGTTGGGGAGGGCGCAGAAACTTGCGGAGCAGCTCAATGCCGACGCGGTAGGACTTGTGGATCTGGAAAAGGAACTGACCCAAGCGGATATCGTCATCAGCTGTACCGCAAGCGCCGCGCCCATCATCAGCAAACGGGCGGTGGAGGCCGCCATCCGCACCCGTCGTCACCGGCCGATCTTCATGGTTGATATGGCTGTGCCGCGGGACATCGATCCCGACGTCGCGGATTTGGAGGATGTCTACCTCTTTTCGATCGATGACCTCCAACAGCTGGTGGACGAAAATCGACAGCAGCGTGAGCACGCTGCGAGCGGGGCGCGCCTCGTCGTCAACGAGGAGGTGGTGAAATTTCTGGCGGAAGCGCGCGCCCACGACGCAGGTCCGGCCATCCGCGCGCTGCGCCAGCATGCCGACGGGATTCGCCAGCAAACCGTCGAACAGGCGCGGCGTATGCTCGCTGCCGGCAAGTCCAGCGACGAAGTCATCGAGTTTCTCGCCACCACCCTCACCAACCGGCTGCTGCATACCCCCACGCAGGCATTGCGCCAGGCCTCGGAACTGGCCGATTTGGCCCTGGCCGAGACCGTGACCAGGCTTTTGACCGAAGAACGCGATTCGCATTGAGATAAGGGCCGCTATAATTCGCGGCCATGAAAGATTCCATCCGGCGCAAGCTGGAAAAACTTGACGAGCGCTTCGAGGAAATCAGCCGCCTGTTGTCTGACGCGGGCGTCATTGGACGTCAAAACCAATTTCGCGAGTTGTCCATGGAATACGCGCGATTGGGGCCGCTGGTCGAACGTTACCGTCGCTTCATGGCGCTCGAGGGTGATGCGGCAATTGCGCACGAATTGGCTGGAGACGCCGACCCCGCCACCAAGGGTTTGGGGGAAGAGGAACTTGCGGATCTGAATCCGCGCATCGCGGGCGAAGAGCTCGAATTGCAGCGCCTGCTGGTGCCGAAGGACCCGCATGACGACAGCAATATCTTTCTGGAAGTTCGCGCCGGAACGGGCGGCGATGAAGCGGCGCTGTTTGCCGGCGATTTGTTCCGCATGTACGCCCGTTATGCCGAATCCAAGGGATGGTCGGTCGAAATCTTGAGCGAAAGCCCCGGCGAGCATGGCGGTTACAAGGAAATCATCAGCCGGATCATCGGCCGCGGCGCGTTTTCACTGCTGAAATTCGAATCCGGCACGCATCGCGTGCAGCGCGTGCCCGCCACGGAAGCGCAGGGAAGGATTCATACTTCAGCGTGCACGGTGGCGATCCTGCCCGAATTGGAGGAAGTCGAGGCGGTCGAATTGAACCCTGCGGATTTGCGCATCGACACCTACCGCTCCTCCGGGGCCGGCGGCCAGCATGTGAACAAGACCGACTCGGCCATTCGCATTACGCATTTGCCGACCGGCATCGTAGTGGAATGCCAGGATGAGCGCTCGCAGCACAAGAATCGCTCGCGCGCCCTGTCGTTGCTCAAGGCTCGATTATTGGCCGCTGAACGCGAAAAGCAGCAGAGTGCGCAGGCGCAATCGCGCAAGCTGCAAGTGGGTTCCGGCGATCGTTCGGAGCGCATACGCACCTACAATTTTCCGCAAGGACGAGTCACGGATCACCGGATCAATCTCACGTTGTACAAGCTCGACGAGGTGATGAACGGCAATCTCGATGAATTGATACGTGCGCTCAACCAGGAACACCAAGCGGAAGAGCTGGCGCACCAAGTGGAATGAATTCCATGACCACCATCGCCGAATCCGTCGCCGCAGCCACGCGCGCGCTGACGCCGCACAGCGATTCTCCGCGCCTCGACGCGGAGTTGCTGCTGGGTACGGTTCTGGGTTTGTCCCGCACGGCGCTGATCGCGCGGGACGATGAGCAGGTCACGGCCGATTGCCAGCGCGCCTATGTGGGTTTGATCGCCCGGCGTGCGGCCGGCGCACCGGTCGCCTACCTGACGGGCAGCCGCGAGTTTTGGTCTTTGACTCTGCATGTCACGCCCGCGGTGCTGGTGCCGCGCCCCGAGACCGAAACCCTGATCGAGCGCGCCTTGACACTCAAATCCGCGGATGAGGCATGCTCGGTTTTGGATCTGGGCACGGGCAGCGGCGCCATTGCGCTTGCCATCGCCTCGGAGCGCCCGCGATGGCAGGTCACGGGCGTGGATATTTCGCCGCAAGCGCTTCAAGTCGCAGCCCAAAACTCCCGGGACCTCGAATTGCGGCACATCCAATGGCGTTTGGGCTGCTGGTTCGACGCCGTCCCGGCAGAACGCTTCGATGTGATCGTTGCCAACCCGCCCTATATCGCCACTGGGGATCCGGCACTCGCAGCTCTTTCCGCGGAGCCTGACTTGGCGCTGCGCGCCGGCCCTACGGGACTCGAAGCCTTGAGCGCGATCATCGCGGAGGCGCCGCAGCATTTGCATGCGCGCGGCTGGCTGGTGTTGGAGCACGGGGCGACACAAGCGCTTGAGGTCGCTCGACTGCTCGAGAGTCGCGGCTTCGCATCGGTCCGAACCTACCCCGATTCTTTCGGCAAATACCGCGTTACGCTGGCAACCGTTCATACACAACACTAGGAAACCCAATGATCCGCTTCGAAACCACACTCGGCGATTTCACCATAGAGTTCTACGAGAAAGAGGCGCCTGAATCCGTCGCTAACTTTTTGCGCTACCTGGAAGATGGATTTTTCGACGGCACGATCTTTCACAGGATCGTTCCCGGTTTCGTCATCCAGGGCGGCGGCTTCACCGAAGACATGAGCCAGAAGCGCACCAAGCCGCCGGTCAAGAACGAAGCCGACAACGGCCTGAAGAATTCGCGCGGCACGCTGTCGATGGCGCGCACCAACGACATCAACAGCGCCACATCGCAGTTCTTCGTCAACCTGAAGGACAATGATTTTCTCGATCACTCGCGCGGCAATTTCGGCTATGCAGTGTTTGCGCGCGTGACGCAAGGCATGGAGGTGATCGACAAGATTGCCGCGGTCGAAACCGGCCGCAAGCGCGGATTCGACGATGTCCCGGTTGAACCTGTGATCATGAAGAGCGTGCGGCGAGTCACTGCGTAACGCGAGTGGCCCGCGAGAGTTCATTCTTACGCCGACTTGGACGTGGGACGCTGCGGCTGGCCGTGATCTGCGTGGCAGCCACGGTTCTCTGCGTCCTGCTGCTGCGCTGGATCGATCCGCCATTCACCGCGTACATGGCGGAGGCGCAGATGGTTGCCTGGGCGAAGCGTGACACCAGCTACGTATCGCGCCACCGCTGGGTCGACTTGAACCAGGTTTCGCCCAACCTGCCGCTGGCGGTCATTGCGGCGGAGGATCAGAAGTTTCCCGAGCACTGGGGTTTCGATGTCGAGGCCATCGAAAAAGCTTACGAACTGAATCAGCACAGCCATCGCGTGCGCGGCGCCAGCACCATCAGTCAACAGGTCGCCAAGAATCTTTTCCTGTGGTCCGGCCGAAGCTATTTTCGCAAAGGGCTGGAAGCGTATTTCACCCTGTTGATCGAAGCCTGTTGGCCCAAGCGGCGGATCTTGGAAATCTACCTGAATGCGGCGGAATTCGGCCATGGTACATACGGCGCCGAGGCCGCCGCACAGCGCTTCTTCCATCATTCCGCGGCGAAGCTCACGCGCAGCGATGCGGCATTACTGGCGGCGGTGTTGCCGAATCCAAAGCTGTTTTCTGCCGCGATGCCGTCCGCTTACATCCAACGCCGGCGCGACGAGATTTTAGTGCAAATGCAGACGCTCGGCGGCGGGGAGATGCTTGACGAGATTGACGCCTACCCGAACCGGCACCGCTAGAATACGCTCCAGGATGTCCGGAATCTCGAAGACCGCGCGATTGTGGACGCGTCTCACGCTGGCACGAAAGGCCTCGATGTCATTCGCCACTAGTGCGACACCGCTGCGAATGGCCTTGAATGAATCCAGCACCACTCCGACGGCGTTTTCCTCGACCCATTCGGTGTTGTAGCGCTCCTGCGGCATGGTCCACGCATTGCGCGCCACGATGACCGGCAAGCCCTGTTGTACCGCCTCGCTGATGCTGCCGGGACCTGGTTTGCCGATGAAGAAGTCGCTGAGCTGCATGTAGTAACGGATCTGCGAGCTGAAACCGACCACCACGCGAGGCGCTGCCGAGCGCATGGCTCGCAGCTTGTCGGCGAGCGGCGCATTGTGTCCGCAGACGAGAATCAGCTGGGTGTCCTCGAGGCGCTTGGCGATTCCTCGCATGACGCGGGACCCATGGCCGCCGAACATCACGAGACCCGTCGGCCGGTCCGGGTCGAGCTGCAGTTTTTGTCTCTCGGCGCGTCGATCCACGCTTAAGTCACGATAAAAATCCGGGCTGATGATCATCCCGGAGGTTTCGTGAATATGCGCAGCGTCGAGGCCGGCGGCACGCGCTTGCGCGACGGCATGCGGCGTCCCGCAGATCAGATGCTGCAGTTGATGCGGCTCTATCCAAAAGTGCGGCGGCAAATCTGCGAAGTCGGTCAGAATGGTCACGTATGGGGCATGCGGCCGCGCCAGGCCCAAGGCTTGATACATGGCGCGGTTGAAATTCGGCACCAGCGAGACCACCAGATCCGGCTGGGTCAGCTGCCAGTGGCGGCGCAATTGACCGATCAAGGATTTGTGGCTCAAGCGGATCAGCGCCTGCAGAATGCGCAGTTCCTGCGCCAGTCCCAATGTCCATCCGCGAGCCAGGCGCACGTTATAATAGTGCTCCGGCTTCACGCCGGTGGTTCGGCGAAACATATCCTGTGGATCGAGGACTTCGAAAAGATTGACCAGTCTGACCTGCCAGCCTTTACCCTGCTCGCGAATCGCCTTTTCGAGGGCAGTTGCAGCCGAGCGATGCCCTCCCCCTGCGTTGATGTAAACGAGATCGATTGTTTTCATTTGACTCATTTATTCTGCGTGACAAGTGTGACCGCCCGATGAAAATAAACTTGAGCATGAGCGCACTGGCGTTGTTCGGCGCTATCGCAGCTGCGCAAGCCACCGCACCGCCGGCGGCCAACGCCACGCGCCTTCATCACGGGCGGTTCAAAGACGTTGTGGTCTATGCGCCTGCCCTCCCAGCGACGAGCTTTGTGCTGTTCCTGTCCGGCGATGCCGGCTGGAATGCTCAGACAGAACCCCTGGCGCTCAAGCTGGTGCAGCAGGGCGCCATGGTGGCCGGCATCGATTTGCCGAAGTTCAAAGCGATGCTCGAAGCCGACGCGGGTCGTTGCGTGTCTCCGGACGGCGATCTGGAGAACTTGAGCCACTTCGTGCAGGCCTATTTCCACAACCCCACCTACCTTACACCCCTGTTGGCAGGACTTTCATCCGGGGGCACTTTGGCCTATGCGGTGCTGGCGCAGGCGCCAAAGGGTACTTTCGCGGGGGCGCTGACCTTGGGCTTCTGTCCCAAATTCAATATGGACAAGCCGCTGTGCAGAGGCTCGGGAATCGAATTCGCGCGCGGCCCAGCAGGGTCCGCGGTCGAATTCCTGCCGATCAAAGAATTGAGCAATCCATGGGTCACCCTAGAGAGCCCACTCGATGCAGCCTGTCCCATCAGCCAAGTTCGCGAGTTCGTTGCCAAGGTGCACGGCGCCGCCATGGCAATTCTGCCGAACGCGGGGCTGCAGCCGTTCAGTGCCGCGTTCGCCCAGCTCACCACCGCAAATTTGAACCAGCGAGTTGCATCCCCACCCCCGGCATTGGGCGATCTGCCGGTGATTGAGGTGGCCGCACAACCCGGCAGCGCAGCCACCGATTCATTCGCGATCTTCATGTCCGGCGATGGCGGCTGGGCGGGGTTGGATCAAGACATCGCAGCTGCCTTGAGCGCAACAGGCGTTCCCGTCGTCGGACTGGATTCGTTGCGCTACTACTGGTCGCCGCGCACGCCGGACGGCTTAGGCAGGGATACCGACCGCATGATCCGCTACTATCTGTCCCGCTTCGGCAAACAGCGCGTACTGCTCATCGGCTATTCACAAGGCGCCGATGTGCTGCCTTTTGCGGTCAATCGGCTGCCGGAAGCAACCCGCGCCAGCGTGGCCTTGGTCGCAATCCTCGGAATGTCCGAGCATGCGCTGTTTGAATTTCACCTCAGCAGCTGGATCTCGGACGACACTTCCGGACCGCCGACCATGCCGGAGGTCAACCGGATCAGCGGCCCACGGGTGTTGTGCATCTACGGACAGGACGAGAAGGACTCGTTGTGTCCGAAACTCGACGCGCACAAGATCAGCGTGGTGAAGGTCAAAGGCGGCCATCATTTCGACGGCAACTATGCGGCCCTCGCGCGTGAAATCATGGCGGCGGCGAAACCTTAAATCCGCCCTTCCGCCACCATCCAGTCGTAGCAATCCTTCACCATGTCTTTCAAGGCGACGACGCGATAGCCCAGTTCGCGCTGCGCTTTCGCGGAGGCGACCTTGAGCTCCCTGCCGAAGGAGTCGGCCATTTCCCGCGTGATGGGCGGCTGCTTGCCGGTGAAGTTGCTGACAAAATCGCCGCCCGCCGCGATCGCGCGCAGCAGGATCGGGGACATCTCCTTTTCCGGTGCGGGTTTCTTAAGCAGCGCCGAGACCTCCCGAACCAAATCCAACATGGTCTTATTTTCACCGCCGAGCAGGTACTTGCCGCCATTCTCACCCTTGTCGGCGGCGGCGATGTGGGCCGCGACGCACTCGCGCACATGCGTAAAGGTCAGTTGCGCCGGGGGCACGCCGGGCAGTTTGCCATCGCGAACCATGATGAAAACCCGCGACCAAGTGCCGACGTCGTAGGGTCCCATGATGACGCCTGGCTGCATGACCACCACTTCGAGCCCACGTGCCAAGGCGGCCAAGGCGATCTCCTGGGCCTGCCACTTGCTGCGCTGATAGTTGACCCGCGAATTGGCGGCTCGGCTGGGCGTCTCTTCGGTGACTTCACCCGACACCGGACCGTAGGCGGAAATTGAGGAAGTAACGATCAGGCGCCGCACACCGCTCGCCAACGCGGCTTCGACGACATTGCGCGTGCCATCGACATTGTCGCGCCACTGCTCCGCGTCGCCCTTGCGCCACATGCTGGTATTGCCGGCGACATGAAAAACCGTGTCGGTCCCCTTGGGGATCGCGCTTGCCAGCGCGGCGCTGTCGGTAATCTCCGCAACGACGAGCCGCGGGCGAAATCGATTGAGAAATTTCAGATTCGACGACGGACGATGTAGCGCGGTGACGTCCCAATCGCGAATCATCAGTTCCTTGATCAAATTGAGGCCGACGAATCCGGTCCCTCCCGTGACGAAAGCAGTTCGCCGCGCGCTAGGCGGCATCGGCGGCCTCCTTAGGCGCAGCGTCGTAGCCTAAATTCGGGGCCAGCCATCGTTCAGCTTCGCTCAATGTGAAACCCTTGCGTTGTGCATAGCTTGCCGCCTGATCGCGGTCGATTTTGCCGACACCGAAATAATGCGCCTTCGGGTGCGAGAAATAAAATCCGCTGACGGCGGCCGTCGGAAACATCGCATACGATTCCGTCAAGCGAATCTTCGCGGTCCGCTCGGCATCGAGCAGACGCCACAGAGCGGCCTTCTCGGTGTGATCAGGGCAGGCCGGATATCCTGGCGCCGGCCGAATGCCCCGGTACTCCTCGCGAATCAAACCCGCGCCGTCGAGCCGCTCGTCGGGAGCATAGGCCCAGAGTTCGCGGCGTACACGTTCGTGCAGGCGTTCGGCCAGCGCTTCAGCCAGCCGATCCGCCAGCGCCTTGAGCATGATGCTGCTGTAGTCATCGTGCGCCGCCTCGAATCGCGTCACGTGCTCGTCGATGCCCAATCCTGCTGTAACCGCAAAGGCTCCGATGTAATCAGCCCGGCCGGTCGACGCCGGTGCGACAAAGTCCGCCAAGCACAGCTGCGCCTGATCCTGTGGCTTCGCCTTCTGCTGGCGCAGGTAATGCAGGCGCAGCAGGACGTCCTGGCGGGTTTCATCGGTGAACACGTTGATGTCATCCTCACCGCTGCTGTTCGCGGGGTAAAGGCCGACCACCGCCCGCGCCTTGAGCCATTTCTCCCGTATCAGTTTCTGCAGCATGAGCGTGGCATCCGCATACAGGGCGCTGGCCGCCTCGCCGACTACCTTGTCCTGCAGGATGTCGGGAAACTTACCGGCGAATTCCCATGCGTTGAAAAAAGGCATCCAGTCGATATAGGG
>Ga0210399_10003536_pt1 | contig 12158 bp, 12 predicted proteins | sample IncBWC14MmetaG_FD_150865 | JGI IMG/M metagenome (GOLD analysis project Ga0210399, IMG submission 150865) | Forest soil microbial communities from Barre Woods Harvard Forest LTER site, Petersham, Massachusetts, United States - Inc-BW-C-14-M | ecosystem: Environmental > Terrestrial > Soil >... | reverse complement strand
CCTTTCCGAAAAGATTCAGATGGGTCCTCCGACCAGAACACAGAGAGGACGGCGAACGAGGCCAACCCAATGACCCAGCGGACTTGCCAAATTGTCTTCCAAAAATCAACACAGCGAGACAAGAGCGAGAAAATAATCAAATAGATAGAACCCGTCACCAACTTGCCCAAAATGCCGGGCTCGTCAGGCTGCTGGCCTGTCACAGTCACGAGGCACATAAATGCGCCCGTCGACATCAATAGGATCAGAACAGTGAAGGCTCGCTCACCTATGCCAGACAAGTGAGGAGTTTCTTCATAGGGCAAAGAATTATTCGTGACTTGCTCCTTAGGTCGAGGCTTCGATTTTCTGGCTGCATGCATCGTCGGCGGTGCGGTTCGGCTTCGTGGCATCCCCGGCATCTGCGAACGCTGCGATTCGCAATTCAAGTACAGCATTCGGAATTCAGATGTCGATATTCAAGCGCAGTCTGATGCTCAGAAGTGCAAGCCGATGGATAGCAGCCAGAATACCCTGCAGATCGTGCTGGAGTCTACGGAAGACAGGTAGATTCTTGCACTTATAGTAATTCAAAAGTCTACGAAGTGGTTCCATATCCGGCTATCCTCGGATTGTTTGCGAAAGGCAATGCAGCCACCTTCGAGGCCCACGCTGCTATCTGGCGCTATTGTTTCAGGTCGCAGGAACCTGCGAAATGGGCTGCGCCTCAGCAGACGCTCAGAAAGGCGGCGTTTTAGTGATGGTTCGGAGTCTGAACCGTCTACGTCAAAGACGGAATATGCGAGGTTGGTTTTCACGAAACGGCAGACTTTGCGAATCGCCGGCCACGACGCATCATCGAAGGTTACTACGCCCCCGACATTCAACATTCGATCAATGAAGAAAAAATCCACGAGGGCGAAATCAAAGGTGTGCCAACCATCGATAAATGCAAAATCGATACGCTGCCCGGAACCTTCTAACTCAGCTAGCGCGCGGTAAGACGGCGCTTCAATGAGTCGTACAATATCGCCGTACCCCGCTCGGCGAAGATTCGCGATCCCGATCCCGCCCCAAGAGTCTCCTAACGAGCTGTAGTGTTGATTTGGGTCAATTGCCCCGCCTTGATTTGGGTCAATTGCAATGTGTTGGGTTCCGTTACGGGCATTCAGGGCATCGCAAATAAAGAGGGCAGAAATCCCATATGCCAGCCCGACTTCTAAGCTTACTGTTGGGTCCACTTGGCGGACAAGCCTCTGGAGAAACTGGCCTTCCGACGCGGAGATCGAGGAATGTAATTTGACAGTGCTGTTCCCGCTCGCAGTCGTTGTGACACCAGTTTCCAAAATCTCTGAGAGAATGCTATTCATGGAATGAGACTTCTTGAAATTTGTTTATTTTTCTTCGCTTTTCAATATCCGCTCCTGCATCGCCAAGAAGATGCCAAACGGCACCACTACCGAACATTCGCTGCATCTTGTGGACCATCTACAGCGAGCACTCTTTGAACCAGTTGGGACGATACGATTAATGACCGTTCAACGGGGTGATATTTGGTCCGCACCCGAATTGAGTTCAATACCTCCTGTTGCAAAGCGACGGGCCTTGGGTAACTCCAAGGGCCGAATCGCAAGCCGGCGGCAGGGATCGATGTTGACCTCAGAACGCGTCGGGAACTCACAACTAGGGTCGTCTCGTTAATATTGCGGACAAATATCCGGGACCGGTCCCCGCATAGGGGGCCCTCGAACGGCTGGTCTCGCCACCAAACAAGTCGTGCCGTGTAACGGAAAACAAAGGCAAGAAGTTCTTGATGAAATCGGGCGGCAGACGATGCGGTTCGCAGACTCGGACCCGATGGTTCACCTCAACAACCACGAGGAAGATGCCATGCGGTTTGGTAACTCGTGTGATTTCCTGGATCGTTTTCTCCCAATTATCTACGTGATCAAGGGAATTAACCGACGTGACCACATCGAAGTAGGAATCCGGGAACGGAATGCGTTCGGACCGTGCCGCGCAGTAGCCCATTTTGTGGTGATCAAGTCCCAATTTTCTGTAAGCGGGAACCAGTGGATCAAGGCCGACTCTTTCAGCAGCCATGTCAGCCCATTCCAGGCTTCCGCGCGGACCGCAACCGATGTCCAGTATGCGCTTGCCTCGGTAGAACTCGCGATCTATTCCGAAATGTGTGGTGTAGTAGAACTCGTAGTGTGCGTTGCCGAGTTGGCCTTCGGCTTGCTTTCTGGATTTCCAGAAATCCAATTCGCGTGAGTGCTTCAGCGTTCGACCCAGGATGGGAAAAGAATTAACTATCGAAATCAAGGTGCTCCGAATCTGAGGGTTCACTCAGATACCTCCTAGTTTGCTATTCGCCCCACAACTCAACTTGGCCTCACGTCTTGGCGGTCGCGAACCCGTTCTTATCTTCCTGGCAAAGCCTTCTTTGGTCAGCGTATGTCGACTGCCGGCACACGATTGCTCATCGAACTCTAGAAGAAAGCCGCACAAACGTAGAAACAGCATAAAGGCGAATAGTCGAAAGGGCTGTAGGAGGACCTTCGAAGCGCCCCCTAGGGTGTCTTCTGCTACTGGGCGGAAGATGCCCTGCTTTCCCACTGGGACTGTGTTGTGTAGATCGTGAGGCCGCTTTTGGCAAGCTCTACGATTTCGTCGTAGAACGCATCGGCCGAGATCACCCACGCTGTTGCGTCCCCAAAACCGAAGCGTCGTCGCAGTCCTTTCTCATCCAAATGCTGAGTCATAAACCCTCGCAACCATACAGCGCTCGGCATGTCAATGCGGGTTGTCGTCCGCAGGGGATCGTAGCGCTTGACGCCTCGGGTCACGCTTTTCCCGCGCTCGTCAACGTAAGTCACGGACACTTCTGGAAGATAGTTGTCCAGCGGGAATCCTTCCCAGGTGTCTTCGACGAAGTGGTAGAACGTGACAGGGCCGAGAGAAATGCCAAGGCCGACCACCTTTCCCTGCAATTCAACGAGGCGGGCGAAAGGTGAGTTTCCGTGGCAGATTTTCGGCTCGGATTCATGCCCGGCGATGACATAAGCAGCGTCCTTTCCCCAGGCACACACGGACTCGAAAGGATGTGAGCTTCTGCGTACCCCCGGCCAGGTGCGGAAGAATTCCGTGACTTTCCCTGTTTTGGAGGGTTCGGTTCGCAGATCGACTGGGTCGCCCCGCTGCGATCGCTCAATCACCTCAGCCGCGTTCGTAAAGGCCGGAAGGAGCAGGTTGCCCCGGTCGGTTACTGTCTCCATCAACGCTTGTACCACGGTCGCGGCGCCGCCTTGAACGTTGCCGATGCTCTTGAGGGAACAGTGGACCATCAGCGTATCCCCTTCGCAGATACCACCCGCCCGGAGATCAGCGACCAGTTGAGCCCGGGTTATTTCCGATCGGAGATTTCGGCGCAGTCGGCGAATTCTAGAGCGAGCCGCTCGCAGGCCATCGAGCACGGGAGTCGGGGCAAACTGTTGGACGAATGATCGCAGTCGTGTCGGCAGATCGCTCATAAAAGCAAGCTTGGGCCAGAGATTCTCTACCCTCCAGCAATGCCTCCATCTACATAGATCGTCGTGCCGGTAATATAGTCGCCCTCTTCCACAAGAAAACGGGCCACCCGAGCGACATCTTCGGGCTTGCCGAGTCGCCGCTGATGGACATGAGCTATGATCTGGTCGATTACGGCTTGCGGCATTTGAGAAACCATGCTGGTCTCGATGTAACCTGGACAAATCGCGTTGACGGTGATTCCGTGACGGGCCAGCTCCGCCGCAAGCGACTTGGTGAAACCGAGAACCCCCGCTTTGGAGGTCGCGTAGTTCGTCTGACCAAAAGCACCTAGCTGGCCGACGATCGAGGAGATATTGACGATTCTGCCGCCCCCCTTCTTTATCATGTCCGGCACCGCGCAGCGGCAACAGTTGACAACACCGTGGAGATTTACATCGATCACTTCATGCCACAGTTCAGGTGTCATCTTCTGAAAAGTCTTATCGCGGGTAATGCCAGCGTTGTTGACAAGGACGTCCACTGGCCCCAGCTTCTCGGCGATGGTCTGAAACATTTCTCCGACTTGCTCGGTGCTGGAAACATCAGCCTTCAGCGCGAGGCCGGTGCCCCCTTTCAACTCGCGAACTACGCTCAAGCCTTCTTCCTCGCTGACGTGATAATTAATCACTACTATGGCACCGCGGCTGGATAACTCGAGAGCGATGGCTCTCCCGATGCCCCGCGAACTTCCCGTTACCAATGCGATTTTGCCTGTTAGCAGACCAGATCTCCTGTGGCCCTACTTGTAAGCACGAAAGAGGGTTAAAGCTTAAGAGTACGAAAGGTTCAATTTTCTTGGCCGTCCGCCGTTCCAGTCTTGTTCATGCCGCTCCGCGCTCTTCGATCCTCCGTTGGCTGGAAAGGGCGTCAACCAAGTACTTCGTGGCCCAATTGAGAACTGTCAGCCGTCCGTATGGCGCCCAAGTCGGCCAGGAGCCAGGCACACCACCCCGAAGCCGGGAGTCCGCGTTGCGGATGTCGTGACGAGCCATGATGAATCGGTTAATTTTACGGACAGCATCCAGGTACTTTCTGTCATCGGTCAGCAGAAACAAGTCGCTCCAAACCACAGATGTCTGCGCTGAGCCCGTGATGCAGCACCAATCCACACTGCCGCTGAAGTTCGATCCCTGCCTGCCCGGCAGAAACCCGTCTTCTCGCATGATTTCCATCTCCGCATCTGCCGTCCTTCGAACCGCCGCTATCAGGTCATCGCGCTGAGTGAGTTTGCCGATTTCGAGCAGCCCCTGCATGGTGTAGGCGATGGTGTGCAGCAGTGGATGAACCGGATCAGTCAAGCAGCAGTCGCGAAACCAGCCATTCCGTTCCTGGCGCGAGAGGCAGAAATTCGCGTTTCTCAACGCGGCCTCGATGTACTCCTGGCGGCCCAGTAATCGTCCGGCTTCACAAAGGCCCCATGCGGCCTTCACGTTGTACAGGGTGGCTCCTTGAACGACGAACTTTGAATTGCCGCGAACCCAGTTTCCATTGGTCTCCTGCACGCTGAGAAGCCAGTCAGCCGCACGTCTGCAGGCAACCTTAAAGCGCTCTTCCCCGGTCGATTGAATGAGCGCATTCCATCCCAGCATGACCATGCCGGTGTTGAATACTGCTGGCGTTGGATTCCGGCTGAACGGTCCACCCATCACTGCCCCATCCGCCATTTGAATATCCACTTCCCAAAGGCCCATCTGAACAGCTCGATCGAGCAACTCCTTCTCGCAACCGTCTTGGGCCAGTTCAACGAAAGTGCGGCATATGTAGCCCGTCGTCTCGGGATAACTTTCCATAAAACCGGAGCCGAACCGCACTCCTACGGACACCCCACGGTCAGTGCCGGCATCTTGTGCCCGCTTAAGCCAATCGATCGCTGCGAACAGATGCTGGGTGAGATCCAGACTATTGGGGTCTGGCGCATAGAGAGGCGCGCAAATTTCGCGAGCTATCCGCATGGCACCCGCGATTTTCCTACCAGTCTTGCCAACTATCTTAACTAACAAAGACGATCACATCGAAGCAGGAATCGGCAAACGGAATACACTCGGAGCACGCCACACAGAAGCCCATTTGGTGGCGATCAATTCCCAACTCCCTGTAGGCGGGAACAAGAGGGTCGAGGCCGACTCTTTCAGCAGCCACGTCTGCCCATTCCCGGCTTCCGCGCGCTATTCGCGCCACAACACACCTTGGGCCTGACAGACGGTCGCGAACCCATTCTTATCTTCCTGGCAAAGCTCTCTTTCGTCAGTGTATGTCGACTGCCGGCACACGATTGCTCATCGAACTCTTGAAGAATGCCGCACAAACGTAGAAACAGCATAAAGGCGAATAGTCGAAAGGGCTGTAGGAGGACCGTATCTGCTTCGAAATCTCCTTAGCCCTTGGTCCCTTCAAAGCAGCCAACTGAAATAGCGTCCGGCCGTACGTTTTCCAGGCTAGTTTCGATAGAGACGGAAAGTTTCTTCTCAAGTGGAAAATAATCTGCGCGTTGATCAGGTACTGTTGGAGCCTTGATTCTTCGCTTAGGACCAGCCGCGTGTAGCGATTGCGGTCATGCAGCCGTTGCACTGCCAGTCGATCGGGGCTTAGCAACACCGGTGTGAGAGACAGAGCAGCGGTCTTGATATAGTTGTCAGCAGTGATTGTTATGCCTTCCGGCATCGGCAGGATTTGAGACAAGACATCTCTCCGGACCGCGAGCGCGGATGTTGCAGGAAGCCGCACAGTTGATTTCCCCTTCCGGATGTTCTGTCTCTGGTCAGTCAGCTCGCAATTTTGGTACAAGACGCTCCCGGAATGCGACACCGGGCGATTCTCTGCATCGCAATAGTCTAGATCGTGAGCTGCAAAGCCAGCTGCCCTGAATCGCCTCGCATAGGACAGAATGAATTCCGCTTTCTGCGGTGCCAGCCGGTCATCCGAGTCGAGAAAGAGAATCCACTCGCCATGAGATGCCGCAAAGCCCGCGTTAAACGCCGAGGCCTGGCCTCCATTCCCTTTGAGGACTGGAACAATACGCGAACCGTAGCTGGCAATGATATCTCGAGAATGATCTGTAGATCCGTCGTCCACCACAATGACTTCCGTATTTGTATAGGTTTGGTGGAGCGCGCTTTCGATGGCGTCGCGAAGAAACTGTCCATAGTTATAATTGTTAATTAAGATCGTAACCAGCGAAGACAATTGTCACGGTCCTTTGCGAAAGGCAACGGTAACAACCACACGGCCTACAAAGCCCCTCTCAGTAGGCATTTAAGAGCCATGCACTGAGTCTTGAAAAAAAAAAGAAATGTTGCGCCATCCTGGCAGCGGCGTACAACCGCCCACGCCAGATTCCACATACCCGAGAAGGTTCCCTCGGCATAACTGCGCCCATACATCGACCTGAAGAAATCGATGCTGGGAGGAAGATTGTTCTCCGTCAGTTTACGGTTTAGATATGCGTCCATCGTTTCCATATACTGGACCGATTTGAGTGGACGCGAATTCAGCCAGGCATTATTTCCATGACGGCGGTAAGCCGCAAGGCTTTGTGGGGTTCCGTGGATCTCACCCAACAGGGCCGCCGCGCGAACCACGAAATCCTCAGCAGACATTTGCACCTCGGGTATCGGGAATATCTGCCGGGCCAGAGTTCGCTCGATTGTAATGCCGCTGGTTGGAGACGAGACAAACGGCACAAACGCGTACTTCCGTGCGTAGTCCAACAGATTTGGTTCGCAGGGAAAGACTCTTTCGGGGAAGGTCCCCCTTTCTCTATGGCCCGCCTCGTCGACGACGTTCAGAAGGTGATAGAGAAGGAGCGGTTTGGTGAAGAACTGCGACGATATAATCTGCTGCAGCGTTTCGACTTTCTCCGGGTAGAAAAAATCATCCGAATCCAGCAAACATATATAGTCCCCTTTACTGGCTGCAAAACCAGCATTCATGGCGGAGGCGTGACCGCCGTTCTCTTTCAGCACAGGAATGACGCGATCTCCATAGCTTGCGATGATCTCACGCGAATCGTCGGTCGAGCCGTCATCTACCACAATGACTTCAATGTCGCGGTATGTCTGATTCAGGGCGCTTTCAATTGCCTGGCGCAGGAACCTCCCGTAGTTATAGTTGTCGATAAGAATCGAGACCCGAGGGGCAGTCCAACTCACGCGCTCGCCCGCGAGAACAAAATTTGCGCGTACTCGGTCAGCGACGACCTTTCCTTTCGGAAAAGCAGTGGAGTACAGAGGACGACCAGTCCGAACGGAAGGGCCGGAGCGCCCGCCGTGCTGAACAGAATCGCGACCACACAGGCAATGTACCAAATCGCCGGAGCCCGGTAGGAAGGCCTCCCAACAGCCTTAGCGAGGAACCCGTCGATAACTGGATATTCCACAAGGGCGACAATTTCAGCCCATCCGTAGCCCACAAACCCCACGCGTGGTACGAGAAGAGCCGCACTTCCGGCGAACAGGACGATGTGCGCCAAATGGTGCCAGGTCACTTGCATGTTCCTTCCCAACATGTACAAGACAGACGAATGCAGAGTAAACATGGCTGCTGACAGGGCACCGATCGCAATGAAGGGAAACACTTTCTCCGCCGACACCCAATGGCGGCCAAAGGAGAGTGGTATCAGAACCGGTGCCAAAAGGGCGAACGAAGCCAGCGGCAAGCCGACCGCTGCTGCCTGAAACCGCATCCCCTCGGTGATGGCATTGCGCAACCTTAGGGTGTCCCCATTGAGTTTTGCTAAGGCTGGCATGGCAAGGCGCCAGGTCGCGTTCATGGCAAACGACAGCACTTGCGCGATACGGATGCTCACCGCCACGTAGCCGACCGCCTCCGTTCCGGCAAACCGTCCCACGATGATAGGGTTCACAAGATTGCGTAACTGCCACATCCAAGTCGAACTGGAATAGCTCAGGCCGTAGACGGCCATGTGCTTGACCAATCCGCTTTCCCAGTGGAACCCTGGCCGGAACTTCGCAGTCCAGTAACTAATCGTTAATAGGCTAGCCTGTTGGCTGATCAAACCGATCACGGGAGCCCATGCACCCATGCCGCGGAATGCCAGGGGCACCGCGACGACATAGTAACTGATTTGACTGATTAGCTCATTTGTCGCCGCCTGCTTAAAATTTAGTTCACGATCCAGCTTCACAATAGCCGGCAATGCCATGAGATTCAAAGGAATGCTTAGTGCGAGGACTGGGAGGAGGGAAGATTCCTCCGGCATCTTCAGGAATGCCGCGATAACATGACGGAGTGCGACGACTCCAGCGCACAGGACAAATGACAGGAACACAAGAAGCGTAAACGCTTGATGGAATTCCTTCTGCGTTGGGTCCTCTGTTCTGCGCAGCAGGCAAGCGTCCAATCCCCAATTACCAAACATGCAAAGGAAGGTCACAATCCCAGCACCCGCAGCGAATAGCCCGTATTGCCGGGGACCGACAATTCGTGTCACCAGCAGGACACCTGCCACACTGATGACAATCCCGATCGCTTGGCGTACAAGAAGGAACGCACCGCCCTTGATTGCTTTCTGCCGAAGACTCAAACTGAATACTCCCTTACTACGATCAATTTTTCAGCAGCCTGGTAGACGAAACTGCTAGAAGCCCAGGCCCTTGAGGACCACCGGAAAGGTTTTGAGCGGGATTTTAAAATCCAGAAACGGCTGCACTGATTGTCCAAGGCACAATAAATGGGACAGGATTCGTTTGCGCCAGCTGTTACTGGGCTGGCCAGAAAGCACAAACAGCCAAGCAACCCACATGGATTTCATGGCGCGCCTTCGACACAATTGCATTCCCGGCCAAACTGAACCCCAAAAGTAGGAAGTTTCGGCCGCCCCTGGCTGGCCATTCGATGGCTCCCGTCCCTAGGGATGTTCCCAACCCTTACACGGGCTGCCGGAGAAATGCGTTTTGTCAGACGTTCTCAGGTCGAGGACGAGTCCGACGTGCCACTCTTTTTTTGTTCCTCGCTCTTTCGGACGACGAGTGCTCTGAATTTTTCAAGCATCGTACTGGCAAGGCGACCAATCTTTGACCGTTCGATCCTTGTTCTACAGGTCTGAAACACTTCTTGCGCGAATACCTTCCAAGGCAACCGCGGATCGGTACGCTTCCAGTAGGCGGCGGCGAGCAGCCACGCCATCCCACTAGCGAATGAGAAGAACGTCCCCCCGAGCAGAATGTACGTGCGTTTCGGACTGGTCTTTCTCTGTGGGACTACAGCTGCGTCGAGAACCTGGGCGGTCGGAACATCACGAGCTTCTTCGAGTCTGGCTATCTCGTATTGTTTGGTAAGGAGTTCATAGACAGCCTCGTCGATCTTGCTTCTGCGATACAAATCGATGTACCGCACGCCTAGCAGAGGTAACTGGCGGATTGAGGGGTAGAGCTCATCTGCACTGAGGACGGACCCATTCGCCGGCGTTATGCCCTTGCCGCCGACCTTGTCCAGTTGCCGTTCCAACTCAGCAACCTGAGCCTTCATTTCACGGACACGGGGATTGCTTTCTGTATAGATTTGCTCCAGACCGCTCAGCGACGACTGGGCAGAGATCACTTGGGCTTGCAAATCGGCAGCAGCGGCAACCATCGCCTTAGCTTGCTCCGGGATATCAATGGCCGTATTCTTGCTTGCAAACTCGCTGAATTCCTTGGCCGATGCATCGAGCTCCTTCTTAATGTCTTCGCGACGATGTTCAATGAATAACCGCTCACGATGAGCGTTGGAATTGTTAACTGTGGCTAACACATTGTTCAGAGTTTCGACATAAGCCTGTGCTATCGCTGCGGCACGCACTGGGTCGTGATCTTGTACAGCAAGACTGAGTATCCCGGTCTTTGGCTCTACCTTGATTTCTGTAATACCTTCGAGTTTGTAACGGGCGTCCTCGGGATAGCGCACACCATAAAACTTGATCATTTCGAAACGGTTGACGATTTCGTCTTCCACTGAACGGCTTTTAAGTACGCCAGTGAAAAGATCTGCCGAAGAATTGAAACCAAGTAGTTTGCTCGCCATGCCCATTAAACCGCCGGTACCACCCCCGCCGCCGCCGGAGCCTTCGCCTCCACCTGAACTGAGCGCCGGCAGAGCCATCATAAGGTCGGAAGAAGTATTGAAATCAGGTGGCATCAACTGGACGGTCGCGGTGTAGCTCTTGGGCAAGATCAATGCCAGGACGAGGAACGCAACAAATCCCGCCGCCGTGAGTCGCGCCAGAAACCGACGTTGGCCCCATAGGAGCCAAGCCATATCGATTGACTCCAGAACGGGAGCCTGCACGGGAGTCGGTTGCGGCTGCAACCCGATGTAGTCGTAATCGCCAGCGGACCCGTTTTCGGCAGAGGGTTCAACCCGCGGCGCTAGAACTTCGTTGTTAACACGGTCCACAAGTACAACCTCGAATCTTGGCAGCCGAACATTTTAAAGCTAGCTGTCGGAATTAACTTTCGTCGCAGCCCCACTGCATACAGGGTACATCTTCACACCAAAATTGCGAATCCTTGCCCGGTGTTCTCATTTTCGAATCTGCCGATGTGGCCAAAAAGTCAATTGCACCGACGCTGTAACATCCGATTGGCGAGCGGCCGCCAGGAGTGGAAACCTCCATTGCTCATATTGCACCATGCCGGCGAAAGAAACTACCGGAGACAACTTGAGATTGGTACTGGCCGAATAGTCCACCAGACGACCACCCTCTAGCAGGGCAGGGGACACTTCCTGAAGCCGGTATCCCAACTGAACGTTGCTGCGTGGCGAAAGGGAGTATGTGAGCCAACCTTGCCCGCCTCGTCCAGCGCGCCCGATCCAACTGGCTAGCAGCACTCCGTCGTTGATATAGCCAGAACGATAGCGATCGGCGTTGTAATAAACAAAACCTGGCGGGAATTCCGTGGTTCGAGGTTCGTTAATTCCCTCCGCGCGGAACTCCAGCTTCGGCATCTTCGGTAGCCGGGGCATGTAGACGCCAGGGTTCACCGTAGCGCGAGTAGACCCGATCGGTGAGACTTCGTCCACAACTAGTGAATCGAGATAAAACGTCAACCAATCCCGCAAACCAGGAATTCGATACGTAAGGTCAGCCGCTGAGATTCGTTTGCCGGGATTCTGGGCTAGATTCGTGGAGTGGACGTAGAAGGTGTTAAAGAAATTGCCGAATGTAACGGGCAGGCCAGGTCCGCCGAACATCGCCGTAACCCCCATACCAAATTCAAGATTGGGTGTAGGTTGAAAACTAATCTTCTCTCCGTGGATGAAGGGTTGTGGAACAATGTTCGGACCAACCACCCCCGGGTGACCGGGATACGATTGACAGGTCGGCACGGTGCAGAACTCCCATTGCTGCCCGGAGAGTTGTCCAATGAAGAATTCCGCGCGGTAGGGGCCGAGTAATCGCGAAAGTCCAGGAATCCAGTGGGGCGCGACGTCGTCAATCTTGAATGCCGGGAACGGCGCGGCGTTGCCGCTCATGAGTAACGGGCCTGCCTCGCCCGGACCTAGCCATTGAGTCTGCTCGCCAAAAGAAAACTGGACATTATTTATGTTCAGCAAAACCGTGCTGTTTAGGAGCTTGAATTGATTGGCTGTGGCTGCTCCGTTGGGCA
>Ga0210399_10003535_pt1 | contig 12160 bp, 10 predicted proteins | sample IncBWC14MmetaG_FD_150865 | JGI IMG/M metagenome (GOLD analysis project Ga0210399, IMG submission 150865) | Forest soil microbial communities from Barre Woods Harvard Forest LTER site, Petersham, Massachusetts, United States - Inc-BW-C-14-M | ecosystem: Environmental > Terrestrial > Soil >... | reverse complement strand
GCACTGCACCAAGGACGGACGAATTTTCGATTCGTCGGATCTCGCCAAATTTCAGGCCATTTTCTTTTTCACCACCGGCGATCTCACCCAGGCGGGCACCGACAAAAATCCTCCCATGACCCCGCAAGGCAAACAGAAGTTCCTGGACGCCATACACGGAGGAACCGGCTTCGTCGGTTCCCATGCGGCAGCGGATACGTTTCACACCCCGCCTGATAATCCACCGGACCTTTCCAACCGTTACGTCGCTCACGGTGATAACTCCGATCCCTACCTTCGTATGCTGGGCGGCGAGTTCATCGTTCACGGCAGTTCGCCTCGGCTGCAAACCACGAAGATCGTCATCGACGACGCAAAGTTCCCGGGACTCGAAGGTGTCAAGTCTCCAGTGGCATTTACCGAAGAATGGTATTCGCTCAAGGACTTTGCTCCCGATCTGCATGTGATCGCTACGCTCGATACCGAAGGTATGACCGGCGAGTGCTATCAGCGCCCGCCCTACCCAATGACGTGGGCACGCATGTACGGGCAGGGCCGCGTTTTTTATACCGCGATCGGCGACCGTCCAGAGAATTGGCGCGAGCCTTTCTTTCTGAATTTGCTCGACGGCGGGATTCGCTTTGCCATGCGCGATGCCAACGCCGACCTTTCGCAAAATTTAAAGGCCGCCGCTCCGGGCTACGCCGTAACTCCACCACCAAATAAACCGAAACCGAAGCAGTAATCGGAAATTCCGCAATCGCTTCAAAAACGACGAATTTGCCGGAAGCGCTTCTGTCGGCTACCATGAAGGGTCGAGAAACTTTTCTTACTACCTGAACCCCATGCAAAATTTCCTGGAACAGTTGAATCCTGAGCAGCGTCTTGCCGCCGAAACCACCGAAGGACCGGTTCTGATCCTCGCCGGAGCCGGCACCGGCAAAACCCGCGCCATCACCTATCGCATGGCGAATCTAATCTCCAAAGGCACACCGGCCGATGCCATTCTCGCAGTCACCTTCACCAACAAGGCTGCCGAGGAAATGCAGACCCGCGTTACCGATCTGCTTCTTCGCGCCGGCGTTCCTCCGGCTCGCCCGTGGATCTCCACATTTCATTCCCTTTGCGCGCGCCTGCTTCGCCGCGAAGCCGTTCACGCCGGCCTGCCGAGGGATTTCGCGATCTACGACGACGACGATCAACTGGCAGCGGTGAAACTTGCCATGGGGAAATTGCGCATCGAGGATGAAGCGCTCACACCGCGTAACGTCCTCAGCGCCATCAGCCATGCGAAAAATCATGGGCAATCGCCGGAACAACTTCGCGCCGAAGCCTTCGGCCCAGACACACGCAAAATCGCCGACATCTATGCTGGCTACGGAGCCCTGCTAAAACAAAGCAAAGCGGTGGACTTCGACGACCTGCTGCTCCGTTCGGCGCGCCTGCTACGCGACTCAACGGAAGTTCGCGAGCGTTGGCGCGCGCGCTTCGCTTACCTCCATGTCGACGAGTATCAGGACACCAATCGCGTGCAATACGATCTTCTCCGCTTGCTGGCCAACGAACGCAGCAACATTTGTGTCGTCGGCGACGAAGACCAGTCCATCTATCGCTGGCGTGGCGCGGACGTTTCCATCCTGCTCAACTTCTCGCGGGATTTTCCGTCCGCAAGGGTTATTCGACTGGAGCGCAACTATCGCTCGACGCAAAATATTCTGGATGCTGCGGCCGCTGTTGTCGCCAACAATCCCGATCGCCTTGGCAAAACCCTCGTGGCGCAAAATCCCGCCGGGACCAATCTTCGTTACTTTGAGGCCCGCGATGCGCAGGCCGAAGCCGAATTCGTCGCCGGTGAACTCGATCGGATCCTTACCGACGATCCCGACCAGACCTGCGCCGTCGAATATCGCACTAACTTCCAGTCTCGCGCCTTTGAAGAAGTGCTCCGGCGGCGCGCCATCCGCTACAAACTGGTCGGCGGATTCAGCTTCTACCCCCATGCGGAAGTAAAAGATGCGCTGGCTTACGTGCGCCTGGCCTTTCACCCCGAAGACGATATTTCCTTATTGCGCGTTCTGAATGTTCCGGCCCGTGGAATCGGCAAGACCACGCTGGACGCCCTCCGCGACATCGTCCAGCGCGAAAATCTTACCTTTTGGGACGCTATGGAATCGCTGATGACTAGTCCAGCGTCCAGCCGAGCTACGGCTCCGCTGCGCGCGTTTCGCGAACTCATCGTGAAGCTTCAGGAAGCGTTCACCACGCAAGAGCCAGCCGAATTTCTGCGCTTCGTGCTCACTGAAACCGGTTACATGGACATGCTGCGCGACCGCAACACGCCCGAGGACGTTGCGCGCATGGAAAACCTCGAAGAACTTGTTCGCGCCGTCGCCGAATCGATGGAAGCGGGTGAATCGTTCAGCGATTTCCTGGATGCCGCCGCGCTGGTCAGCGATGCCGACTCCTTCGAGGGCAAGCCCGGCGTGACACTGATCACTTTGCACAGCACCAAGGGTCTCGAGTTCGATCACGTATTCCTCAGCGGTCTGGAAGAGGGCATCTGCCCGCACAGCCGGTCGCTTAATGAAGAAAAAGGTATCGAGGAGGAGCGTCGCCTCCTTTACGTTGGCATGACCCGTGCGCGCAAAACCCTGACGCTGTCGCGCGCGGTCTACCGCCGCATCTTTGGTAATGAACAACAGATGCGAGCCTCATTACCTTCCCGGTTTCTCGCGGAAATTCCCGGCCAGCTCGTGGAGACTGCTCGCGGCTCGATGTCCGAAATTGGTGAATCGCGCCGTTACGAGCCGGATCCCGAGTACTCCTACTCTGCGGAAGAATTCCTGCGCCGCGTCCGCGGCGTGCCACCACCGTCGTCCAGAACACCTGCCCGACGTCCGGCGCCGGCCAGCAATTTCTCTCGGCCCGCCTTCAAACGCGGAGCCAGCGCCGATCCCCTGCTAGGACAAAAGGTCCGCCACGCGGAATACGGCGTAGGCACTGTGGTGGGGGTAGAAGGCGACGAAGACGACCGCCGTCTAAGCGTGAGTTTTCCCGGTCGCGGCACAAAAAAATTCATAGAACGTTACGCCAACCTACAACAGGTCTAACCAATCCAGGTAGGGGCGCAGCACTGCTGCGCCCCATGTCCGCAAGATCTCTCCGTGAAGAGTGTTCTTGTGTAGCGCCGCCTCGGCCCTTCGCTCCGCTCAGGGTGAAGAGGCGGCCGCTACGCAGGAAAGAAAAGTGTGCGCGCCTTACTGCGCTTTCGATGCTGTCGGGGAGCCGTTGGCGCGACGCGCCATTCAACGTTCCGCCATTCAGAGTTCCCTACCGTTCCTCGACGATTCCCACGACTGCTCCGGTTGCACCCCACTGCATATCGCGATACAGTGTGGCACGTTCGTTCCCACATTCCGTGTCCGGCGACAAACAGGAAACCGCCGGCTCATCGCTACCGCTGGTGGGTAACCGGACTCGATCGGAGAGACTGAGTGGATTCACAACTGTTCCGATGTAAAGACATCGATCAACTCATCTCGGACTCCGAAAATCCCGAAAAAAGACTAAAGAAAACTCTCGGCTGGGTAAGCCTCACCGCTCTTGGCATTGGCGCAATCATCGGTACCGGCATTTTCATCCTGACCGGCACAGCCGCGGCTGGCGAAGAAGTTCTCGTCCCATCCATCCTGAAAGCGCCGGTTCTGGACGTTCTCCTGCATGGAACGCACGCGTTGGGCGCGTCTGGCCGTCCCGGCGCTGGTCCGGCCATCGCCGTTTCGTTCTTCCTGGTCGCTATCGTTTGCGGGTTCGCGGGTCTCTGCTACGCCGAGCTCGCTTCCATGATCCCCATCGCCGGAAGCGCGTACACCTACACCTACGCAACCATGGGCGAACTTACCGCATGGATTATCGGCTGGGATTTAATCCTCGAATACGCCGTCTCCAATATGGCCGTAGCCGTGGGTTTTTCGGCCTATGTAAACAGCCTCCTGAATTCGCTGGGCATTCATTTACCGGACGCGCTCAGCACTCCGGCATACCAACCAATGATTGGCTGGCTGCCGCATTTTAATCTGGTTGGATTCTTGATCGTGATGCTGCTTACCGTCCTCCTCGTCACCGGCATCAAGGAGTCCGCCACCTCCAACAGCATCATGGTGGCCATCAAGCTGGTCGCTATCTTCGTCTTTGTGGTCTTCGCGTCCAAGTACATCAACCCCATCAACTGGAGGCCATTCGCACCCAATGGCTTTCAGGGCATTCTCACTGGCGGCGCGATCGTTTTTTTCAGCTACATTGGCTTCGACTCCGTTTCTACGGCCGCGGAGGAGTGCAAGAATCCGAAGCGCGATTTGCCGCTCGGGATCATGGCGTCTCTGCTGATTTGCGCAGCGCTGTACGTTGGAGTCGCCATAGTTCTCACGGGCATCCAGCCGTACCACATCTACCGCGGCGATGCCGCCCCGGTCGCCACCGCTCTTCACAATATCGGCCTCGACAAACTCCAGCGCTGGGTCACCATTGGCGCGCTGATGGGCATGATCTCTTCACTGCTCGTCTACCAATATGGCCAAGCGCGCGTATGGTTCGCGATGTCTCGCGACGGTTTGCTGCCGGCCGCGTTCAGCAAGGTTCACAAGCGCTTTCGTACTCCGCACTTCGCCACCTGGATAGCCGGCATCGTCGTGGGCATTCCGGCAGGTATTTTTGATATCGGCACGCTCGCGGATCTCTCCAACATCGGGACGCTTTTCGCGTTTGTTCTGGTGGCGATTGCCGTGCTCGTGCTGCGCAAAACGCAACCCAACCGCCCGCGAGGCTTTCGCGTGCCCTTGGTGCCCTTTCTACCGATCCTCTCGGTTGTGACGTGCGTCCTGTTGATGGCCAGCCTTACGCTGGAAAATTGGATTCGATTTTTTGTGTGGCTCGCTATTGGACTTGTGATTTACTTTGCTTACAGTCGCCATAGGAGCACCCTGAACCCGTCGCCCCGGGCTTAAAGGCATTGCGCGAATGGCCCATCGTCCCTACATGGTTCGGAAAAGTTGCGCTGCTTCGTTCGGCGTCATTCTGCTGCTTTGCACGCTTCTTCCATCACCGGCTTATGCTTGGGGAAACAATGCGCAGCGTCTGATTGTGTTGCGCGCGGTGGATACTCTTCCTAGCGACATTCGGGCCTTTTTCGACAGCCAACGCGATTTTCTCGTCCAGCACGTCAACGACCCGCTGAACGAATTGGACAAAAAGCCTAACGAGCGCACCAACCACTTCATTGAACTTGATAAATACGGCAAATTCCCTTTCGAAGCTCTCCCGCGAGACTACAAAGCAGCCATCACCAAATACAGCAAATCTAAAATTGCATCTAGCGGTCTGCTTCCGTGGCAAATCGGCGTTTACAGCCAGAAACTTACTGAAGACATGAAGGCGGGCCGTTGGGAAGACGCCAAGCTCGACGCCGCGTTCCTGGCCAACTACGTCGCCGAAGCTCACGATCCCTTCAACACCACGGAAAACTTCAATGGAAAGGTTTCCGGGCAAAGTGGCGTAAACGATCGCTTCAACACCGTGCTGATCGACCGCTTTGGTTCTTTCTTTCCGCTCAGCCCACGCGATGCCTCGTACATCCACGATCCGACCGACAATGCCTTCGAAATTGCCTTGAGCGCTCACAGTCAGGTGGAATCGATCCTGATCGACGATCGCAGAGCCAAACGCGGACAGAATTCCTACAACGACGAATACTACGATCGCTTCTACAATCTCGCGGCTGCCACGCTAATCCGCCAGCTCTCCGAGGCTTCCACTGATGTCGGTTCCTACTGGCTCACTGCGTGGATCAACGCCGGTAAGCCTTCGTTTCCCCACTGAGCCCACCCGCGTGACGCCCGACTCCGATCCGAAGAGTTTCCTGCGCAAGTTGCCGAAAGCCGAACTCCACCTGCACCTGGAAGGCGCGTTGTCTCCTCCGCGCGTCGCCGCGCTTGCGAAAAAGTATGGTGTGGAACTCACTGCGGCCGAACTTCAGCAACGCTACAACGCGCGCAGCTTTGCGCAATTCCTGGAACTCTACAAATGGGCAACCTCTTTCCTCCGCGAACCGGAGGACTACGCGCAGCTCGCCCAAGACGCCTGCGCCAACCTGCAAGAAGAAGGCGTGGTCTATGCCGAAATCACCCTCTCCATCGGCGTGATGCTCTTACGCAAGCAAGATGTCCGCGCCAACTTCCGTGCCATCCGCAAAGTGTTTGTGGAAAGGTCAGCAGCAAGCCAAGGTCCAACCGCCCAGTTCATTTTTGACGCCGTGCGCCAATTCGGCCCGGCACCAGCCATGGAGATTGTCGAACTCGCCGCCGAGCATCGCGAACAAGGAGTCGTGGCCTTCGGCCTCGGTGGCGATGAACTCTCGCTTCCCTTCTCCGAATTTCAACCTGCTTACAAACGCGCCGCCCAGACTGGCCTCCATCTGCTGGCCCACGCAGGCGAAACCGGCGGCCCGGAACAGATTCGCGACGCGATCGATCTACTAGGCGCGGAACGCATCGGCCACGGCATTGCCGCCATACGCGACCCCAGCCTGATGACCCGCCTCGCTCAACGCAAAGTCCCGCTCGAAATCTGCCCCACAAGCAACCTCCGCACCAACGCCCTCAAGCTGCAGTTAAACGGCAGTGATCTTTCGCTGCTCGATCATCCGCTTCCAAAGCTCTTTCGCGCGGGCATTCCGGTCTCACTCTCCACCGATGACCCCGCCATGTTTCACACCACGCTGGTCGAAGAATATCTCCACGCCAGCAAAATGGGCCTCTCGTTAGACGAGCTCCTGCAAATCAACCGCGCCGCCTTCCATCAAGCTTTTTTGCCCGCCGACCGTCGCAGCGCTCTTCTGCTTCGCATAGGAACGGCTTCCTCGGCGTGAAGCCCCAAGCCCTCTCTTGCTATACTTTTCCCATGAAAGCACACGTATGGGTAATGCCGAAACGCACCGTCCTCGACCCCCAGGGAAAAACCATTCACCACGCGCTGGCGGGTCTGGGTTACGCGCAAATCTCCGACGTACGCCAGGGCAAATTCTTCGTTCTCAATCTCGATGGCTGGAGCCGCGAAGAAGCGCAATCGCAGCTCGAACGCATCTCCAAAGATGTCCTGGCTAACCCGGTGATCGAGGAATATCGTTTCGAGATTGTCGACTAACGCGACGTCGCGACAATATCCGATGCCACTCTTTCGCCAACAAAGCGCACCAGCGATTCCCGCCATCCTTATCCAGATCGCGCTCCTGATGGCTCTCGTGGCCCTCGCGGGATTTTCTGCCGGCTGCAAGCAGCGGGAACCCGGTGAAACTTCCGATCCACAGCTCAAACCTATTCAGGAGATGCTCCAGCAAAACCTGCCCATCGGCGCATCGGACGCCAAGGTACAGATCTTCCTCTCTTCCCGCGGCTACACCATCGAGACCCCAGACAAGCCGGGCACCATGGTTGCAACGATTCGCCACATCGACGCGCAGACTCTCAAACCCGTCACGGCTCGCGTCACTTTTTATTTCGACGCTAACGGAAAGCTGAACACCTACGAAATTCACCGCATCTTCAATCAACGCGTCCCGTAACTTTCGCAACGCTGTTCATCCCCTTTTCGCCAGGCTGCCACATCCCACATGCTAGTCTGAGAGGGAGAAACTAAGCGCGATTTCACCAAGGTTCCCAAGGTCAGGAGACTTTTCGCATGTGCGGGATTGTCGGTTATATAGGCCCTAAAAAAGTCGTCCCCGTCATCATTGAGGGCCTGCGCAAGCTCGAATACCGCGGCTACGATTCTGCTGGCATCGCCGTAGTCGATGCGGCTGGCAAACTACATATCCGCCGCGCCCCAGGCAAGCTCCGCAATCTCGAAGAAGTCATCCGCGAGTCTCCTATCGAGGGCACGTACGGCATCGGCCATACGCGTTGGGCTACCCACGGGCGTCCCACGGAAGAAAACGCCCATCCGCATCGCGATTGCACCGGTCAGTATGTTGTCGTTCACAATGGGATTATCGAAAACTACCTGGAACTGAAAGAAAAGCTGCAGGCCGAAGGCCATAAGTGCGTCACTGAAACAGACACCGAAGTTGTGGCACACCTGGTGGAAAAGTACGCTAAAGATTTGCCCTTCGAAGAAGCGGTCCGAAAAACCCTGAAGGACCTGCGTGGCATTTATTCTCTGGTTTTTCTTTCCGCGAAGGATCCGCAAAAGTTAATTGCCGCCCGCATTGGCCCGCCTTCGGTGATCGGCCTGGGCGAGGGCGAGTATTTCGTCGCCAGCGACATTCCCGCGCTTCTGGAGCACACCCGCCGCATTTTCTTCCTGGCAGATGGCGACATCGCCGTGCTGACCAGGGACGGCGTGTGCGTTACCGACATAGATGGTAAACCCGTGGATCGCCCTGCCCAGACCGTTACCTGGGATCCCATCATGGCCGAAAAGGGCGGCTACAAGCATTTCATGCAGAAGGAAATCTTTGAGCAGCCTCGCGCAGTTCGCGACACACTGCTTAGCCGCCTCTCGCAGGATACCGGCAAGACTTTCCTCGATGAGATGGACATTACCGAAGAGCAATTCCGCAATTGCCAAAATGTCCGCATCGTGGCCTGTGGCACAAGCTGGCATGCCGGCCTGGCGGGCAAATTTATGATCGAGCGTCTCGCGCGCCTGCCGGTGGAAGTCGACTACGGCAGCGAGTTCCGCTATCGCGATCCTATTCTCGACTCGAGAACGCTGACCGTGTGCATTAGCCAGTCCGGGGAAACCGCCGACACCCTTGCCGCGCAACGCGAAGCCAAACAAAAAGGTTCGCCTACACTGGCGATCTGCAATGTGATGGGCTCCATGATCACGCGCGAAGCAGCCGGCTCCATCCTCACGCACGCCGGACCGGAAATAGGCGTCGCGTCCACCAAAGCTTTCACGGCCCAACTCGCGGCGCTCTTAATTCTCTCTTCCTACCTGGGTCAGGTTCGCGGAAAACTTTCGCCCGACGCGGCGCGAAAGCTTATGCTGGAATTCACGCGCCTTCCGCACAAGATGGAAACGATTCTGCAAACCGAAGAAAAAGGCGTGTTCGAAAGCTTGGCTCGCCAATTTTTTCGTCAAAGCGATTTTCTTTATCTCGGCCGGGGCATTCACTACCCTATCGCGCTCGAAGGCGCGCTAAAGCTGAAGGAGATTTCCTACATCCACGCCGAAGGATATCCCTCCGGCGAAATGAAGCATGGTCCCAACGCGCTGATCGACGAGAATCTCCCCGTCGTCGTCCTGGCGACGCGCGATGAGTCCGATCCCGCTTCCATGACCCTTTACGAAAAAAGCGTCTCCAACATCAAAGAGGTAAAAGCCCGCGACGGCATCGTCATCGCCGTGGTCACCGCCGGCGATCATCTGGCCCGCGAAGCCGCCGACCACCTCATCGAACTTCCTCCAGCACCCGACTTGCTTTCACCGCTTCTCGAAATTATCCCGCTTCAACTACTTGCCTATCACATTGCCGTCCGCCGCGGGTGCGACGTAGACCAACCACGCAACCTGGCCAAATCCGTCACCGTCGAGTAACTCTCGTTCCCAGCGTTGGAATCGCGCAAGATTTGGCTTATAGTCTCGGTTATGGCGGGCTCAGCACATTTACTTCTTGGGTTAGCCCTGCTCGTTCTCAGCCTTCCTCAGGCGTGGAGCCCGCAATCCAGTTGTACGGACTCAACAGTCGTCGCGTCCCCTGAAGCGCAAGAAACCAAGATCAATATCGTCGGCGTCGAGTTCCGCGGCGAGAATTCTCTTTCACCAGATCTGCAGAACAAACTCGCAAACGAGATTCAGCATCGGCGCTTGAAAATTACCCAACTAACGCCGGATTCTGAGTGCTTCGTCGAACTGCGCGAGGTAGTCATCCTGGGCTTTTTGCGTGACCACGGATATTTCACCTCCACCGCAGAGATAACTCCCTATCTGGTTAGCTCAGAGCAAACCCAACGGAGCTAGGTGGTGGCACTCACCATCGAAACAGGGCCGCAATACCGTTTGCATCGCTTGGGATTCGAGGGTCTTAGTGTTTTTGACGCTTCGGAATTGACGCAGCAGGTCGATTTGAGAGCCGGCGATCTATTCGACGTGTCCAAGGTTCGCGGCGCGCTGGAGTCTCTGACGAGACTCTATTCGTCACGCGGGTACCTCGACATGACGGCCGAACCTGCCTTCACCATCGACGGCGAACATCGGCAAATTAACTTGGTAGTGAAATTGGACGAGGGCCACCAGTATCGCCTGTCTTCATTCGAAGTGCTTGGTCTCGAGTCAAGAAAAGAAGAAGAAACGCTAAAGTCCCTCTTCAAGCCCGGCGAACCCTTTGATCAGGAGCGGCTGTGGACATTCTTAGCGGAGAACGAGCAGCTTCTGCCCGAGGGCGCTTCCCCGTTTTATTTCGCCACTACACGCCGCGATGCTCGAAGAGGGACAATCGACGTAATTCTCGACTTCAGGACGTGCCGCGGAAGCCAGGAGGTGGCATCACGCGCCCTGCCCATGAGGGGATGGGGATTTCGAATTACGGAGTCTATGGTGTAACCGGTTCTTCTGCCTCGCTAACCCAGCCTATCTTTCCCAGAATCGTCCGCACCATGTTGGGCCTCGCCAGCATTGCGCCCAAAAACGTGCCCAACGTGTTCGTGATGATATCGGTAGTGCCGGAAACACGCTGTGGGATATAGGCCTGCAGTAGTTCGACCACAAAACTCAACAATCCTCCCGCCAGGGTGGCATACAAAATCGCTCGCCCCCGGTTCCGCCCCAACAAAAAATACGCCCCGAAAATAAATCCCAACGGAACGAACCCCACGACATTCTCCAACAGATCGATGGCATAAAACTTGGTTACCTCGAATTCTTTCCAAGCCACTTTCAGCATGGCTTTATGCGGAATCTGAAAGTAGGACGGTATCTCCAGATTTGGTCCGGACGGCACAGTGTTGTGAATTTTATTCCCTGAATGTTCGTCGAATGCGTAACGCGTGATGGCCCGGTCAAGATCCGTAGACTCACCCGCGCGCGGGTCGATCCAATTCGCATAGTGCCGCGCCACTTCGGCGGGTGTGAGGGTCTTCGCGTAAACGGCCAATCCGTGTATTTCCCCCGGCCACGGCTGATTGTCCACCGGCGAAGCACCCAGCAGGATTTGCCCCGATAAATCATTTCGCGTCATCGCAAACTTCGGAAAGGTTCCCTCGTGGCGGCCGTCCAGGTACACCACGGTACCTTCCGGTCCGAAGGTCATGGTCAGAAGGGTAAGTTTTCCCAGCGGGAAAATGCGATCCACGTCCAATTTTATGCGTTTCAACTTGTTCCCGGCTGTTAACACATCGCGCGTCACCAGCAGACTGTCGGTCCACTGGCGCACCGCGAATTGCTGCGCATCGCGCGGAGTATAAAAACTCAGAATGGTGGTGGAGAGGTCGTTGCTAGCCGGACGAAGCAGCAGTTCCAGGCTGCACGAATCTCCCGGAATAGCGCTGTCCGCTCGTAGATCCGTGCGGCTTAAAGCAATGCCGGGCCCGCCGAAGTTCAGTCCATTGCCGTTTGGCAGCCAATTTACTCGATTAGGTGGAAAGGGATTAAATGGCCAAAGCGTGGCGAACAAAATGGCTGCCGTCGCAATTCCGCAAAGAACTGCGAGAAGCGTTTTTTCCTGGATTGCCGTCAGTTTGCCGTTCACGGACAACTTTTTGCGGGCACCTCGGGTCGTCTTGGAAAATCAATCGTACTTCACAAGCTCCTCCGCCACCAAAGAAACCGGAGGCAGCCGTGTCCAGTTCACAGCGATAGTGTGTTAGCGCTTCCTTACCCGTGTCGCCGGTGCTCCCTGGCTTGCCGCATTTCCGTCTTGCGCTAGAATACCGGCATGCAAAAACGACTCGTGATGCTGCTTCTGCTCGCCGCTGCGGTTCCCTCCTGCAGCGCCGCCCAAAACGTTCCGCCAGCCCCGACCCAGCGGGAAATCGCCATCACCATCGACGATCTCCCCGCGGGCGCTGCGAATTCCATGACTGGCGCCGAAATTCGCGAGATGACCACCAAGCTTCTCGCCACGCTGCGCGAACAGAAAGTTCCCGCCGTGGGCTTCGTGAACGAGAGCAAGCTATACAAACTCGGC
>Ga0210399_10003534_pt1 | contig 12161 bp, 10 predicted proteins | sample IncBWC14MmetaG_FD_150865 | JGI IMG/M metagenome (GOLD analysis project Ga0210399, IMG submission 150865) | Forest soil microbial communities from Barre Woods Harvard Forest LTER site, Petersham, Massachusetts, United States - Inc-BW-C-14-M | ecosystem: Environmental > Terrestrial > Soil >... | reverse complement strand
CGGCAAGCCGAACGTGTCGTAGAGTCGAAATGCGACCTGACCGGGAAAAAGAGGCCACTCGGTTCTCGGAAGGACGTCCTTTGTCAGAGCGAGGACAGAATTAAGATCAAGTTTGTCAAACGCGCCAGACTCAAGTCTTTTCAGTCGATTTTCAAACTCCGGAAATTGCTCCCGCTCAATTTCAGATTCTTCACGTTCCACAAGTTTGTCGAAGTGTCGCCGGGCAACCCGAATCACTCGCACTACCGACTCAGCTGACAAAAATTCCGCTTCCAGTTTTGGTAGGGCGGTGGAGATGGTGCGGACGAATTTTTCCTCCTCAATAAGTATGGCCTGACGGACTTGCTCCGCACTTTCTGGTAGTTCGGGGTAGGCTTTTCCCATCTCTTGCTGGACCGCCTCGGCAACTTTGTACATGAAAGGTTCTTGCCTGCCCAGGAGGCGACCGTGGTAGATGGCGCGGCGCATAATTTTGCGGAGAACATACCCGCGACCTTCGTTGGAAGCGTGAACACCATCGGTGATGAGAAACGTAGTTGCGCGCGTATGGTCTGCAATGACACGCAACGAGGGGTTATACAGATCGAACTGCGCTATCTCGCCGCTTGGAAGCGCAACTTGCAGAACCTCCAAACCCTGTTGCAAACGTCTGCCAGAAATTACCTCCGTGGCCTTGTTAATCAGCGGGACAAAGAGGTCAGTTTCGTAGTTGGAGATGACGCCTTGGAGGACGGCGGCGACGCGTTCGAGGCCCATCCCGGTATCTACGCATGGCTTCGGCAGTGGAGTGACCGTGCCGCTAGCGTCGCGGTTGAACTGCATGAAAACGAGATTCCAGATTTCGACGTAGCGGCCGCAATCGCAGGGAAACTTGCAATCGGTATGGCCTTCGTCGGAAGCGGCGGGGCCCATGTCGTAAAAGATCTCGCTGCACGGCCCGCACGGTCCGGTGTCGCCCATGGCCCAAAAATTATCTTTCAGGCCGGGAATCGCGAAAATGCGGTCAGTAGGAACATTTTGCTCCAGCCAAAAACCTCTCGCTTCTTCGTCCAGGCCTAACGTGGTGCCGGGGGCGACTTCCGCGCCGCCAAAAACCGTGACGTACAATTTGTCCTTTGAAATGCCAAACCATTGCAGGGAAGTGATCAGCTCCCATGCGTAGGCGATCGCATCATTCTTGAAATAATCCCCAAACGAAAAATTCCCCAGCATCTCGAAAAACGTGTGATGCCGCTTCGTAAACCCCACGTTTTCCAAATCGTTATGCTTCCCGCCCGCGCGCACGCATTTCTGCGCCGAAGTCGCCCGCGTGTAATCCCGCTTTTCGAGGCCAAGGAAAACGTCCTTGAACTGGTTCATCCCCGCATTCGTAAACAGCAGCGTGGGATCCCCATGCGGCACGAGTGACGAACTCCGCACGCGCCGGTGTCCTTTGCCTTCAAAGAAGCGCAAGAACGCCTCGCGGATTTCGTTGCCGCTCCAGAACTTTTCTCTTGTGCTCGCGCCCGCCATTTTTGTTGCGTGCCCTTCCCGGGCACGTCCGCCCCAGTTTTGCAGGATTCAATCCCCAGATTATCGCAGACGCAGCAAACCCCCGCAATGAACCCACAGTCAGGACGTGGGCCAATTTCCGATTACCGCATGGTACTGCTGTCCTCATTCCGTCCCAGTGACCAGTAGCGCGGTCATTCCGGGACAAGCTAATGTGTCTTCAGCCGCGACTCCTGTCCCTCACTCTCCACGGTTTCCGAATCGGTGCATACGCGAGCGGGGCGCTGTTTTCTCGGCCCGATCTGAAGCCGAGAATGAAGGGGATATGAACTTTACTCTTCGAACCAAGAAAAACGTTCTGAGCGCGGCGATGATTGCCGTGTTGTCATTCGTGGGAGGCAGTTCGGCACGCGCCACTGAACAGCCTCGTGCCGTGAGCGTAATCCCACCAAGTGGGACAACTACGGTCGGAATGATCGAGATTCCCGCCGTTGGTCTCGCGACAAGGGTGCTCGAAGGTTCCAATGCACGTACACTCCGGCTGGCCGTTGGGCACATCCCGGGCACCGCTCTTCCCGGTCCCTCCGGCAACGTCGGCCTTGCGGGCCATCGGGATACTTTCTTTCGTCCCTTGCGAAGGATCAAGGTGGGAGACGAGATTCGGTTTACCACCGTGGCGGGCACGTTCAAATATCGAGTTATTTCTCTCCGCATTGTTCTTCCCAATGCCATCGAGGTGTTAAATGATACGCAACTGCCGACGCTAACATTAGTTACCTGTTATCCGTTTGATTTCATCGGCGCCGCCCCACAGCGTCTGATTGTGCACGCCGAGATGGTCCCCGATTCCCCGAACTGAACCAATACTTTCGTCAAACTCCTGAGTAATGTACTTCTCGGAATCTGGCGCGTCAGCCAGAGTAGACGTGCTCCGCCGGTCTCCAGCCGGAATTCAGACAATAACCATGTGTTTGTCATAACATAGCGTGCATGCCGCGTCGCACGGAGGCCCTCATGGGTGAAATGGTGAAGTTCAAGCGGCCGGACGGGAAGACTTGTCCAGGCTATCTGGCAACTCCCAAAGCAGGAGCTGGTGCGCACGGATTTGTGTGCATCCAGGAGTGGTGGGGGCTCAACGAGCAAATCAAGAAGACCGCGGACCGCCTCGCCGAGGCCGGCTACCGCGCGCTTGTCCCGGACCTCTACCGCGGCAAGGTTGCCAAAGCCTCCGACGAGGCCAGCCACATGATGGCCAGCCTCAACCTTTCCGATGCGTCCGAGCAGGACGTTCGCGGCGCCGTGCAGTACCTGAAGCAAAGTTCCAAGAAAGTAGCCGTCGGCGGCTTCTGTATGGGCGGCGTGCTGACCATCCTCGCCGCCGTCCGCGTCCCGGAGATGGACGCCGGCGCGTGCTTCTACGGCCTCCCAGATCTTCCTGCCGCCGAATTCAAGAAAATCAAAATTCCCCTGATCTGCCATTTCGCGAACAAAGACGGCTGGATTACCCCCGCCAAAGTCAACGACTTCGAGGCCGCGCTCAAGCAATCCAAATCCAAATTTGAGATTTATCGCTACGACGCCCAGCACGCCTTCATGAACGAAGCCCGCCCGGGAGTTTACGACCCCGCCAGCGCCAAACTAGCCTGGGACCGCACCCTAAAGTTCCTGCAGAACGCCCTCGCCTAGCCACGATTCGTCTGTAGGGGCGCAGCATGCTGCGCCCCTCCTAGAGGCAACCATGCTCCAACTAGTCCCATCGAAGTCTTGATAGTTTAGACGCCAGCCCGTGCCATGCTTCCGCTCCACATTTTCCTTGTTCCTGACTCTTCCCTAAGAGCGCAGATTTCCCCTCCTTTGTTTTCAATCACATCCGCACTCTTTTGCACTTTTCTGCACCAAGAGCGTTGCCTATCTCGTTTCCTTTCTTTCGCTTGCGCACTCTTTGTGAAAAACAGGGGGGTGTGGGGGTATTTTTCCCAAATTGGAACGCTACTATGATTCCATCTCCGCGTCGAGCACATCCTCTTTCACAATCGCCTTCAATTCCCGGCGCACCACGTCCGCCGAAAACCCCGCCCGCAGCAGGCTCCCATAAATGGAAGCCATTTTCTTCTCATCAATCTCCCCGCGATACGACCGCAGCTTCCGCTCAATCCGCGCGCGCACCACGGCGCCTTCGTCGTTTTGCTCGGCCGTTTCCTTTAGCGCTGCTTCGATGTGCCGGTCCGGGACGCCTCGCGCCCGCAAGTCGCGTGCAACACGAAACTTGCCTTGCTTGCGTCCCTCGGTACGCTGCCGCGCGAACTGCTTGGCGTATTTCGCATCATCGATCTGCCCATTTTCCTTCAACCGCGCCATCACCACTTGCACCAGCAGCTTGTTCTCGCTCCGCCGCTCCAGCTTTTGCTTCATTTCGTGCACCGAATGCGCCCGCCGCATCAGCGCCCGCACCGCTACGTCGTACAACTCCTCTTCCGTCTCGAGTTGGCGACGTTTGGAGAACACGACGAGAGGATGGAGCACCGGAGTAAGGAAGTAAAGCAGGAAAGAGTTAACGAGCCATCGTCGACTGGTTATTTCGCACAGCATGGCAGCGCTGCGCGAGCGCGGATGAAATGGCGGTCACACCGACTGCTATTGTGCGCCGGCGGCGAAGCTGGAAGAAGGTTCAGAAGAAGCGAGGAAGACGAAGAAACCCTTGAGCGAGACGAGGGCGAGAAACGCGCCCATAGCAAACGCCGGAGCCCAGGGTATCCAGTTCCAGAAGGGACGATCGATGATGGCCAGGGACACGTTGTTCGGATCATAGAGAACGGCGACCGGCCAGCCAACGCCTTCGCCGCTGGAGACGAGTTTGCGCTCCTCGAAGCGCACCACGGCGCCCTGCGCCTCAAATTCGACGATCGCAGGGTACACCGTGCGGCCGAATATGCCGGTAGAGGTGGGAGTGCGATACCTATGGAACTGCCTCGGCTGGAAGCCGACGATCTTGCCCCGGGCGTGAGCGCCTTTGAAGAGCAGATGGGCATCGGTTTTTCCGGTGAAGTACGCGACGCCAAGCAATGCCACTGAGGCGAGCAATTGAGGCACGAAGGCGAATCGGAAAATTTTCGCGCGGTTGGCGAGGAGCCACTCGACTTGTTGCTGGGGAAACGGCATTAAAGTCGACCTCAGTAAACACTAGAAGCGTTATTTGCGGGCGAAGCGCTCGAAGTCGGCCATTTGCGAGGCCATTTCCTCGCGGGCGGAGTCGGCGGCGGAGCGGATGCCCTGGATGCGCAGCTTGAATTCGTCGGCGTTGGAGGCGCGGGCGAGGGCTTCGTCGAGGGTGATGAGCTGCTTCGAGTAGAGATCGAAGAGCGACTGGTCGAACGTCTGCATGCCGTACTGGCTGGTGCCGGCGGCGATGGCGTCATGAATCAAGCGGGTCTTGTCCGCGTTGATGATGCAATCGCGGATGTAGCCGGTGGCGATCATGATTTCGCAGGCGGGGACGCGGCCTTTGTCATCGGCGCGGCGAACGAGGCGCTGAGAGACGACGGCTTTTAAGGTGGCGGCAAGCTGCAAGCGAATCTGTTTCTGCTCCGGCGGCGGGAAGACCGCGATAATACGCTGAATGGTTTCCGTGGCGTCGAGAGTGTGCAAAGTGGAAAGAACTAGGTGGCCGGTTTCGGCGGCCAGCAGCGCGGTGGAAATGGTTTCGAGGTCGCGCATTTCGCCGACCAGAATCACGTCAGGGTCTTGACGCAGGGCGGCGCGCAACGCGGTGGAAAAGTTCGCGGTGTCCACTTCGACTTCGCGCTGATTGATGAAACTCTTTTTGTCGCGGTGCAGGAACTCGATGGGGTCTTCAATGGTAATCAAGTGGTCGGCGCGATTGGCGTTGATGCGGTCGATCATCGCGGCCAGCGTAGTGGACTTACCGGAACCGGTGGTTCCCGTAACCAGCACCAGCCCGCGCTGTTCTTCGCAAATCTTGCTGATGACCGCGGGAAGGTTCAATTCCTCTGTGGTGCGAATTTTTGTAGGAATGACGCGCAGCACCATGCCGACGTTGCCGCGCTGCTGAAAGACGTTGACGCGGAAGCGTCCCAGGCCCGCGACGCCGTACGCCATGTCCAATTCCGCCGTTTCCTTGAACTTTTGCTTCTGGCGGTTGGTCATCATGCTGAAAGCCATGGAGAGCATTTCTTCCGGCGTGACCCGGGGCACGTCGGTGATCGGGGCGAGCAAGCCGTCGACGCGCAGATAGGGATGATTGCCGACTTTCAGATGCAAGTCGGACGATTTGTTTTCGACAGCGCGACGGAGCAAGTCATCAATGCTTACGGCCATATAGTGTGAACCCCGCAAGAATGCAGCTAGTAGGCAACCGTAGCACCGGCAGGAAGGGTGGGCAAGCAAGCCGCGCAGGCAGGTTGCGCGCTAGTTAACTGAGCCTCGGTACAGGTTCTGCGAGGGAAATCGGGCTCAAGCCTTCTTCAAGTACAGCGTGTCGTAGAGCAGGCCGGCAACAAATCCTCCGGCCAAGGGACCGACCCAGTAGACGCCGTGATTGGCCCAATGGGTTGCGGCAAGCGCAGGCCCAAAGGCACGTGCGGGATTCAAAGCCGCGCCAGTCAGAGGGCCGGCGACGAGAATGCCCAGCGTAATCGAGAGGCCGATCCCGAAGCCGGCAATGGATTTGAAAGCGCCCTTTTCATCCACGGCGGTTGCAAAAACGGTCAGGACGAGGAAAAACGTAGTTACAGCTTCGAGAGCCATGCCCGCCCAGCGCGGAAAATCTCGGGCGAGTTCCGGGGTGCCGAGCGCCACGGCGCGCCAGGTCTCTTCGGGAATGACGGCCTTCAGCAAAAAGGCGGCGGCGGTCGCGCCGGCAAGTTGCGCGGCCCAATAGAGAATAGTGTCCACGGTGTTCACGCGCCTGGTAACCCAAAAGCCGATGGTCACTGCGGGATTAAAATGCCCTCCCGAGATGTGCCCGAGCGCGGAAACCATGATGCCGATGGCAAGACCATGGGCCAGAGCGATGCCGAGGAGGCCGAGGCCGCCGCCGGCGCCGTGCAGATATTGATCGGTGCAGATCGAGCCGGCGCCGAAAAAAATCAACGCAAACGTTCCGAGAAATTCTGCGATAAGCTTCTGCGGCGTGTTGTACATCGTTGGTCCTCCGCGCAAGGAAAGGGAAGCGCGTCCGATTCGAACGGCTGCATTCTAGCCGGAATGCGGTGTGGAGCGCCAGCGTCGCGAGCAAGTTTCTGAACCTTCGCAGAGAGATCGTCACTTAAGCGGTGGCAGGCCAATTTTTTTTAGCAGCTCGGCGAAGCGTGGATCGTCAGGCCACATGGAATCCACCTCCGTACGCGACCGGATGGTATTCATTCGAGTGTCGCCTTGCTGGAAGGCAAGCTCGAGCGCGGCGAACCAATGGTCTTTTTCACCCAGTCCCGCATAGATGTCGGCGATTCCCAGCCAGGAAACATATTTTGTCTTTGCTTCCTCGATGAGTTCACCGAGGATTCTTCGGGCTTCCGTGGTTTTACCGGCCTTCGCGTAGGCGTAGCCGAGATAGCCGCGGTAATAGGACGATTCCGGCAAGGATTGGACGGTTTTCTCCATTTCAATTACAGCCTCATCAAACCTTTTTTGCAGGATCAGGACTTGAGCGTAGAAATAGTGGGCGGCCGGGTAATTCGGATCCATATCGAGTGTCTGGCGGAATTGCTGTTCAGATTCCTGAATATGCTTTCCAAACATTAGAGTCACTCCCAAATTGACCCGGATGTTGGAAGTGAATGGCTCGAGCGCCGCAGCTTTGCGGTTTTCCTGGATCGCTTCTTCGTAGCGGCCAATGCCATACAAGAGTTCTGCGTGCCAAACGTGTGGGTAGGGATAGCCGGGATTGAGATCAATCGCACGCCGGAACTCCCGTTCTGCCTCCGCAAAGTCCCATTCAAAGACCAACAGCACGAGGCCCATCGAGGCATGAGCTTCGGACAGAGAGGAATCCAAATCGAGGGCTTTCTCCGCGGCCTGGCGGGCTTTCGCGCCGGCCTCTTTAGGCGAGAGGACGCCGGTGTTGCGCGACAGAGCAAAGTAAGAGTCGGCGAGTCCAGAGTAAGCGAGCGCGTAATTCGGATCCTTGGCGATGGCTTGCTGAAAATAGTCAATTGCTTTGTTCAAACCACCCGATGTTCGCCTGTTCCAATAGAATCTCCCCTGCAAATACAATTGATAGGCTTCGGAGTTCTGCGTGGGGCGCTGGGCAACAAGATTTTGCTGAGCGCCGGAGAGCTTCAACTTCAAATTTTCAACAATGTCCCGGGTGATGTCGGGCTCGAGGCTGGTCACATCAGACAACTTGCGCTGATACTGTTTCCCCCACATTTGTCTGTCGTGCTCGGCGTCAATGAGCTCGGCGCTGATGGAGATCGTATCGCCTTGCTGAACCATGCGCCCGGTGAGGATCGCGTGAACTCCCAAATCGCGCGCGACGGAGGGTGGATCGATGGCCTTCCCTTTGTAGCGGTAAGCCGACATCAGGGAGACCACCTTCAACTTTGGCAACTGCGAGAGGGTATTGATGAGACCCTGCGTGATTCCCTCACTGAGGTATTCGGCGTCGGGATTGCCCGTGGCGTTAACGAAGGGAAGCACGGCCACGGAATCCATGGAGGCTTCCTTGATTTTGCCGCCGAAGAGCAAGGCCAGCGTGAGGATTACAGCGAAGAGCAGGCCCGCAGCCAGTAGAGCGATGCGCAGTTTCGTGTTGCGTGCGGGGGGAGCAACTGCTTTGGCGGCTGAAGTAGCAGCTGTGACGCGCGTCGAGTCGGTGTCACGCTTGAGGCGCTTCAGGTCGGCGCTGATTTCGGCAGCGCTTTGGTAGCGCAGGGCGCGGTCTTTTTCGAGCGCTTTCGAAACGAGTTCGTCGAAGCGCGCGGGCAGATTCGAATTGACACTGCGGGGATTCGGTGGCGTACGCTCAAGGATGGCGTGGAAGATGACCGCGGAGGTCGGCCCCGGGAAGGCGACGCGGCCGGTGGCCATTTCATAGAGTACGGCGCCAAAGCTGAAAAGATCGGTGCGGGCGTCGAGCTCTTCGCCGCGGGCTTGTTCGGGGGACATGTAAGCGACGGTGCCCATGGCGATTCCGGGGCTGGTGAGAGCTTCCTCGGTGGTCACACCTTCAAAGGATCCGACCGCGGCTGCGGGCAGGTTGCCCTCTGGGGTGAGTTTGGCCAGACCGAAATCCATGAGCTTCGCCGGACCGCCTGCGGTCATGAAAATATTGGCGGGCTTGATGTCGCGGTGAACGATGCCTTTTTTGTGCGCGGCATCAAGAGCATCGGCAACTTGAACTCCGATGTCGAGCAGAGCGTCCATCGCGAGAGGGCGCCCGGCGATGCGGTCCTTCAGCGTTTCGCCCTCGAGCAACTCCATCACCAGAAATATCTTGCCTTCAAATTCCTCAACGTCGTGAATCGTGCAGATGTTGGGATGATTCAGGGCGGAGGCGGCGCGGGCTTCGCGGCGGAAGCGCTCGAGGGCTTGCGGATTCTTGCTCAGCTCCTCAGGAAGGAATTTGAGGGCGACGCGGCGGCCCAGCTTGAGGTCTTCGGCGGCGTAAACGACGCCCATGCCGCCGCCACCGAGTTTTTCGAGAATGCGGTAGTGAGCGAGGGTTTGGCCGGTCATTAGAAGGGTTGCCGCTGCGCGAAATGATAGGGGTTCGAGCGAAGTGAGTCAACGACGGGTAAATCGGGAGGAATAAAGATTAGGAAGTAACACAGAGGACGCGGAGAACACAGAGGGCACAGAGCAGAAGGAAAAGACAGAAACCTACCAGATCGTGGGAACCAGTTTGGAGCGACGGATTTCCCGGTCGGCGGTAACCAGAGAGAGACCCTCGACGAGAGCGGTCGCTCCGATAATACGATCCACTGGATCTTTTGGATAGGTTCGTGGAAATGCCATGGCGTGGGCACACGCCCGGCCCGTTATCGGGAGAATGACAAAGCGGGACTCGACTTCCTGAAGGAAAGATTCGAGGCTGATATTGAGATGGATGCGGCCCCTGGCGGCGAGGGTCCCGACCTCCCATAGGGTCATATCTGAGACCGCCAACCCATCTCTCAGGTCACGGGCTTCGTCGATTGCGTTTCTTGCCTTCCTTGAAATCTGCTCATGGTCAAAGGCGAGCCAGACGACCACGTGTGTGTCGACGAGAATCAATAGAGATCGCCCCACTCTTCCGGTGTAAGGGCGGGTGAAACGATGTCGCCTGTGATCGTAGCCTTGCCGCGAAGAAAACCGAAAATATCGTCGGCCTGTGGTTCCACCGGGACGAGCTTAGCCACCGGCTTGCCGCGCTTCGTGATTACCACGGTCACGCGCTTGGACTGAACTTCGTCCATGACGGCGAGACAATTTGCCTTGAAGACACCTGCGGCCATCTTTTTCATCGTGGAGCTCCTTATGGCTATGGTCATTATACCATGGTCATATTTGCGGTGCGAAAGAGAAAAGCAAAGAAAAAGATAACGCGGAGACGCAGAGAATGCAGTGATGCGCGGAGAGTTCGGGTACTTCCCGATGAGAACCGGATTCTGTGATCGGGGCGTAGGGGCGTAGTATGCTGCACCCCTACAAAGGCAAACTTTGCAATGAGTCTTTAGCGCGATGCCGCGCCGACGGGGGCGTTTACCGGCGTGAGCCAGTTGTGGCGGTCGGGCTTGGTGCCGCTGGTGATGGCGAAAAATTCTTCCTGGAGCTTGCGGGTAATGGGTCCGGCGACGCCTTTGCCGACCTGGATGTGGTCGACGGATCGGATAGGCGTGACTTCCACGGCGGTCCCGACAAAGAAAACTTCGTCGGCGATGTAGAGCATCTCGCGAGGAATGACGGTTTCCTTCAGCGGGATGCTCAGGTCTTCCGCCAGCTTAGAGATGGCGTCGCGCGTGATGCCGGGCAGAATGCTGGTGGCCAACGGCGGGGTGTAGAGGACGCCGTCATGGACGAGAAAAATGTTCATGCCCGAGCCTTCGCTGACGTGGCCATCGGTATCGAGAGCGATGCCCTCGGTGTAGCCGTTGAACGTGGCTTCCATGCGAATGAGTTGCGAGTTCATGTAATTCGCGGCGGCCTTGGACATGGCGGGCAAAGTGTTCGGGGCGATGCGTGTCCAGGAACTGACGCCCACTTCCACGCCCTTGGACAGCGCGTCCGGTCCGAGGTACGCGCCCCAGCTCCAGCAAGCCATGTAGATGTCGATGGGTGAGCTGAGCGGATTGACGCCGACTTCGCCGTAGCCGCGCAAGACGATGGGTTTGACGTAGCAGGAATTTAGTTTGTTCAGGCGGACCAGTTCGCAAGCGGTATTAGAGAATTGCTCGACGGAGATGGGAAGCTCCATGCGATAAATTTTCGCGGAGTTGATGAGCCGCTGCATGTGTTCGCGCAGACGGAAGATGGCTGGGCCCTGCTTGGTTTCGTAGCAGCGGATGCCTTCGAATACGGCGGAGCCGTAACTCACCACGTGCGAGAGGACGTGCAGCTTGGCGTCGTCCCAGTTGATCCACTTCCCGTTGTGCCAGATTTTCTCGGTCGCCTGAATCGGCATAGATACTCCCTGTTCGATAGTGCCACTCGCCGTGGTGCTGCTCGAAATTGCAGAATACGGTACACGGGAGAGAGCGTCAATGCGCTGCGCACAACCATTGTTGCCGCTGCGGAACCAATTTGGCGTTCGTCGCGGGTGCGTCAGGAATCGAATCCGCGAGCGACACCGCAAGAACCGAAACTCAGTGCGGTTGGCTGGACGGAGCCTCCGGCTTCGAAGGCGACTCGAGAGACTCCATCATGGCTTTTGCCTTCGTGATAGTTCGGCTCGAACTATTTTCCCAAATTCCAAGGAGCAGGAACGGGATTGCCGTGGCGGCGACCAAAAGTTTGGCTCGGCCCGGGATTTTGGATTCGGGCTCCCAGCGAAAAAGTTGGGCGGACAAGAAGAAAGTGAGGGCGGCCCAAACCAGAAGAGAGCCGAGCGCAACCAACAGGTCGCGGCTCCAGGGAGCAGCCGACCAGTAGATGGCATCCTGCAGTTCCGTGACGAGATAAGTTGCGGGAAGGAACAGGCCCACGCGTTTGACCACCTGGGGGAGAGTGCTAAGCGGAACCGTAGCGCCAGAGAGGAAAATCAGCGGGAGCCAGATGAGCTGATTGATGACCTGCGTTTCCTGCATGGTGTTGGTGACGCTGGCGACGACGAGGCCCAAGGAAGCGAAAGCCATGGTGCCCAAGGCAATCAGGAGGAAGACGGAGACAAGATTGCCGAAACTCGACACGTGAAAAACGAAACGCGCGAAGACCATTTCAATCAGGACCGTGGGCATGGTGAGCACGAAATTGGCGACAATGCTGGAGGCCAGCATGTCGCTGGGGGTGACCGGCGTAACGTGGAAGCGGCGTAAGATTCCCTGTTCGCGGAACATGACCAGAGCGGCACTGAGTCCCCAGAAGCTGCCCATAACGGTCAAGGCCATGACTGGCCCAAGAAAATAGCGGACCACTTGGGGGACGCCCTTTGCGAAGACTCCTGCATAAAGGAAGAAGAAACCGAAGGGCATGATTACGCTGAAAAATAAGAACATTTTATTGCGAAGCGTGAGTTG
>Ga0210399_10003533_pt1 | contig 12161 bp, 10 predicted proteins | sample IncBWC14MmetaG_FD_150865 | JGI IMG/M metagenome (GOLD analysis project Ga0210399, IMG submission 150865) | Forest soil microbial communities from Barre Woods Harvard Forest LTER site, Petersham, Massachusetts, United States - Inc-BW-C-14-M | ecosystem: Environmental > Terrestrial > Soil >... | reverse complement strand
TCGTCGAGCCTCCGATAACCGTGATTATCGGTGGTCGAGCACTCCTGATGCTGATCGCTGCGCGGTTTTCGGGACCCGGCTCGGGCAACCGGTCTGACCGCGGCGCCGCATCAGCACGTCGACCACGATCCGGCGGCCGCTCGGGGCAATGACCAGAGCTCCCTCTGCCGGAGGTCGTGCGCGGTTTTCCTGCCGCGGTCTTTGCGGTGGCGCCGGCGGTCACCCTCGGCCTCGGCAGCCTGCCCTTGTCGAGGCGATTTTCAGTACGGCGCGCCCGCGGGGACCACGGTGCTATTGATCGTGGACGACCAAGCTGCCGAAACGGTGGACCTCGGCGGTATGGCCCGGCAGCAGCAGGGTGGTAGCGTCGAGTTGCGTCAAGATCGCCGGGCCGGCGATGCGGTCGCCGGCGCCGAGTCGGGCGCGATCGTAGATCGGGGCGTCGGCCCTGCCGGCAGCCAGCGCGATGGGCTAGATGCGGGTGAAAACGCCTCCGGATTCGGGCGGCAGCTTCGCGGGCAAAAGCACGCCGTGTTCCATCCGCTCCGCCAATTGATATTGCTCGGGAAAGGCGGTCTGCCCTGGTTCCGCACGCAATATCAAACTATTTAGTGCTTCGGCACGGGGTCCCGTTTTGGGTGCCGTTTCACAACGTAGTGACGCGAGATCCGAATTCAGCAGCAGCCTCGGAACCGACCCCTTCCGACAGCATAACGGGCGTCCTGGCGTTCGCGGAAGAACGTCTCATAGGTCATGACCGGGTCGTCCGGATGGAATGTCCGCTGGTGCTCGACGTAGGTCTCATAGTCGGGGATCCCGATCATCAAACGGGCGGTTTGGGCTACCCATGCGCCGAGAGTGCGGATATCAGGCATGTCCGGGCTCCGGGACTGCACCGATGCTGCCGACTTCGACAGTGGTGACTCTGGGAGTGCCCAACGCCCTCCGAATTGCGATCACCCCGTAAACCGCCATGGCCAGGACGACCGCGACGAACAGCGCGGCGAGTGTCGCGTCAACGTAGTCGTTGACGATAACTCGCTGCATTTCCTCGACCGATTTGGCCGGAGCCAGGACCTTGCCGGCCGACAGAGCGTCGCTGAACCTCCAGGCGTGGCTGACAAAGCCGATGGCTGGCACCGAGCTGAACACCTTTTCGAGGCCGGCCGTCAAGGTGCAGATGAGCAGCCAAACCGTGGGGACGATCGTCACCCAGGCATAGCGCTCGCGCTTCATCTTGAACAACACGACCGTGCATAGGATCAAGGCGATCCCGGCGAGCATCTGGTTCGAGATTCCGAAGAGCGGCCATAGGGTGTTGATCCCACCCATCGGATCGATGACCCCTTGATAGAGGAAGTAACCCCAGGCTCCGACCGCGAGGGCCGAACCGATCACATTGTTCGACCACGACTGGGTCTGCTTGAAGGAGGGGACGACGCTGCCGATCATGTCCTGGATCATGAAACGGGCGACGCGGGTTCCAGCGTCGACCGTGGTCAGGATGAACAATGCTTCAAACAGGATCGCGAAGTGGTACCAGATCCCCATCATGGCTCGGCCGCCGAACATGCCCGACAGGATGCTGGCCATCCCCACCGCCAGGGTCGGAGCGCCGCCCGTGCGCGACAACAGCGTCTTCTCGCCGACATCCTGGGCAACTTGGCTGATCATGTCGGGCGTGATGCTGAAGCCCCAGCCGGTAACGACCTGCGCCGCTTGTACCGCAGTGGTGCCGATCAGCCCTGCAGGGCTGTTCATCACAAAATAGACGCCGGGTTCGAGCACCGTGGCACCGATCAGGGCCATCATGGCGACAAAGGATTCGGTCAGCATCGCGCCGTAACCGATCATTCGCACTTGGCTCTCGTTCTCCAGCATCTTCGGCGTGGTGCCGGACGCGATCAGCGAATGGAAGCCCGACACGGCTCCGCAGGCGATCGTGATGAACAAGAACGGGAAAAGGCTGCCCGACCAAACCGGACCGGTGCCGTCGATAAAACGGGTGACCGAAGGCATCTTGAGGTCGGGCTGGACAAAGAGGATGCCGATAGCCAAGAGCGCCATCGTGCCGATCTTGAGGAAGGTCGACAGGTAATCGCGCGGGGCAAGCAGTAGCCATACCGGCAGCACCGAGGCGACGAACCCATAGCCGATGATGATCAGCGCCAAGGTCTCGCCGCGGAAGTCGAACAACGCCGCGAGCTGCGGATCCTCGGACACGCTCTTTCCGTAAATCAGCGATCCCAGCAGCAGCGCGACACCAATCGCCGACATCTCGGCGATGCGCCCGACCCGGATGAAACGGGCATAGACACCCATAAAGATTGCGATCGGAATGGTGCAGAATACCGCGAAGGTTCCCCACGGGCTGCCCATCAAGGCCTTGACCACGACCAGCGCCAGCACTGCGAGCAGAATCATCATGATCAGCAACACGCCGATCAGCGCAATCGCCCCCGCCACCGGCCCCATCTCCGAGCGCACCATGTCGCCGAGCGAGCGCCCATCACGCCGGGTCGACAGGAACAGTACAGTCATGTCCTGAACGGCTCCGGCGAATACGACTCCGGCCAGGATCCATAGGGTGCCCGGCAAATATCCCATCTGAGCGGCGAGCACGGGTCCGACGAGCGGGCCCGCGCCGGCGATGGCGGCGAAATGATGACCGAACAACACGTAGCGGTTCGTCGGTACATAATCGAGGCCGTCATTGTGCCGATAGGCTGGTGTCTGCCGTCCGGGATCGACGCCCAGCACCCTGTCGGCGATGAATAGGGCATAGAAGCGGAAGGCAATGAAATAAACGCACAAAGCAGCGATGACCAGCCACGCTGCGCTGATGGTCTCCCCTCGGTTCAGTGCGACAATGCCGAACGAGACTGCGCCTAGTGTGGCGACCCCCGCCCAAAGCAGCTTTGTCTGAATCCCATTTCGGCTGGTCACCAGCGTGTTCATTCGTTTCCTCCCACATCGCGCTTTGACCCGAGATCAAGCTGATCGCGTCGGATCGATAGCATCTGCTTCTATCGTAAATACTCGGCGTGACGGCGCTCGAAAAGCAAAATTGACTTGAGTTCCCTGCACGGGCGCGGGCCGACGAAGAGCGCCGCCTGGTAGTTCGCCACGCTCGAGCTGCCGCTCAGGCTCAGCTCCCCGGTCGCCGCGTTGTAGCTGCCGGTGATGCCGTTCTGATTGGTGAAGTTCAGCTGGTCGCCGGCAAAGAACCCGCTGCTGATCGACACCGTCGCGCTCGCCAGCGTCGTGTTTCTCGCATCGCTCACAGTGAGCCCGCTGTCGATCACCGTCGCCGACCCGCCTTCGGTATAGCCGACCGTGTTGCCGGCGCCGGCCAAAACCGGCCCCGGGGTCACCGCGGTAATGTTGACGGTGCTGGTCACCGTGTTCGAGTTCAGCGTCCCGTCATTCGCCAGCCAGCTGATCGTCCGGCTGGTATCCGTCCCGCCATTCGTCGGGTTGCCGCTGGTCGAGCTGTAGGTGACCGAGTCGAGCGCCGCCTGGTAGTTCGCCACGCTCGAGCTGCCGCTCAGGCTCAGCACCCCGGTCGCCGCGTTGTAGCTGCCGGTGATGCCGTTCTGATTGGTGAAGTTCAGCTGGTCGCCGGCAAAGAACCCGCTGCTGATCGCCACCGTCGCGCTCGCCAGGTTCTGGTTGTCGACATCGCTGGCCGTCAGCCCGCTGTCGATCACCGTCGCCGCACCGCCCTGCGTGTAGCTTACCGTGGTGCCGGGGCCGCCCAGCACCGGGGCATTGTCCACCGCGGTCACATTGACCGTGCTCGCTACCGTGTTCGAATTGGTCGTCCCGTCATTCGCCAGCCAGTTGATCGTCCGGCTGGTGTCCGCCCCGAAGTTCGTCGGGTTCTGACTGCTCGAGCTGAACGTCACCGAGTCGAGCGCCGTCTGGTAGTTCGCCACGCTCGAGCTGCCGCTCAGGCTCAGCACCCCGGTCGCCGCGTTGTAGCTGCCGGTGATACCGTTCTGATTGGTGAAGTTCAGCTGGTCGCCGGCAAAGAACCCGCCGCTGATCGACACCGTCGCGCTCGCCAGCGTCGTGCTGCTCGCATCGCTCACAGTGAGCCCGCTGTCGATCACCGTCGCCGACCCGCCTTCGGTATAGCCGACCGTGTTGCCGGCGCCGGCCAGCACTGGCTGCGAGATGATGATGAAACTGTCATTAGGCGTGTTAGGCATTACCGAGAAGCCGGTGGTCGAGTAGTTCCCCGAGAGCGCGTAGGTCAGGGGCCCGCCGCTCTTGAGGTTGACGGTCAGCGTCGAGGTGTTGTTTGCGGGATTGAAGGTGGCGTTGGCGCTCGTCGCGAAGTTGCCGGCGCCAAGATCGGCGTTGCTCAAATCGAGCGTGTCGTTCTGGGCAAAGCCGAAGATCGTGCCGGTGTAGGCGGCCGTTTGCGGATGGTCGAGCTTCAGTGTGCCGTTGCTTCCGCTAAAGCTGACCGTTTCAGTGGTCGGACCGCCGAGTTCCAGCGTCGTGCCGGCATCGATCAGCAGTTGGCCCCCGCCCGTGACGTTGCCTGTCACATCGAGGGTTCCGCCCGACGCTTCGATCGTGGCGTTATTAGCGAAGCCACCTACTCTCTGTAACCCCATACCGTCTGCAATATCTGAGGCGCGTGCGCACCGGCGCGTCGTCGTGCCAAATGGTCGGCAAAAATCGTCATCGCCGCGTCGGAGCATCACTGGAGACGGTCGGGACAAGTTGGCTCCAGTGAGCATTCCGGACAAGATTATCGTGCCGACCAGATGTAGATGCCTTCCGCGCTCCAAAGATTGGAGCGACGGACGGGTCGGGCAGTCATAAATTTGAGAGGCGAACCGCGATACAGATCGTCAGCAGACCGACGATCGTCATCGCTGTCGTCCCAAGGGTCGGATGATCGTGATAGCTCTCCGGGAGAAGATCGCTGGCGCCGATATAGATAAAGACGCCGGCGAACAATGCCAAGCAAACGCCGAGCGCGTCTTGCTCAACCTGCAACACCACGGTCGATGCCGCTCCGGCAACGGGCGCGGCGGCGTCGATCAGAAGCCAGCCAAAAGCGGAGCGATTACCGCCTCTGTTTCGCAGTATTATGCCTACCGTGTTGATGCCGTCGGAAAAGTCGTGCGCGAGCACCGCGGCGGAGACGATGGCGCCGACGGCCGCGGAGACTTTAAAGGCAAGACCGATTGCGACTCCATCGAGGAAGCTGTGCGCCGACAGGCTAGCCGCGCCGACCGCGCCGCGTCGCCATTGTTTCTCGGTCCGTGGGCCTTTGTCGCCATGTGGCGCGATGGTCCGGTCCAAGAGCATGTAGGCGACAAAACCGACCGCAATCGCGGTGGCGATGAGTTGCGTGCCCAGTACCGTACCCCCCAGCTCGAAGGCCTCCGGGATCAAATCGAAGAAAGCCGCGCCGATCAGGGCGCCTGCGCTGAAGCCCAATATCAAGTGAAGTCGATCTTGTTGATACAGCCCGAACAAGCCGCCCAACAGCGTCGCTATGAAAGTCCCGATGCTAACCGCTATCGCCACTGGGTTCGTATCCGCTATCGGGCTTGCCGTTCTGAGCTCGGCTAGCGGCGAGATCGGCGATCGTCGCCGCCGCTGGCGCCGGCACCGCGAGAGTGTTCACCGGCAGACGCCGTTTCCGGCGCTGAGCGCGTCACCCGCCGGTCACCCTCATGCTCGGCTCATACTCGACTTGTCAAGCCGCGGGCGCTGGGTGCACACTTCGCACGGTCTTTCGGATGCGGGTGCCCGCCACTCGGTGCCAAGGCGCCGAAGCCGACCCCCTGGGGCTGGCTTACCGAACGGGCGGCGGCTATAGGGAGGTCTCGCGATGTCGACAAATGGTCGAGGATGCGCAAGCTCGCGTTGATCGCGGTACTCGCGTGCATCGTCGTCCTCGGAAAAATGTGCCTCTTTACCGTGGACAGCTCGGAATACGCGATTGTTACGGATTTCGGGAAACCGACGCAGGTCATCACCACGCCGGGGCTTCGGGTCAAATTTCCGTATCAGAGCGTCCGAACATTCGATCGTCGACTGTTTGTCTACGCTGCGCCGCCGAGCGAGTTCCTGACGCTCGAGAAGACGCCGGTCGTTGCCGCAGGTACGGTATTGTGGCACGTCGCCGATCCGAGAAGATTCTTCGAAACCGTCTTTGACAGGAGGGGTGCCGAGTCGAGGCTCGGTGACATCCTCTTTGCGGAGCTGGGAGCGGGCGTCGGGCGCAGTCCTCTGAGCGCGTTCGTCTCGGTGGATGGTGCGGCCTATCGAGCCGATACAGTTATCGCTGAGATCGCGCAGCGATGCCGCGCCGTGGCGCTTAGGGACTACGGCATCGAGGTGGTGGATGTCCAACTGCGCGATTTCGACTTCCCAAAGCAGAATCGGCCGCGGCTCTACGCCCGGATGAAATCCGAACGCGGGCGCATCAGCATGCAGTATCGCTCGGAGGGCGAGGAGGAAGGATTGAAGGTGCGGGCGGGGGCGGAGGAGGAGAAAGCGCGCATCCTCGGCAAAGCTGTCGAGGTCTCGCAAGAACGCCGGGGCGAGGGAGAAGGCGAAGCCGCGCGCATCTACGGAGGAGCGCTGAGTCAGGCGCCCGATTTCTATACCTTTGTGCGGACCATGGAGTCGTCTCGGAGCTTTGTCCATAAAGGCACGACCGTGGTCCTGCCGGCGGACTCCCCGCTCTTCCGGTTGCTCTTCGACAGTAGCTATTTCAACGGCAGCACCGGTGCGCATAACGGCGGCACGCGCGAGGACGTGTCGCAGAAATAGGACATGGGAGTATTGGAAACCGCACAACCAAAGGGAGCGTCTGGATGCGTAAATCTTACGGAAGAACAACAGAGGTGACGTCGCGGCTTCTTTCGGCCGCGTTCGGGCTTTCGACCGCCGCCCTTGCGCTCGCCGGACCTGCGGTCGCGGCGGAGGTGCGTTACGATCCCGGCGACAAGGTGTACTTCACCTACTGCTACGCCCATCCGCCGGCCGCTCGTATCAACCCCGGGGACACGGTGGTCACCAGCACCCGCGACGCGTCCAACGACGCATTTACGCCCTCTGATAAGACGCTGGCGCCCAAGATCGACCTCACAAAAGTGAACCCCCAGACCGGCCCGTTCTACGTCGAAGGCGCCGAGCCCGGCGACACGCTGGTGGTCCATATCGACAGCATCGAGCTCAACCGGGATTGGGGGTGGGGCGGTTCGATCCCGTATTTCGGGGCGCTCGCGCCGGAGTATAAAACCATGATGGTGACACCGGCGGTGCCCGACCATCTGTTTATCTGGCACCTCGACAAGAACACCAAGACCGCTACCCTCGACATGCCGAACAGCAAGGTGGGCAAGGTGGAAGTCCCGATCCGGCCGTTTTTCGGTACGATCGGCACCGCTCCCGCCGGGAAGGAATGTATCAGCTCGCTGTATCCTGGCGCACATGGCGCCAATATGGACTTCAACGAGGTCGTCGCAGGCGTCACGATGCACTTTCCTGTCTTCGAACCAGGCGCGCTGCTGATGGTTGGCGACGGGCACGCGGCCCAAGGGGATGGGGAGATCGACGGCGCCGCGATCGAGACCTCGTTCAACACCCGCTTTACCGTCAACCTGATCAAGGGAAAGAAGATCAACTGGCCGCACATGATCACCAACAATGAGATCATGTCCATCGGCAGCACTCGGCCCCTGATCGACGCGTTGCGCCTTGCCTGCACCGACATGGTCAATTGGTTGATGCAGGACTACGGTTTCGACCGGTACGACGCGGTCGAACTGCTCGGACAGGCGGCCCACATTTACGTGGCCAATGTCGTCGATCCCCAGTATTCCGTGGCCTGCGCTTTGAGCAATAAATACCTGCCGAAGTGAAAGGACGGCGTAAATAGCGACGCCTGCGGCCAAGAGGGTCGTAATGATCGGGCTGATATCCGGGGTGTTCTGGGAAACTTGGGAGATCCTGAAGGACGCTTCCGTCTTTCTGATCTTCGGCTTCCTTTTGGCAGGGGCGCTGGCAGTCCTTGTGCCCAAGGGATTGTTGGTGCGTCTCGTCGGGACCGGTCAGGTGAGATCAGTCCTCTGGGCGTCGGTTCTCGGCGCGCCGCTACCCTTGTGCTCCTGCGGCGTGCTGCCGACCGCGCTGGGTCTGCGGAAACAAGGAGCCACCCCTGGGGCGACGGTCGCATTCCTCGTCGCCACCCCGGAAACCGGGGCCGACAGTATCAGCCTTACCTACGCCCTGACGGACCCGGTCATGACCGTGTTTCGGCCGATAGCCGGTGTCGCAACGGCCATCGCAGCCGGGCTTGCCACGAACCTTTTCGGTGTTCCACGTCCACGCCCGGGAACCCCGCTGCCGCCGCAGGGCGCTGATTTTCGCCTTTCCAGCCAGGCGATCCAGGGGGACTTTGACAATCACGACCACGGCCATGCCGCAGATTTGCAATCTAAAACGAACGCCGGCGCGCCCGGCGGAACGGCCGCAATAGACGTCGCCCGGCGGGTCATCCGCTACGCCTTTGTCGAGCTGCTCGACGATGTCAGCTACTGGCTGGTGCTCGGCATCATCCTCTCCGCGGTCGCCACGGTTGCGCTGCCGACCGAGCTGTTCAACGGGATCTGGGGCGGCGGGATCGCCTCGATGGTGCTGATGCTGATCCTCGGCGTGCCCCTCTACACTTGCGCCTCGTCGTCCACCCCGATGGCGGCGGCGCTGGCGCTCAAGGGCCTAAGCCCGGGAGCAGCGCTGGTCTTTCTTCTGGCCGGGCCTGCCACCAACATCGGCGGTCTCGTCGTGTTGTTGAAGGTGCTGGGCAGGCGGGCGGTGGCGGTCTATCTGACGGCGGTCGTCACGCTGACATTGGCCGCCGGCCTCGCCCTCAACGCAATCTATCACGCCTGGGCGCTCGACCCGCGCGCGACCTTCGGGACGGCGCCGGAGTTCGTTCCGAACCCGGTCAAGACTGCCGGCGCGCTGGCCCTGATCGGTCTGCTTATCCACAGCATGCGCCGTACCCCCGTGCCGGGGGAATGGATCTGGCTGCGGGACAAAACCGTCGCTCTGACCGGCAATTTCCTCACGCCGCGACGCTTGATACCGGCGGCGCTCGCCGCCGCGGTGGTGCTCTGGCTCGGCAGCGGACTCTTTATTGTCGGTCCGGGCGAGGTCGGGCTGCGGCTGCGGTTCGGCAGCATCGTCGCGGCGGACCTGGTGCCGGGGCTCCACGGCCGATCGCCGTGGCCATTCGAGAGCGACCGCATCATAACAACGGATCAAGCGCGGCGCCTGGAGTTTGGTATTCCCCCGCAGCCGACCCGCGAGGCCGCGATCCGGGCGCAAGTGCGCGGCCGGCTGGCGTTCGGATCCAATCCGGCGCCGGAGCCGGTCGCCACGCGGGGAATATGGTTCCAGAAGGAGACGCCAGCCGAGGACTCTTTCTTGCTAACGGGCGACGGCAACCTGATCGAGTTGAGGTCGGCAGCCCAGTACCGCGTCAAGTCCGCGCTGGACTACGCCTATGAGATCGCCGAACCGGACGCACTCGTGCACAGCACGATCCTGGCGGCGCTACGGGGCGTAGTAGCAACGCACGCTATCGACGCCGTCTACACGACGGCTCGGGCGGAAATCGAGCGAGAGGCGCACGAAGCCGCCCAGGCGATGCTCGATCGCTATCGGGCCGGGATCGAGATCCTCTCCGTGCGCCTGCTTTACGATCATCCGCCTACGGAGGTTCACGACGCATTCCGTGATGTGGCGAGCGCCCAAGAAGACAAGCTTCGCACTGTCAATCTGGCGAACGTCTTCGCGGTGGAGAAGGTCAACCAGGCCAAAGGCGAAGCCGCGGCTATGACCGAGGGGGCGCTGGCCTTCAGCGAGCAGCGGATCGCCGGTGCCCAGGCCGGAGCGGACGCCTTCGCCCTCCGGCTCGATGCCTACCGGAACGCGCCGGAGTTGACAAAGTTCAGGCTCCAGCTCGAAACGCTCGAGGACGTTCTTCCAGGCGTGCGGAAATTTGTGCGGCCGGGCACCGAAGACGTGAAGGACTTCGATATGTGGCTGCTCCAGCCCCTCGGCACGACCCAGAACAGGTAGGCGGCAGTGCCGGATGGAATAAGTCGTGCAAAGAGCCGGCCGATGCTGTGGCGAACGCTGCCGGGGTTGCTATTGGTGTTGGCAGTCTGGGCCCTCGTCGCTTCCTTTTTCACTGTGGACGTCACCGAGTACGGCTTGGTCACGCGTTTCGGTCGCGTGGTCCGCGTGATTGAAGACCCAGGCCTTCACCTCGCGGCTCCATTCGACCGGCTGGTACGGCTAGACAAGCGCGTGCTCTATCTGCGCCCGCCGCGCTCCGAGTATTTGACGACCGATAAAAAAAACATCGTCGTCGAAAGCCTCGCCACTTGGCGGATTGTCGACCCGCAGCGCTTCGTTGCCACAGTTGTGACCCGCGGCGCGGCCGAGGAGCGTCTCTCCGACATTGTCCTCGCTGAGATCGGCTCGGTCGTGGGACGGTACGCGGCATCAGCACTGATCGCCACCAATTCAGCGGAGAGCAGATACCGGGCGATTTTGATGGAGATCGGCCGTGGTGTCGCGGACTTTGCCCGACCGACCTACGGCATTGAGGTCGTCGGTGTCGACTTGCGGCGGCTATCCCTGCCGGAGCAGAACCGGGAGCATGTCTTTGACCGCATGAAGGCCGAGCGGGCCAAGATCGCCAAGGAGAACCGTTCGGCAGGCGAATTGGAGGCCAAGAAGATCGTCGCCGAGGCCGATCACGAGAAGACTCGCATTGACGCCGAGGCCGCTGGACGGGCTGAACACACCCGGGCCGAAAGCGACGCGCAGGCCTCGGGCATCTACGCCGCGGCTTTCGGGCAGGATCCGAAGTTCTACGAGTTCCTCCGCATCTTGCGGGCCTATGACAAGTTTCTCGACGACAAGACGACCCTGTTTCTTCCCGCAGAGGCCGACGTGCTGCGAATGCTGCGCTTCGAACCGGCTCCCGGCGAGTCCTCCCCTTCGGCACCCGCTCGCAAGGGCGTCGCGGATCTTCTGTCGAAAAAGCCGGAGGAGGGGGTCCGATAACACTCGCAGCTGACAAGCAGCGTGCCGGCGACCAGCGGCGAGCCCGGGCCGACCGAGCCGGAAACGACCTGTCGGCGCGCTCCGGCCTTCCGCGCCTGCTCGGGCGTTGCCGGCTCTGTCTGGTTTTGATCGTTCTTATTGCTTTGCTCGGAGGCTACCTCGGCTCGGGCTTCTATGTCGTGGCGGCGGACGAGCGCGCGGTGGTGCGCCGGTTCGGTGCGGTCGTAGCGCAGCTCGGACCCGGCATGCACTACTCTACTCCGTGGCCGGTGAACCGGGTGGATGTCGTCAAGACAACGAGCGTGATGAAAGTCGGCGTTGGATTTGCGCTGCCGACCGGGGTATCGGAGACACCCTCCGGCATGGAGCTGCTGACCGGGGACACCAACATTCTCAACATCGCCCTCGTGCTGCAATATGTGATCCGAGATCCCGCCGAATTTCTGTTCCAAAGCGAAGACACGCAGGCCTTCGTCGAAGCTGTCGGAGAACAGGTACTCACCGAAACAGTTGTCGGCATGCCGATTGACGAGGTGCTGACGCGGGGTCGGGTGGCGGTTCAGGAGCGCGTCAAGCTCAAGACACAGGAGATATTGGACCGTCGCCGCAGCGGCGTTCAGATTGTGTCCGCGAGCATCATGACCATGACGCTCGATAATTCGGTGGCGCAGGCTTTTCAGGACGTCGCCGACGCCATGGCCGACCGCGAGAAAATGATCAACGAGGCCCTGGCCTACCGGAGCAACCTCATCCCCAAGGCGCGAGGCGAGGCCCGCACGCGGCTGAGCGAGGCTGAGGCCTACAAACAGCAGCGCATCGCGGAAGCGGTCGGCGAGACCAGCCGTTTCCTGGCCTTGCAGAAGGAGTATCAGAAGGCTCCGGGCGTTACCAGGACCCGACTCTATTTGGAAGCAATGGAAAAGATCCTGCCCAAGGTGCAGCTCTACGTCATCGATTCGGACAAGGGGCGCGTGCCCCTGCATCTGAGGGTTACCGGCCCGTGACCCAAGCGGGATCACGCATGCTCACACGAGTTGCGA
>Ga0210399_10003530_pt1 | contig 12165 bp, 9 predicted proteins | sample IncBWC14MmetaG_FD_150865 | JGI IMG/M metagenome (GOLD analysis project Ga0210399, IMG submission 150865) | Forest soil microbial communities from Barre Woods Harvard Forest LTER site, Petersham, Massachusetts, United States - Inc-BW-C-14-M | ecosystem: Environmental > Terrestrial > Soil >... | reverse complement strand
AATGCCGATATCGAGCGTCGTCCGCTCTTCTTTACCGGTGTAGTGAAACCGAACGGTGAGCCTCGCCGTGTTCGCAGGGACCTCGAACGGGGCTTCAATGTACGTGTTGTTCTGATCGCCTTTCACGGTGCCGCGCAACACCAGGTTCGGCTGTTGCGCAAACGCGGCTACCGTGATTAGGACAACAACGATCAGCAAGCGCGGAGTATTGGTGCGATAGGTTTCGATTTTGCGTTTCATCCAGAAGATCCGAGGGTGAATAGAGTTTCGATTATCCACGAGCAGGACGTCATTCCAGGTTTCGGGTCCTTCCGGTTCATGAGCGGCACCCGAGCGCCGAAAGGCGGGTGAGCTGGCTAATTGATTGCTGCGATTTCGAGGCAAACCTCTGGCACACCTTGGCGCTCGAATTGCTCGTCACGTGTAGTGACTTTCTGATGTAATTGTGTCAACTCCCATTAAGTCGAGACTGCCTTGTCCACACCGAATAGTCCTGCTGTTTCAACGGTGCTGAGTGATTGCGCCGATCAGCTTCATCAGATTGAGACATCCCTTGCAACGCTGGCGAAAAGCGCCGGCCGGCACAGTGGAATCGTTGCGCACGTTGCGTCCAGTGTTGGCACAGCTTTCTCCATAACCCGCTCTGCCTCCGCCGTGATCTGCTCCATAGAACTCCACAATCGGCATGTCGCTATCAGCAAAAAGGCAGCGCAAACGCCCTCAGGGCATGTCAGATGACCTCGACGGCAGCCGGATAGAGTCAAACTACTACGTAGCCTCTCCTCATCAAAGTGTCGCGTGCAGTTACTTCTTGAAGGCCGTTTTCTGCAGTGAGGGATGTCCAATCGGATAAGCTTGGCTCTACCATCATGCGGAGCTGTCCACCTCTTGTGCCAATGCTCGGGCACGGCATGTGGGTTGCTCGTCTTAGGAGCGAGGACCCTTTCGTGGCTGGGGCGAGATTCCGGAGGGCAGGACTAGCGAGTGTGGCAGCGCTTCTCATCTTCGCTCTCCCGCCCGGTTTGCATTTCTCCGTCCTGGCGGGCTCATCTCCTCCCACCTTCTACAAGGATGTTCTGCCGATCCTGCAGCAGCATTGCCAGGTGTGTCATCGCGGAGGCGAGATTGCGCCGATGCCGCTGGTGACTTTTGCGCAGGCGCACGGCTACGCGGAAAAAATGAAGCGGATGACGAGCGCGAAGATGATGCCTCCGTGGTTCGCCGATCCGCGCTTTGGACATTTTTCCAACGACAACTCACTTAGGTCGGAACAGATTGCCACCATTGCGTCCTGGGCTGACGCTGGAGCGCCTTCCGGCAATGCAAACGACGCTCCGCCGATCCCGCACTGGACTCGCGGCTGGAACATTCCCGAACCGGAACTGGTGATCGGGATGCCGAAGCCGGTGGCGATTCCTGCGCATGGCAACGTCGAGTACACCTATGAGATCGTGGCAACGGGATTCACCGGAGACAAGTGGGTGCAAGCTTCCGAGATTCGTCCGACGAGCCGGGATCATGTGCATCATGCCGTGGTGTATATTCGTCCGCCCGGCTCGAAGTGGCTGCGCGATGCTCCGGTTGGACGCCCGTTCTCCGCGTCGGACATGACGTCCGGAGAGGATGTCCACCAGGCGTTATTTACCGACAGCGACATGCTGCTCGTGTATGCTCCCGGCAGTTCCCCCGACGAGTGGCCTGAGGGCATGGCAAAGTTCATCCCCGCCGGGTCGGACCTGGTCTTCCAGATGCACTACACAACAAACGGCCACGCTACAACCGATCAGACGAGCATCGCTATCGTTTTCGCGAAGCAACCGCCAAAGCAGCGCGTGCTTACTCTGCAGCTCACTAACCACAGCTTCGTGATTCCTCCCCAGGCCGACAACTTTCGTGTAGAGGTCTTCGGCACACTGCCGAACAATGCAACGCTGCTGAGCTTCTTCCCGCACATGCACCTTCGTGGCAAGCGCTTCGAATACGACATCGTGCATGCGGATGGGACGATGGAGACGCTTCTTCGCGTGAACTACCACTTTCATTGGCAGATGAGCTACAAGCTCGCTGAGGCCCGGTTCCTGAAAGCCGGTACCAAGCTGCAGGCAATCGCATGGTTCGACAACTCAAGGAACAATCCGCACAATCCCGATCCGGAACAAACGGTGCGCTGGGGCGGGCAAACGTACGAAGAGATGATGGTAGGATTCTTCGATCTGGCGGTTCCGGCGAACGTCGATAAGTGGCAGTACTTTGTTCGCCACGATCAGACACAGTAGCCGCGTGCTAAGACCCCCTCAGCGCCGAGAGCGCGGAGGCGGGATTGCCAAGAAGGCTGCATGCCAGCGAGAACAAGGTGTGGCACTGCCCCCAAAGAAATTTGCTTTGAGCGGAAGATTCGGATAGCACGGAGTCAGTGGGTCGTAATATGGTCCTCCTGCCATAATAGAGGTTCTGGTCCTTCGACAGACCGTCAGAACAGGCGTTGAGTAAAAGGTCTTCACACGCAAGAGTAAGGAGTTGGCAATGACCACGGCACAGGCGGGGCTCTGGGTTTCCGCTCCACAGGCCTATCGCGAGAAGATGTTCAACCTCGTGGCTGGCCGAGATCCTTTGGTGGTGTTGGCGCAGACGGCATCCACCTTGGCCGATATTGTGGGCAAGCATTCGGCGGCAGTACTTCGCACTCGGCCATTTGAGGGGAAGTGGACTCCGAACGAGGTTGTCGGCCATCTCACCGATAGCGAATGGGTGTATGGGTATCGCCTCAGGCTGATTCTTTGCGAGGACGACCCTACTATTCTCGGCACCAAGCAGGATTTGTGGGTGGCCGCGCTACGGCACAATGAGCGCGAGCCGTCGGAGCTTGTCGAAATCTTTCGGACGATGCGCCAGTTCAATTTGGCAGTGTGGAGACGAACGTCACCGGAGGATTTGCAGCGCACAGGGCAACACAATGAGCGCGGCCCGGAGTCGCTGGGCGTGATGTTGCGACTGCTGGCCGGTCATGACCTTTCACACCTGAATCAGATCTCTCGTTATATTGAAGCCATTCAGCAGCGGGAGTAGCGCCTCGGCGCATGCACCCAGTTCCGAGTCGTCCGTTTCGAAAGGGAACGTGAAGGTTTTTTTGACAGCTTGTGTTCTTCCAGAAAAAGAACGCCTCGCTGTTAGGTCGTGGAGGTCATCTGGTCTTTATAGGCCTTCTGCCCAGCAAGTGCTCACCCAGGAGCACTTGGGTGAGCACTTACGCACGCAGGTTTGAGGTAAAGGCGTCAACCAGACCTTATTTCCTGCGAGGGCACGTGACTCGACGATCAAGATACGCACGGTACAACAAAGTAAGGCTTTTCTGCATGGCCGATGCCTGTAGAAAGGGCCGAGTTGGCGATGATGCTTCCCGCTTGCGAGATTCTAATTTGAAGAAAGAGACCGGGTTTTTGCCCGGTCTCTTTCTGGGCTGGTACCCTCCCCCAGGTACTTCGCCAACTTACTACTGAAGCGGAGTGTCTGTGCTGGCGGCCGTTCCAGCAGGATTGAAGCGGATCACACCGCTCGCGTCTGCGTAGAAGTAGCGGTTGCCGGTTTGTCCTTGAGAGGCTGGATTGCCGTGCAGTGCGAAACTGATATTGGTGAAATTAGAGACAGCATCCGCTTGTGGCGTATACGCGAAGGTATATCCACTCTTCGGACTGCCTGTGGCAGCCCCGGCGAGAACCGCGTCAATTAGACAAGTTTGCGTCGAAGTCGGCACGTGGCACGAGTCAGTTGACCCGTTCGGGCCGAGATTGATAAGCGCGGCCGAGAAGCCGACCTGCTTCGGGGGAGTACCACCATCGGTCCAGCCCGCCGAATTGTAAGCGACTTCAGCGGTAACGATGGTGCGCATGGAACCAACAGCCGAAGCCTCATTGGCCGCAATCTTGGCGCGCAGCAGGTTAGGAATTGCGATAGCCGCGATGATCAGAATGATCGCCACGACGATCAGAAGTTCAATCAGCGAGAAACCTTTCTGTTTCTTCATTTTTGCTCCTTTAGGGTGGCCAGCAAGGCCGTAACTACGTTCTTCCTAGCGGGCAACCCCGCTGGTTGACAACGTCTATAGTCGCAACCGGTGTACCACTCCCGCGACGCGCACCAGCATCGCAATTACTCAACAAAATCAATGAGTTACAGGAAACCATACCAGGAAACCCTTTGCCTGGCCGGTCTTAAGCCGTGCGATTCTGACAGATTGTGTCAAGTCAAGCGGACGGAATTTGTCAGTTGGAACCCTGATATTCTCCCATAGCCCAAGGCCTGCCGTCTTGAGCGATCGAAGCTCCCAGCCCTCTACAGGCAGGATTGTGGAAGGCCGAACAGCCCTATTCCTGATTCGTCAAGACTCGAATTGGCTCGCTTGAGTACCTCATCCTCAACATGCCCGAGTTACTTCCGTTATCCCGCCTTGCATCTTGAACTTGATACTCCGCTGAGAATCACTCGACTATGAAACGCTAGCAGCAACATTCCGAATAAAGTGAGTTCCACGTTGAGCGCTACGTCTATCCCCGCACTCGAGCGGATGGCAGAACCTAAATCCAGCCGGTTCCAAGCCTGGTTTCAGTGGTTTATGCAGCCTGCAGTTCTGATTCGAATCGTACTGTATGCGACTACTCTGATCTACCTTCGTAGCGTTCTGTTTGACTATGTTTACGACGACTCCGCTCTCATCACACTGAACCCCTGGATGGAATCCTGGAAGCAGGTTCCAGAGCTCTTTACCCATTCATTTTGGGGGTTCCTGGATGTCCCACGAGCGATCGATTTCTATCGACCTCTCGTGTCTCTGGTCTTCATGACGATCCTTCACCTGTTAGGGCCGGCACCGGGATGGTTTCACCTGGTAGCTGCGGGGCTCCACATTGCTGCGACTTATCTCGTTTACCGGCTTGCGTGCGAGACCACAGAGAATAAAATTGTCGCGGCAATTGCAGCAGGTTTTTTCGGACTTCACCCAACCAAAGTTGAAACCGCAGCTTGGATCTCCGGCATTAGCGATTCTCTTTCAGTTGTCTTCTTCCTCGGTTCCATAATCTCGTACTTCAAAGCACGGAAAAACGTGGAGCATAGGCTCAAGTATCAATGGACTTCCAATGTACTGTTGCTCTTGGCTTTGTTCTCCAAAGAAGCCGCAGTATTCGCTCCAGTTCTGATCGCTATATACGAATTCAGCTCCACAAACTCCCGCTTTCGCGATCGCTGCGTGGCCAGTCTTCGAGCCGCGTTGCCTTTCCTCACCGTGACTACCCTTGCCCTCCTTGCCAGAAAGGCACTGATACATAATGAACTCGACCTGGGCCTTCTGCAGAAAATACCTCTCAAAGCCACAGTCCTCACCGCGCCAAAAGCAATCCTTTGGTACCTGCTTAAACAGTTATGGCCGGGCGAACTTAGTGTGCAATATCCGATTATGCTGGTACGCACATTTTCGTTTCGGCAGTTCGTATTACCGCTTGTCCTTACATTGGCAGTTACCACAGCCATCGTGTGGGCTGTTCGAAAGAGACCGACGGGAATCTTCTTCGCAAGCTGGTTCGTGCTGATGCTCGCTCCCGTAATCGTCTACTTCATTACTTTGCAAGAACATGATCGATACTCTTATTTACCTTCCGTTGCTTCGAGTATTGGTATCGCGTATTTATTGGAGCGTCTGCGGGTCTTTAGTGCGAAGGTCCATGCAGCAGTTATCCTCATCGTCTTTGCGGTAATGTCAGTACTGACCGTCACCTATGAATCTTATTGGGACAACGACATTAAGCTATTTGAGCGGGCTGTACGAATCGCTCCCGACAACTGGAATGCGCAAAACTATCTTGCAGGCGCCTATGTTGTCTTCGGACAACGGGAAAAAGCGGAAGCTTTTGCTCGCAGCGTAATCAATAGAGATCGCGGCCCGAATAGTTGGTACCTGCTTGGCGACGTCTTCCTTGCCGAATGCAAGTACGAAGAGGCGCGCGAGGCCATACAAACGGGCTACAACCTTGAGAGGGAACACCACCTGGTGGCCAACCTTGCGTTAGCGAATGTGGATTTGCGTCTCGGCAGAAATGAAGAGGCAGTTCAGATTTACCAAGAACAACTCAAGCGATTTCCAAACAGGGCCTTTCTTCATGGCCATCTTGCAACCGCGCTCAAAGCTATGGGCAGGTCGGAAGAAGCCCAACGAGAATTAGCGATTCAGAAGAGTTTGAACAAACATTAGTTTTACACACTTAAACAAATAACTCTCAAGACTTCGACGAAGAAATACAAACATGATTGTTAGCACTACAACTCTCAGAGATTCTTCTGGTGGGCCCCAGATTTCTGCGGCGCGCATTGCATTTGGGATCTTCCTTATTGTGCTAGCTATCTATGTCGTCTCCAGCCCTGGCCGTATCGACATCATTGACGGACAGGCTCGGTTCGATGTGGCCTATAACTGGCTGCATTCGGGACAGCCTCTCCTGACAGATCCATGGATAAAGCCTCGGATGGCAGTCCCGGGCCGCCACAAGCTTCCATATTCCTATTATGGGGCGCCCGCCTCTGTACTCCCGATGCCGCTCATGGCGATAGGCGCCTTGTACGACAAAGATATGGGCGTCGGAGCAAGCCAGTTTTTGTTCTCTCTAACCTCTCCAATACTCGGAGCCACAATCTGTACTGTGTTGTTTCTGTTTTACATTGAACTGGGAGTAGAAGTACGCCATGCGTTCGCCTGGGCCTTAGTAAGCGCATTCGCGACGATGATCTGGCCCTTGTCGAACTCCACATTCGACAATGCGCAACACGCTTTCTTCGCCATTCTCAGCGTTTTCCTTGGATTTGTTAGCTCTCGGCACAACTCAAAAGCTCTGGCTATCGCCGGCGGACTCTCCGCCGCTGTCTTGGTTCTATATCAAGAGTACTTCTTGATCATTATTCCGGCGCTTGCTATGTCGACGATCAGATGGACGGCTACTACGAGTCCCGCTGAAGAACCTTCGCCGAGCAGTTCTTCACTTCTGTCGAGTCTCATTTCGAATCTTCGCACCTATGCGCGTCGAGTAGGCAATCTGTTGAGGGCTGCAGTGAACGGTCCTGGTGAAGAACGAGCATCGTGCGTGCGTTTTGTCCTTTGGTCGTTGACGGCGGTTACTGTCGGCTTAACACTGTGCTTCTGGTTTAATGATCTGCGGTTTGGATCTCTTTTTCGCGACGGGAAACTCCAATTTCGCTCACGACGAGGATTCCCGATGTTTGGAAATCCTGTCGCCGGACTTGCAACGCTGATTTTGAGTCCAGGAAAAAGCATCTTCCTGTACAGCCCCACTCTTGTTATTGCGGTAATTGGAATGCGGCGCCTTTTCCGTGAGCAGCAGGCTTTGGCGCTTGGACTGTGCTCTGCGAGCATCGCTTTAGTTCTATTCATATCCTGTATTTCATTTGCAGGTGGCGATTGGTGCTGGGGCCCACGGTATCTTGTCCCGCTCCTACCGCTTTGGGCGTTGGCGTTTCCTTTTGCATTAAACCGCTTCAGGTGGAAGAGACTCATCCCCGTAATTGTAGGAATCAGCTTCGCAGTGCAACTAATGGCCGTGAGCGTTGAAAACCAGCGCTTTTTTTTCCAACGCGGATTCAATGACTTCTTTTGGGCGGAAGATCCGTGGGTTTATTTCAAAGACAGCGCGTTGTTGGCTCGCGCGGGAGAAACGATTTCGCTGAAAAATGGTGCCCCGGTGACCGCCGAGTTTTTCAATTCGATTCCTGCTCCAAACTGGTACACCTATACCATTCTTGGACCAAATCCGAATACTCCACGGCGCATGGCGCCAGTATGGATGACGCACTTCAAGATCTTCTATCTTCCAAAGCCATGGCCGCTGTGGATGTCAACAACCGATCCTGGATCACGTCCGATTAACCTGCAGGCCTGGCTCTGCGCCTTAATAGGAATGGTAGCGATTAGTCTAACAGTTCTCTATCCGCTCTATAAGGGTTCTCCAACTCGACAACTTGCAAAGTACAGCGGAGTAGAACAGAAGGCTGCTGTATGAGTCAGTTACTATTTGAAAACTCGACCGTTTCAGATGACCTGCTGTTTGATCTTAGTCAATTCGAACGGCCCACTCCGGATCTGGAGTTAACCATCCTGTTGCCATGTCTTAATGAAAGCGAAACCTTGGAGACATGTATACGAAAGGCCCAGACGTTTATATTCGACAATCACATCCGAGGTGAGGTCGTAGTCAGCGATAACGGGTCCGAAGATGGATCACAAGAGATAGCCCGCAACTTCGGGGCTAGAGTAGTCGATGTACCAGTGAGGGGCTACGGTGCTGCTCTTATTTATGGCACCCTTGCGGCACGGGGAACCTATATTGTCATGGGAGACTCCGACGACAGCTACGACTTCTCCAACCTTCTGCCTTTCATCTTGAAGCTGCGCGCAGGCTTCGACCTGGTTATGGGCAATCGTTTGTTGGGTGGGATCAAACCCGGGGCGATGCCGTGGAAGAATCGCTGGATTGGTACGCCAGCACTTTCAGGTATCGGCCGGTTATTCTTCCGTTGTCCAGTCGGAGATTTTAATTGTGGCTTGCGAGCTTTCTCCGCGGATGCATTCAGGCGAATGGGCCTGAGAACAACAGGTATGGAATTTGCTTCCGAGATGATCGTCAAGGCCACGCTGATGGGAATGAAAATCACGGAAGTACCGACCACGCTGAGTCCGGATGGCCGCAGTCGTCCGCCTCACCTTCGACCGTGGCGCGACGGATGGCGGCATTTGCGCTTCATGCTTCTTTACAGCCCACGATGGCTCTTTCTGTATCCCGGGCTGTTTTTGATGCTGGCTGGCCTGTCGGTCGGGGCATGGCTGACGCCTCACGCCCGGATGCTGGGAACGATCACCCTGGACATCCATACGCTCTTTTTCTCTGCAATCGGTGCTCTGGTCGGCTTCCAGGCTATCCTCTTCGCAATCTTTGGTAAGACTTTTGCCATCACCCAAGGCTTGCTACCTCCCGATCGAAAGATGAATCAGGTGCATCGTCTCTTTCATCTCGAGTCTTGGATAGTCATCGGTACTCTGCTGGTCCTTCTTGGCTTGTCGGGCGGCATTTATGGGGTCATGTTTTGGGAACGCCACGGCTTCGGCCCCCTTCTCCCGACGCACGTGATGCGGGTAGCGATACCATCGGGTTTTTCGTTAGCTTTGGGCTCCCAAATTGTTTTGTCAGCTTTCTTCCTAAGCCTGCTGCGAATGGGTCGAAGATGAGTGTTCTTGATATTGCGCACGGAGGCTTCATTTATCCTCGAAGGATTTGTCAGCTGGGCCAGACCATCGCGAACCTTCTTCCTGCCAACGCTCGCGTCCTCGATATCGGCTGTGGGGATGGACTGCTCTCATCACAAATCGTGAAAAAGAGAAGCGACCTCGTAGTACAGGGTATCGATGTTCTAGTCCGGAACAAAACTTTCATTCCAGTTACTGAATTTGATGGTGCCGTCATTCCCTACGCGAATGATTCCTTTGATGTGGCAATCCTGGTTGACGTTCTGCATCACACAGATGACCCAACAGTTCTACTTCGGGAAGCGAAGCGAGTTTCGCGCAAGGGAATTGTCATCAAGGACCACACCAGCAATGGCCCGATGGCTGATTTGAGACTGCGCTTCATGGATTGGGTCGGCAATTCCCGCCATGGAGTCATTCTCCCTTACAATTATTGGCCGCTCGAAACCTGGAAGGCGCAGCTGACAAGGTTAAATCTCGAAATTGAGACCTGGGTGAGCGAACTCCATCTCTATCCTTGGTGGGCCAACTGGCTATTCGGTAGTTCCCTGCACTTCATCGCCTCTATCCGCTGAATCACAAGAGACGGCCAATATTCGCCGCGAACATCAAACCTACGGCTCCTGACACCATGAGTGTGAGCACCTTAAGCTAGATGGGAAGCCTCTTGAATAGGCGTTCGGGGACAAGCTTCAACATTGCCATTATCCAGCGCCACTGACGGGGTGTGTATATGACGTCAGAGTTGGAGCTCTCGAGAGCGTCGTAGATGTCTCGAGCCACCTTTTCAGAATCAGCAATCATCGGCATGTTGCTTTCGTCTGCCGTCATGGCGGTGACAACGGGCCCCGGTTTGATAGTAAGTACGCGCACCCCATATTGGCACATTCGGTTGCGCAACCCCTGTAAGAAGATACTCAGCCCACCCTTTGCTGCGCCATACACGTAGTTGGACCGTCGTCCTCGATCCCCGGCGACAGAGGTGATTCCGGCGATCACGCCCGAGCGCCGTTGCTCAAAGTGCCTCGCAAACACAGTAAGCAGGACCACTGCGCTGATCAAATTCGTCTGCAGTTCACGCGCAGCAAATTCGACATCTGCTTGGCAAAGCGCTTGATCCAACATCGTTCCATACGATAGCAACAGGGTGTCAAAGTCACAAAAGCACTGCTCTGCGAAGGAATAAACCAAATCTGGAGAAGCGGTTAAGTCCGCCTCAAAGGTGAGGACATTCGCCGCGCCTCGGGCCCTCAAGTCACTGCGCACAGCGTCAAGTCGCTCTTGCGACCTGGCCACAAGTAGGAGCTCCTTGCCATCGGCAGCCATCCTGCGCAGCAATGGCTGGATCATCGTGGACGTCGCACCAAGGATTACGATTCGCTTCATTACCTACTCTGCCGTTGCCCGTCGCCAGAACGAGGACGAGAATTTGGGATCGATATAGGGCACAAGACTCGCCCAGTTCGGGAATCCGCTCTTAAACATGGTAGACGACATTCGCGCGTCTTTTGCTGGATAGAGCGCTCCGCCGTTGGCCAACACTAGCTCGTCGAGTCGAGAGAGCAATGCCAGCGTACGATTACCGCGCATGGGTAGATCTAGGGCCAGCGTCAGGCCTGGCCGAGGAAAGGAGAGCAGTCCTGGTGACTGGATTTCGCCAAAAGCTTTGAGCACAGCGAGAAAACACGCCTCTCCGGACTTTGATACAGCCTCAATGATCGTCTTCACGGCCCCGGCATCGCCAGCCGGCAACACGCATTGGTATTGAACTAGTCCTCGTCTTCCGTAGAGAAGATTCCAATTCAGGATCGAATCGAGTGGGAAGAAGAAGGGATCGTAGTGTATGACTGCCGAACCAGGCTTGCGGGCCTTGAGTCCGAAGTAGGCGCGATTGAAAAGCTTAACCGCCGGTCGGTTTAGCCCGAATTCCGGAAACGCAAACGGAACCGTTATCTTAGTTGATCGACAGGAGACGTTCTTTTCCGCATGGCTACCGCGGAAAAAGATTCCGCGCCCACCGCGCGACAAGCAATCAACCCAGGCAACTGTATATTCATGGCTCTGATCGCTTGCTGCCGAAAGATCGAGAAACTGATTCAGATCGCGGAATGTAAGAGTTTCGACTTCGATGGCGTTGCCGGCAATGCGCTTGAGTTGTATCTCCGCGGATCCGATAACTCCGGTCAGGCCCAAGCCTCCGATGGTGGCTTGAAGCAGATCAGAATTTGTTGCCGGAGAACACACCACCGGAGATGTATCCGATCGGTGCAGTGTGATCTGCTTGACGTGACATCCGAATGTTCCAGCGCGATGGTGATTCTTTCCGTGGATGTCGTTCGCTATGGCTCCGCCCACAGTCACAAACTTCGTGCCGGGAACCACTGGCATGAACCAGCCTCGGGGGACTATTACTTCCAGAAGATCACCGAGCGTAATTCCAGCTTCAACGCAAACGCGTCCAGCCTCCCAATCACAATCGAGTATGCGATTGAGAGCTTTGCAATCCAACAGATCGCGATCTGAATTCAGACACGAGTCGCCATAGCTTCGTCCCATGCCATAGGCTAAGAGCGACTCCGGTTCGGCCTTCCGCAGAGCCTCCTCCAGTTGGTCGCGCCAGTAGATCTTTGAGACATTCCGGTGCGCCGCCTTCGGATATCTGCCCCAGGATTGATATCGTTCTATTTTGGAACCGTTGGAACGATCCGAAACGATTTCTCGGACCGGAAGCGTAGATGCAGTGGTCATCTTGTATGAAATCCACCAATCATAAGCACGGCCACTGCCAGCGTAGCAAGTACCCAACTGGTGCGATCGCGCACCGCGAACATCACAGGATCATGATCAAGTTCGCCGCGGCCGGCAAG
>Ga0210399_10003529_pt1 | contig 12166 bp, 9 predicted proteins | sample IncBWC14MmetaG_FD_150865 | JGI IMG/M metagenome (GOLD analysis project Ga0210399, IMG submission 150865) | Forest soil microbial communities from Barre Woods Harvard Forest LTER site, Petersham, Massachusetts, United States - Inc-BW-C-14-M | ecosystem: Environmental > Terrestrial > Soil >... | reverse complement strand
TTTGCCCCAACACCTCCGTCATCACAGCCACATTCAGCAAGCCAATGAACCCCGCGACTCTTACCTCGACTACGTTTACGCTCTCCGCCGGAGGCGCCAGCACATCCGGTACGGTTAGCTACGTTGCAGCCACCATGATTGCTACCTTTACCCCCGCCGCCACTCTTGCCGCCAGCACCGCGTATACCGCCACAATCACCACCGCCGCTCAAGACCAGTTCGGTAATGGTCTCGCATCCAATTTCGTTTGGACGTTTACCACCTCGGCTCTCTGTCCACCGCCTTCTGGAGCGATAGCGTTGGGCTCGGCTTGCAGTTTCGGAATTCTCGCAGGCTCCACGGTCACGAATGTCACCGGCACCGCCACCACCGTTAGCGGGGATGTTGGCGTCTGGCCAGGAACCGCAATAACAGGATTCGGGACGCCCGCATCCATCACAGGCGCATTCCACGGGGGTGATAGCGTTGCTATGACTGCCCAAGGCGACTTAACCACGGCATACAACAATGCTGCGGGAGCTGCCGGAGGAGCCATCCTCAGCGCAGACATAGGCGGACAAACCCTGCCTCCTGGCGTCTATAAAACCACCAGCGCCCAGCCCTCGCTGGGAATCACCGGCAATCTCACTCTCGATGGCAAGGGCGATCCGAACGCCGTCTGGATCTTCCAAATCGTTTCCACGCTCACCACCGCATCCACCAACAGCCAGGTCATCCTCATCAATGGCGCCAGCTCTCACAACGTGTTCTGGCAGGTGGGAAGTTCCGCGACCCTGGGAACCACCACATCCTTCACGGGAACCATCATGGCTCAGGCTTCCATAACGCTCACCACCGGCGCAACCCTGAACGGCAGAGCGCTGGCCCGCACGGGTGCCGTCACCATGGACACCAACACGGTTGTCGTCCCGGCATGTCCGTAAAGTCTTTGGCGATGGGCCGGCCTTGCGGCTGGCCCACCGCTCATCTGACCGGAAAAGTATTTCACGATGTTAAATTTCGGAGGAACTTTCGTATGTCATCTCAAGCAAAGCGCCATCCTGTTCGGGCCTCAATGTTGCTGCCGGCCGTATTTGCGTCTCTGTTTATTTTTGCCAGCTTCGCCGCAGCTCAGGACCAGCCTGCCCCCAAGTGGGAGCTTTTCGGCGGATACACCGTCTGGGATCCTGGCGCGAACGTCCACGGCCAGCTTCCCGGTGCCGTGCTCCCGCTGAGCAGCCGCCTCGAATGGAATCCCCGCGGTATTGGTGGCAGCGCCACATATGATTTCAATCGCTGGTTTGGATTGACTCTCGACGCCAGCACCAATTGGGGCAGCGGCGAAAAGACCTTGGGTAGAAGGATTGACGACGCGGCTTTCGCCAACATCTCTTTCGGCCCCAAGATTACCTATCGCACCAATCATTTCTCCCCATTCTTCGAAGTCCTCGTCGGCGACCATCGCCTCACTCCCGACGCTTTCCACGATATTGACAAGCTCGGCCTCATGATCGGCGGCGGTCTGGATCTCAACGTGTCCCGCCACATTGCTCTGCGCCTGATCCGCGCCGATTTTGTAATGTCGAATTACCGCTTTGGCCCCACCACGATTCCGAGTACGGACCTCCGTGGCGTACGCCTGCAGACTGGCCTCGTTCTTAACCTCGGGGGCGGCGAGCCGGGGCTTCCGCCGTCCGCTTCTTGTTCTCTGCAACCAACGGAAATCTTTGCCGGCGAGACTGTGACCGCCACTTCCCGCGGTTCCAATTTCAATTCCAAGCGCACCGTCACCTACACTTGGAATGCCACCAATATAAAAATTCCGGGCAGCGATGCCTCCGCGCAGATAGACACCACTGGCCTGCAACCCGGCTCCTATGTCGTCACCTCAAACTTAAGTGATGGCAGCAAGCATGGCGTCGCATCCTGCAGCGCCAGTTTCACCGTAAAGCAGCCGCGTCCGCCTGTCATTTCCTGCTCCGCCGATCCCGCGACCGTCCTCACAGGCGGCACCTCCACCATCACTTCCAACGCTAATAGCCCGGATGGACGCAGGCTCATTTATAGCTACTCGGCAAGCACTGGCGATATCTCCGGCACCGCCAACAGCGCCACCTTGAATACAGGCAGCGCCCAGCCCGGCACCATCACCGTCACTTGCAACGTTGCTGATGATCGCGTTCCCGCGCTCACGTCCTCCAACACCACCACCGTGCTTGTGCAAGCGCCGCCTGCGCCGGCCCCGGAGATCAAGCAGTTGGAATCCAAGCTGGCCCTTCATACGGTTTACTTCGCAACCGCACGGCCCACCATCGAGCATCCCGAACGCGGTCTGCTCGACAGTCAGGCAGCGATTCTCGAAGCCTTGGCTGCGGACTTCACCAGCTACCTGAAATACAGGCCCGATGCCCACTTAATCCTCAGTGGCCATGCCGACCCCCGCGGGGGACCTGAGTACAACAAAGGTCTTACCGACCGTCGCGTCGGACGTGCCAAAGATTACCTCGTCGAACATGGCGTCCCGGCAGACCACATTGACACCAAGTCTTTTGGCGAAGAGCAACAGCTCACTCCTGACCAGATCAAGCAACAGATGGCGGATAATCCGGAGCTGTCTCCTGAAGAGCGCCAGCAACTGGAGAAAAATTTCAGTGTGCTCGTCCTGGCGAACAACCGCCGCGTCGACATCACATTGAGCACTACCGGACAACAATCTGTCCGCCGCTATCCGTTCAACGCCAAGGATTTCCTCGCCCTCATCAGCACCAAGGGTGGCGAAACCAAACAACCAGCCAGGCAATCATCCAAGAAGCGCAAACCCTAAGCGCCACCCACCGCACTGCGGCCCGCGGTTGATAGGGCACACTGCTCGATGGCCTGGTTCAGGCCATCGAGCAGTTCAATCCAAAACTGTGCAATTGTGGACAGCGTTTCACCTGGACAGCTTGTACGATCAGGCGTCGGGAGTTGCAGGGAATCGGCATTTGCAGTGAAGCCGCTTGGCCCAGTGTGTGTCGATCCAGCCTCCTGATGAACTGCAACCCCGGAGAACGAGCTTCCCTTCCAAGTCGAGCAGGCTTAACTGGGGTCAGCGAGTCCGGCCTCTTTGTGTCGAGGTCCATCCGGTTTGCCGTTCGGAAAGGCCAAAATGCCAGCAATTGAACCTGCGGGAACTCTTTTTATCCGCGAAAACACACTCTTGCCCGGTGGTTTGATCATCGAAACGGAAACATTTCTCCCCGGCTGGAGAGCGGTCAAAAATTGCGATGGCTACCGGCTCGGCCGAAAAATCGAAGAAGCGAAGTGGAACTTCTTCTATTTGGCCGGCGAAGTGAGATCGATCGTTTTTGGTCGCCAGGGAGCAGCGTCCCTCCGCAGGGCTGTCCGGAGCATCCTGGCGAAACCGGAGGCCCATAAGTTTAATTCCCTGGAGATTACCGGAACGCGCTCAAGACGGTTTCTGGGTATTCCGTTTGTGAGCGTCATGGGGAATTTCCGGCACATCCAGCAAGGTCTGGCCCTGGATCCCTCGAAAGTTCTGAGCTTGAAATTACCAATTGCGCCAGAAGCGGAGATCGCCGGTGATCAGCTCGGGCCAGTAGTTTCGACTTTGTAGGGAATCGTAGGAGATATGAAAATGAAAACGTTACGCAATTCGATTCTTTGTCTTGGGGTCGTTCTTCTTGCGTCTGCTGCTGTCCGCGCGCAGGATTTTTCGAAGTACCGGGGATTTTCACTGGGAACCAGCATGGCTACCGTGCTCAAGCAGACAGAGCGAAAGCCAGTCGATGTGAAAGTGATCCATGCCCGCCCAATGCTCATCCAGCAGCTGAACTGGTGGCCGCCGGCTGTTCCCGGGGCTTCTTACCACGCCGATAGCGTCGAACAGATGCTTTTCTCTTTCTGCAACGGGGAGCTTTACAAAATTTCCGTTACCTACGATACCACTTCGACGCAGGGTCTTACCTCAAACGACATGGTGGAATCCATTTCTGCAAAATACGGCCCGGCGACAATCCTTCCGCCGCAGGCCGAATCCGTTTTGTACGATGGCTTCAGCACCAGCGACAAGGGCGTGGCCACTTGGGAAGATCCGCAATATTTCTTCAAGTTGGTCCGCTCTTCGTTTACCAATCGTTTCGGTTTGATCCTCTTTTCAAAACGGCTCAATGGACAGGCGGAACTTGCCGTGACAGAAGCCCTGACCCTCGAAACTCAGGAGAAACCCCAACGGGACGCCGACCTCAAGAAAAAAGAAGCGGCAGACCTCGAAGCCGAGCGCCTGAAAAATCAGAAAACATTTCGCCCGTAGTCTGGGCAGGTACCTGAAGTAAATCAAATGCCTCGAATCTGGAAACGATGGAATGGAGATCAGGGAAATGACAGTCAATATTACGCCTTTGCATGACCGTGTACTCGTGCGTCGCCTGGAAGAAATAGAAACTGCCAAAGGCGGCATTATCATCCCCGATACGGCGAAAGAAAAGCCCCAGGAAGCCGAAGTGATCGCCGTTGGCGCGGGCAAATTGGAAAAGGGCCATCGCGTCCCTCTCGACGTGAAGCCGGGTGACCGGATTCTGTTCGGCAAATACACCGGCAGCGAGATCAAGATCGACGGCCAGGAGTACCTGATTCTCCGCGAGGAGGAAATCCTGGTGAAGGTCGGCGCAATTGCTAAAGCGGCATCCGGCAAGAAGTAACAGCTCCTGGGCGGGAGTCCGGGATGGAATCGAAAGTTTAATCACCCAGGAGGGTGAAGTCTCATGGCAAAACAAATTGTAACCGGTGAAAATTCCCGTCAGGCGATTTTGCGCGGTGTCAACATTCTGGCCGACGCGGTAAAGATCACCCTCGGTCCCAAAGGGCGTAATGCGGTAATCGAGAAGAAATTTGGCGCGCCCATCATCACAAAAGATGGCGTGACCGTGGCCAAAGAAATTGAGTTGCAGGATCCCCTCGAGAATATGGGTGCACAGATGGTGAAGGAAGTCGCGTCCAAAACTTCCGACGTGGCAGGCGATGGCACCACCACCGCCACCGTTCTGGCCCAAGCGATCTTTCGCGAAGGTGTTCGCACGGTTGCCGCAGGCGCCAATCCGATGGCGCTCAAACGCGGCATCGCTAAAGCCGTGGAAGTCGCCGTGGACGAGATCAAGCGGATGTCCCGCGAAGTAAAAGGCGACATGATTGCCCAGGTCGGCACAATCAGCGCCAACACCGACAAACACGTCGGTGACATCATCGCAGAGGCCATGAGAAAAGTCGGCAAAGACGGCGTCATCACCGTCGAGGAATCCAAAACGATGGACACCACCCTGGACATTGTCGAGGGGATGCAATTCGACCGCGGCTACCTCTCGCCGTATTTCGTCACTGATCCCGAGCGCATGGAGTGCGTTCAGGAAGACGTCCGCATTCTGATCCACGAGAAGAAAATCAGCTCGATGAAGGACCTGCTGCCCCTGCTCGAGCAGGCGGCCAAAATCAGCAAGCCACTGTTGATCATTGCCGAGGAACTTGAGGGCGAAGCTCTCGCCACCCTGGTCGTGAACAAGCTGCGCGGAACCATACAGGTCGCGGCCGTGAAAGCCCCCGGCTTCGGCGATCGTCGTAAAGCCATGCTCGAAGACATCGCCATCCTCACCGGCGGGAAGGCCATCACCGAGGATCTCGGCCAGAAACTGGAGAACGTAAAAATCGAGGAACTCGGCACTGCCAAGAAGGTGACGATCGACAAGGACAACACCACGATTATCGCAGGCGGCGGTAAGCCCGGTGAAATTGAAGGCCGGATCAAACAACTTCGTGCCCAAATCGAAGACACCGCATCCGACTATGACAAGGAAAAGTTGCAGGAACGCTTGGCCAAGCTTGTCGGCGGCGTTGCGATCATCAAGGTAGGTGCGGCAACCGAGACCGAGTTGAAAGAAAAGAAAGCCCGTGTCGAGGATGCCATGCACGCAACTCGAGCCGCAGTTGAGGAAGGCATTGTCCCCGGCGGCGGTACTGTCCTTCTGCGCTGCCTACCGGCCCTGGAGAAGCTCAAACTCCACGACGATGAAGCCATTGGTGTAAACATCGTAAAACGCGCGCTGGAAGAGCCCCTGCGCCAAATCGCCCTGAATGCCGGGCACGAGGGCGCGCTGGTCGTCGGCCGCGTGCGCGAATCGAAGGACGAAAACTTTGGCTTCAATGCGGATACCGGTGAGTTCGGCGACCTGGTCAAAGCCGGCGTGATTGATCCAGCCAAAGTCACGCGCCTGGCTCTGCAGAACGCCGCGTCCATCGTCTCCTTGATGCTAACAACCGAAGTCCTGATCGCCGACTACAAGGGAGAGGAAAAGCTCGCAGCAGCCGGTCCGGGCTACGGCGGCGGCATGGGTGGCTCGTACTGAATCTCTTTCTGCTCGGCTTACAAGCCCATTCGGATGCCGGCAATGCACACAAACTAAACACCAGGACGGGAATCATTATGTCGACGCAGAAGATGATGCCTGCTACAGAAAAGCCTCCCGGTGTCGACTCCCCGGGCAGGTCCAAGGGGATTGATCAATTTTCTCTCGAAGCCGTGATCAACCTGGATGCACCCCTCGTCGATGAAACGCCTGTCACGATTGCCCCGGGACATCCGCGGCCAATCTTGCCCAGCAGGGTCGCCATCATCGGTAACTACCTGCCACGCCAATGCGGAATTGCCACCTTCACCACCGATTTGTGTGACGCGATTCACGCCCAGTACGACGCCACGGAACTCCTGGCTCTTCCGGTCAACGATATCGCGGAGGGCTACAGCTACCCGGCCCGCATACGCTTCGAACTTGCCCAGGATGAAGTGGCCTCCTACCGCCAGGCCGCTGATTTCCTGAATTTCAGCAGCATTGATCTGGTATGCCTGCAACACGAGTTCGGAATCTTTGGCGGACCCGCGGGCGCCCACATTCTGGAACTGTTGCGTCGGCTGCAGATGCCCGTGGTCACTACCCTGCATACCGTCCTCCGCGAACCGAATCCGGATCAGCGCGCTGTAATGCAGGAAATCGCAATACTATCGGATCGTTTCATCGTCATGAGCCGTCAATCCTCGGAGATTCTGCAGGAAGTCTTCCACGTTCCCGCCTCCAAGATTGATCTGATTCCCCATGGCATCCCTGATCTGGCCTTCACCGACCCCAATTTTTATAAAGATGCCTTTGGCACCGAAGGAAAAGAAGTTTTGCTCACCTTTGGATTGCTCTCGCCCAACAAGGGCATCGAAAACGTCATCCAGGCCCTGCCCGCAATCCTGGCCCGTCACGAAAACGTCGTCTACATGATCTCCGGTGTAACTCACCCGCATATCCTCCGCCGGGAAGGCGACAAGTACAGGGCGTCCTTGCAGAAACTCGCCAAAGACCTGGGCGTCGAAGCCAATGTAATTTTTCGCAACCGCTTCGAGAGCCCCGAGCAGTTGATGGAAATCATCGGCGCCGCCGACATTTACATCACGCCCTACAAGCATAAGGGTCAAGTCGTTTCCGGCACGCTCGCCTATGCCTTGAGCGCCGGAAAAGCCATCATTTCCACTCCTTATCTCCATGCGATGGAATTACTTGATGAAGAGCGCGGCGTTCTTGTCCCCTTCAACGATCCCCAGGCGATTGCCGCGAAAACCATCGAACTTCTGGACAACGGTACCGCTCGCCACGCCATGCGCAAGCGCGCCTACCTCTACGCGCGCGACATGGTTTGGGACCGCGTCGCTCAGCAGTACATGGGGAGCTTTGAACGCGTGTACAACGAACGACTGCGGAAGCCGCGGGCAACTTTTTCCGCGCAAAACACAGAAAAAACCCTCGACCAGCTCCCGGCCATAAAACTCGATCACTTGCGCCGCATGACGGACAGCACGGGAATCGTCGAGCACGCGGTTTTCAACGTACCCAACTACCCGGAAGGCTATTCAACCGATGACAACGCTCGCGCTCTCATTGTCGCCATTCTGCTGGAAGAGCTTGGCAGTACTTCCGCCACGCGCTCCGTAGATCTCGCCGCGCGCTATCTCGCCTTTTTGTGGCTGGCTTTCGATCCAGCAACCAAGCGCTTCCGAAACTGCCTGAGCTATGAACGCCACTGGCAGGAACTGCACGGCTCCGAAGACAGCCATGGGCGTGCATTGTGGGGCCTGGGCACCGTTCTGGGAAGAACCAACGACACCGGGCTTCGTGGCGCAGCGGGCCGCTTGTTTGAAATGGCATTGCCCGCCGCGGTGGAATTTAAAAGTCCCCGCGCTTGCGCATTTACAGTGCTCGGCCTGCTCGAATATCTCGAATCGTTTCCCGGCGATCGCGCCGCCCTCAATGCCGCAGACGCGCTGGCGAATCGCCTGCTCGACTCTTACCAGGCCACCCGCTCGGCGGACTGGAAATGGTTTGAGAACGTGCTTTCCTACTCGAACGCCCGGCTGCCGCAGTCCTTAATCCGCGCGGGAACCCGCAGCGGCAACGATGCCATGGTTTCGGCCGGCCTCGAAGCGCTCGATTGGGTTGCAAAGGTGCAGCGCTGCGAAGCCAAGGGCCACTTCGTTCCCGTCGGTTCGCACGGTTTCTACTCGAAGAAAACCGAAAAAGCCCGCTTCGACCAGCAACCCATCGAAGCCTGCGCCTCAGTCTCTGCTTACCTGCAGGCCTATCGTGCAACGGGTAAAGGACGCTGGCGCAAAGAAGCCTGGACCGCTTTCAATTGGTTTCTCGGCGACAACGACCTCCAAATCGCTCTCTACGACCCGACCACGGGCGGTTGCCGCGATGGTTTGCATCCTGACCGCGCCAACGAGAACCAGGGTGCCGAATCCACGCTCTCTTTCCTCATGGCCCTTCTGGAAATGCGCAAGCTGGAAAAATCAGATATCACCGACCCCAAATCATGATCAAAACCCAATTGCCCTCTCTCAATTGCGGTTTTGTGCACCATCTAGTTTTGTTGTTTCAGGAGGCCTCTTGATCGAAACCTTGGTCCAACACGATATCCTGTTCACCCGCTACTCCTTGAATCCAATCCTGACCGCAAAGGATTGGCCCTATTCCATTAACAGCGTATTCAACGCCGGAGCTACACTCCTGCCCGATGGGTCCACTCTTCTCCTGTGTCGCGTCGAAGATCGCCGCGGCCATTCTCACCTCTGTGCGGCGCGCTCGGTGAATGGAGTCAACAATTGGTTGATTGACACCGAGCCCTCCATGCCTGCCTGCCCGGAGCAACATCCGGAAGAAGTATGGGGCATTGAAGATCCGCGCGTCACCTTCATCCCGGAACTTAATCAGTACGCGGTTGTCTACACCTCCTATTCCCGCGGTGGCCCGGGCGTTTCCCTCGCGCTGACTAAAGACTTCCGTGCCTTCGAGCGATTTGGCGTCATCATGACTCCCGATGACAAGGATGCCGCCCTCATGCCAAGAAGAATCAACGGATTCTGGGCGTTGATTCACCGGCCCATGACGCCGCTCGGTGCCCACATCTGGATCTCCTACTCTCCCGACCTTCGCCACTGGGGCAGCCACAAACTCATGCTGGAAGCCCGCCGCGGAGCCTGGTGGGACGCCAACAAGATTGGTATGTCCCCTCCGCCGATCGAAACGCCCAGAGGTTGGCTCATGATCTACCATGGTGTCCGCAGGACGCCCTCCAGCTCCATCTATCGCCTTGGCCTGGCACTCTTTGATCTGGAACAACCCGAAAAGTGTTTGGTCCGCGGAGATTCCTGGATGTTCGCCCCCGAAGCGGAGTACGAACGCCGTGGAGACGTTCAGGACGTTGTGTTTCCTTGTGGCTATACCATTGCCGCAGACGGCGACACCATCAATCTCTATTACGGTGCCGCGGACTCCAGCATCGCCCTGGCCCACGGCAGCATCCGCGGCCTCCTGTCTTGGCTGGATGCAAACGGCCATTCCGAGCACGCCCATGATCGTCGCCAGCAGCGGCACACCTAACCAGCAATGGCGCAACACCGCCGTGCCCAAGGCCCTCAATTTTCTTCGTAAACGAATAACTGGCGGGAACAAATGGTGCCGGGGGCCAGAATCGAACTGGCTACGCCCGCCTTTTCAGGGCGGCGCTCTACCAATGAGCTACCCCGGCAACTCAACTTTAGTAGTTTAGTGTCCACCCTCAGGCGTGTCAAATTCCCCCAAAATAATTTCCAATTCATATGCAGCGGCCGCCTCTTACTTTTGAGTGCGGAAGCGCAGCTTCCGCTTTTACGATCGCTCCACAAGCACGTCACTCCCGCTTTTTGCGCCTGACCCGCACTCAAGCTAAAATAATCTCGATGACCACCACAAACCTGAAATCCGCCGACATCATTCCCCAACTCGACGCGCTCGCCAAATCCGCTTCCTCCGGCGAAGCTCTCATGAAATCCATCGTCGCCCTTCTCCACGAAAAGCTCACTCGCTACAACTGGGTCGGCTTCTACATGCTCGAAAGGGAAGGAGGCGACATGCTCGTCCTTGGTCCCTTCAAGGGCACCATGACGCCCCACACCCGCATTCCCCTCAACCAGGGCATCTGCGGCGCCGCGGCCTCCAGCGGCAAAACCATCGTCGTCGACGACGTTAACGCCGACTCCCGCTACCTCGCCTGCTCCCTCGAAACAAAATCCGAAATCGTCGTCCCCGTTTTCGTCCGCGGCAAGGTCGTCGGCGAACTCGATATCGACTCCCATTTCCTCGCCGCCTTCGGCCCCGACGACCGCAAACTCTGCGAACACGCCGCCACGACCCTCGGCAAATTCCTGGAATCCCACTAGTCTGCCCACTGTCGTCACGGTGTAGGGGGCGGCTTTAGACCGCCTTCTTGCCTTCCTCTCCCCTGCGCTTCCTCTGCGCACTCTGCGTCTCTGCGTTAGACTTTCTCTTCTCCTGCCCTCATTCAACCCGCCGGCCCCTCACCATCCTGCCGAAAACAGCCGCAATGCAGCATTCAAGCCAATCTTCTGATACTTGGCATACGCGCCTGCCGCCCGTTTCCGAATCTCCTCAGGCGACTCTCTTGCCATCCACCCGTCCAACGCATCCTTCAGCGTGTAGGCCTCCGGCGCCATCAATCCCGTGGTCCAAAGAATCGGTTGCGCTCCCGTCGATTTCAGATCCGGCCCAAAGTACGCTTTGCTCGCACAAGCGAGAATGATTGCCTGCCGCTCGCCCCCGGTCTCTCCCTGAAAGTTTCTCTCCATCGCAAAGTCCATCAACCCGTCATGCCCCACATAAACCGCCAAGTCTGGCTGGGCAGAAATCTCAAACCATTTTCCATTCGCCGCCTTCACCCGGATCGTCTTTTCTTTCTCAAGTCCAGCGGCCGCCTGGAAGAAGTCTGCTATTGTCTCTTTGATCTCACGGCCCTGGTACGCGTCGGCGATTAGATACACATTGTGGCTCGCGTTGAAGAAAACGACCCGCTCCAGCACAGGAGCGCTCGGGTGCTCAATCACTCCAACTTCTCCCCACTCCGTACTCTTCCGGAAATACGTGCGCACGCCGTATGCCGCTCCCCAATACAAATTTCGCCCTGGGTCATCCCCATTCCCCAAGGCCGCCGGCACTGGCACAATCCCCTGATGCGCGTTGTCCGCAAGCGCAACAAACACGTGTACAATGCGCGCCCGTTCCTGCGCGACCACCTGCACCCCAACCAGCATTACTGCCGTAAGAATGAAAAGATTCGCAGCGATTCGCCGCAAGGAAGGGGATTGAGAATCCTGGAAAGCCACGCTCACGCCACCACAATCCGCTCCAACTAATCACTATTCACTGTTAACTAATGACTGCATCACCCCTGCGCCTCATCAAACTCCTTCATCCAACCCCGATCCTTCAACACTTCTCTCGGCCGCGTCCCATCCGGCGGCCCCACAATCCCATCCTTCTCCATTATGTCAATCAAATGCGCCGCCCGCCCATACCCAATCCGCAGCCGGCGCTGCAGAGTAGAAGTAGACGCCCTTCCCATCTCGCAGCAAATCCTCACCGCATCCTGGTACAAATCATCATCAATATCCTCGCCGCCCGCCTCCGCCTGCCCCGCGCTCTGCGAACCGCCCCCCTTCGAATTTGTAATCGGCTTCCCATCCTCGTCCTTCGGCGCCTCCAGCAGCGCCTCGTTATATTTCGCTTGCGCCTGTTGCCGCCAGAAATCGCACACGCTCACAATC
>Ga0210399_10003528_pt1 | contig 12167 bp, 13 predicted proteins | sample IncBWC14MmetaG_FD_150865 | JGI IMG/M metagenome (GOLD analysis project Ga0210399, IMG submission 150865) | Forest soil microbial communities from Barre Woods Harvard Forest LTER site, Petersham, Massachusetts, United States - Inc-BW-C-14-M | ecosystem: Environmental > Terrestrial > Soil >... | reverse complement strand
GTGCCGACTAATCGCATCACGCAAATTTTGAACGGAACGCGCGCCATCACGGGCGACACCGCCCTGCGCCTCGCTCATTTCTTTGGCACGAGCGCTCAGTTTTGGCTGAATCTACAGAGTCTCTACGACCTGCGGCTCGCCCAGGAGAAGGTAGGAAAATCCATCAAGGCACTACCCACGCTAAAACGGCGCGAGCTTGTCCACGCATGAAACGCGACGAATTCCGCGAACGACGGCGATGCTCTGCGCCTGCGTCCCCTTGTCTGCGACTGGCGACGGAGAAGTAATGACCGAAGCAGTCTACTCGGTCGAGGGGGCGGTGTCGCTACGTAACTCTCGACGCGATCGGCAGTAGAATCGGCTGGACCAGCCCAGAACTTATTGGAAGACACCACCTGGCTAGGTCGCTATTCCCCCGACGGCAAGCACATTGGGATTGTGTTTAGTGAAGGGAAAGGTGACGACGCGCGACGCACGAAGGTGGGCATTACGGATTTGGACGGACACATTCTTAGAAGTTCGACCTTCCGCCTGAGTGGAGAAATGCTAGTTCGCTCATTTTGCGGTGGAGGAGACGAACTGGGCCTGGATAAAAAGCCGCGGTCGCTCCTTTTGCACAAAGGACGTTTTCGATTCTCCTTGACACACGCACTCTTTAAGAACAGTATCAGTTCGCTGTTTCGCTGTTTGGGGCGAGACTCCCGCTTCTCAGTCCGTTCTCAGTTTCTTTAAAGGACAAGCTCCGCATCGAGCGCCAACCAGGCAGAACCTATTAGGTTCTTTTATTCCCTGGTGCGGAGCCCTACCTCCTGTTCGACGTACAGGTTTGCATACCCAAGACGCCAGCGGTTTCAGGCCAGATCACTCAAGCCCGACTCGAGAGAAATAGCGATACCGGCCAAGCCATAAGTAACTACAAGTGTCTAACATAGAATCTAAGGAGAAACCACAAATGAAGAATCTCTTAAAGTTTGTTGCGATTGGTATTCTTGCTGCAGTTGCCTCCGGCCCCCTGTTTGCCCAAAGCAATCCACTGGTTGGAACATGGAAGCTGAATTCGGAAAAGTCAAAATTCAATCCCGGTCCAGGTCCAAAGAGCATGACACGGACCGTCGAAGCGCAAGGCGATGGAGTCAAATATACCTTCGACGGAGTTAGCGGGGACGGAACCGCCATCGCGTACAGCTTTGCGGTCAGCTTTGACGGCAAGGACAATACCATCACGGGTTCAATGCCTAGTGGAGCGGACAGCATCTCCGCCAAGCGCATCGACTCCAACACGTTCGACGCGACTTTAAAACAAGGCGGCAAAGTAATTGGTACATCTAAAGTCGAAGTTTCCCAAGACGGAAAAGTTACGACTGTTAGATCAAAGGGTACTAACGCAGCCGGGCTGACAACGAACGACGTGTCTGTCTATAACAAACAATAGGCATCGTTAACGCCACCCAAGAACTCAACACAGCAGAAGTTCGCTGGGCGGCTCTTCATCGGGCCGCCTTTTTAATTTCTGCTGACGCGATTCATCCGCCTACGTCATGTGGATTTTTGGGTAGATTCCACGTGTCTGATTTGGCGCATTCTATACATCGTCGTCTGTCGGCGAGGTTCTCCGGTTAGCAAGGCGTAGGAGCGCCAAAGAAATGACCGGATTGAGAAAGCGTGTAAGCATAGTGCAATGAAACACCCAAAACAAAACAACCACGCTCCGCAGACCCATCCATCTGCGTTGGCAGTACCTTCTTATCATCGCATTCTGGTTAAGCATGGCCTGATTGAAAAGACTCTGTCCATCCCCGATGCGTATGAGGTGTTTTTGAAAGTGGGCGCTGACCCAGAGGTGCAGAAACTCCGTAGCGAGGTAGCACTCGGCAACAAAATGAAACACGTTCCCGCTTTGTATCTGGCCACAGCGATGGCTCTGCAAGGCATGACCAAGCAGGAGCTTGAAGCTCTGAAATTGCGGATTAAAGAGAAACGAGTATGAGCGCCCCCTTGAAACTCCTTCCATGAAGGCGTTGGGAATGATTAGACGCTGCGTCTCATCCGAACTCGGAACGCCGTCCGCTACCCAGGTGTGTGGATCTTTTCTAGAATCCCGTGGCCGCTTCCGTCACCGTGGAAAACAAGCGGAAGAGTTTGTCGACGCTGGTTACCTTCAGAACCTCTTCCACGATGCCCGTGGCGCCTGCGACGCGCAACTCGCCGCCTTCCTTTGTGATCTTCCCCTGACACATGACCAGGATCCCAACACCGGTGCTGTCGAGCATGGTGACCCCTTTGAGATCAAAAATGATTTTCTTGGCCTTGTCACGGAGGATTTCCGCCAGTTTTAATTCCACGTCGCGGGAGTTGTTGCCCAGGATGATACGTCCTGTCATTCCCAGGACTGTAATATCCGGCGGAATCTGGTTTCGCTCTATGGTTAGAATCACGTGGCACCTCGGTGCTGGCCTTATGCGCCGTCGCTCCTTCGCGCGATTCGGGATCGACTAGCGTGGCGGTCAGGGATTCTACCCCACATCGGGATCTCTCTGCCCTGATTCTGTCTGTGCCCCTCAGACTTTAACCTTTTCCGCTGGCAAACTGTCCGCCCATCGGCCGGCGTCGTCCCAAGGATCAAACCTGGGGTAGTTCATTCTATTAACCTTTGCTGCGGATTCTGCTTGTTACCTTGTGTTGATTCCGCAACTGTAATGTGGTTATTGAAAAAAGTCTACTGATTGGCGCAGGGGTATGGCAGTGGCAACGAGACTGATTTTGAACGGAGGGCGCATATGGAAAGGTATTTCGGTGCGCTAACAATTGTACTGCTGCTTGGAATGGTATGGGTCCGGGTCTTGCTGATGAGACGAAAAGGGATAGAAGCGATGAATTTCGGCAAGATAGACAAAAAGGATTTCCTGATTCCACCGTTTGCTCTTTTTTATTTTTATATCGTGTTTGCCGCTGCATTCAATTTTCCAACCGTCAGCGGGCAAGAACTCTTTCACTCCGGAATAATCTCCTGGGTAGGAGTGCTTCTTTGCGTAGCGGGATTGTTCCTATTATTTCTGAGTCTTGCTTCATTTGGGCAGAGTTTCCGTGTTGGCATTGACCAAGACCACTCGGACAAACTTGTAACGACTGGCATTTTTGCTTTTAGCCGCAATCCCATATATGTGGCATTTGTGTTTGTGTTGTTGGGCCAATTCTTGGTGTTCCCAAATTGGATTCTTTTGGTCTATATGGTTGCCGCCATATGGCTTTTCCACCGTCAAGTATCGCGTGAAGAAGAGTACCTGAGAAACCATTACGGCCAGCAATATTCAGAGTACTGCGGTCGGGTGAGACGGTATCTTTAGGGCAGTTAGGACTCTCGAATCTGCAGGATCACGCCTTCGGAGCACTATAGTTCGCGACAACTCGTGCAACTTTTCCATTCGCCGAGAACTCCATGAATTCCGCCGTGTGTGTCCCCTTTTGATTTGTGTAGTAGAGCACAACGCTGCTTACACCTAAGAGTAGGTCAGTAAGGCGAAAATGCAGTTCCGGATACGCTTCCAACCCTCGTCGAAAGTAAGCTTTCAAGTTCGCCTTGCCGATCACCTTCCCATCAGCCGTCCCTAGCAGTTGAGCGGCAGCGGGTGACGTCAACTCGATTGCATCTTCATAGTGGGCCAGGATCAGGTCCAGATCATGAGCGTTCCAGGCCGCAATCCAATGCTCGGCCAGTTTCCAAGCCTCGTCTCTCGTCACGACAATTTCTCCAGCACGTAGCCGTCTGTAATATCTGGGTGCATTGTACGACGCCTTTGTAGATAGTGCATTCTTGACCACCGGGCAGGCCAGCTCCCGGTCCGCTTTTCCGCTGGATTCTACTTCTACGATTGATACGGCGTTTACCGGGACGTGAGGGCCGAACTGTCACTGCCAGCGCCAGTCGCTCGAGGTATCACTGAGGATCGAACAGTAAGGGAAAGAACTGACCGTCCATCTTGGTCCCGCGTGGAATGACGGGGACGCCCGTCAGGAGTGGTTCATCTGCATTCGACATGACGCCATCGCGAAAGACGTTTATGACCGTGGCGCGTCGCGGTGCCGGCGTATTGTTTGCGTGCGACCCGTGCATGGTTCGAGCGTGATGGAACGAGCTTTCGCCTTTCTTCAGCTCCATGGCAACCGGCTGGAATTTGTCCTTTAGTTCTTCGGGAAGATCGTCGCGAATGCCATCCATCTCTCCGGCCAGGACTGGCTTGGGCAGGTCGGGCCATTTGTGGCTCCCCGGAATGTAGTTCAAGCAGCCATTTTCTAGGGTGGAATCGTCGAGACCAATCCAGCAAGTGAGATGCGCCAGGGGCGTAGTCCGTGTCCAGTACGAATAATCCTGATGCCAGGCCACCACTCCGCCATGTCTTGCCGGTTTGCAGAACAGCTGGTCATGCCAGAAGCGCACCGGGCCGCCCAATAACTGAGACGCTGGCACCAAAAACGCGGGATTCCAGAGCAGATCGTGAAAGCCGGGCAGCACGCGCCAAGCGCCCAAGGCGTGAAAAACAACACGGTTCGGATCCGTCGATTCGTTGGAATGGTATTCGTGGAACAGCTGCCGGCCGGGATGCTCCGGATTCATCAATTGATCCAATTCCCCACGTAGAACCTCCACTTGCTCGTCCGTGAAAATGCGAACACCCTTCAGAAAGCCATTTTCGCGAAAGAATTCGAGCTGTTCTTTATTCAGACGGTACCGTTCCCAGTCAGCGGAAAGTCCGGCAAGTAGTGTGCCGACCGGTTGGTGATATCGCGACAAGTCTTCGATCATGTTGACATCAGAAACGCAAGTAACTGCGTTGAAATTGAGTTCGCCAATATAGCTTCTTTCACTGAGGAAAGGCGAACAAACTGCGACGCCAACAGGCTGGTCGGCGTTCCAAGTGCAAGTGGTCTGTCGGATCGCCCCGGAGGTACTGAGCAGAAGAGGCTGTGTCCTTGTACCGATTGGACCCTGTATCATCATACCGATTCGATTTCGCCAATAGGCTGGGGAAAATGAAATTGAACATCCTCACACTCGTCATCGCTCTACTGGGATTAAGTTTCCTAGGAATCCGCTACGGCAGCCAGCCGTGGACTCCCGCGCGAATTGCCGGCGTGGTGATTGGGCTGCCATCGCTGGCGCTTCTGGTGCTCGCCCGAATCGAACTAGGTGGCTCCTTCTCCGTGCGCCCGAAGGCTCAGACCCTCGTAACCCACGGCCTTTATTCTCGAATTCGCAATCCCATCTACGTTTTCGGAGGTTTGGGGGTCGCGAGGGTCCTTCTCTACATCAACCAGCCGCGCGCTCTCTGGCTCTTCGTCGCGATCATTCCATTGCAGATTTATCGAGCACGCCAGGAAGAAAAAGTCCTTGAGGCAAGATTCGGTGACGAATACCAGCAATATAAATCGCGAACATGGTTCTAACAAACTGGAAAATCTAGATGTCCTGGTGCATGGAAGAAGCGAATCCGTGAGCAAAGCAAACGCTGAATGCGAAGAGAGCTACAGCTGCTTTTTTTCTTTTGCCGAAAGCGGCGCCCTCGCACCGTGCCGGATGTGGAGAACGCTAACAACATGGTGGCGTTTGTCCAGCGCGTAGATAATTCTGTACGTGCTTGGTTTCTGTCCAAAAAGCAGGTGGCGAAGTTTCTTGTTTTCGCGAATGACTGCACCCCGCTCAGGAAATCGCTCTAAACTATAAATCTCGCGGGCCAGATTATTGAACCACGCAAACGCCCTGTCGGAGGCTTCCGCATTAATGAATTCATAGATGGCCTCCATGTCTCGAAGGGCGCGGTCGGCCAGCCTAACGAGGTATAGCATGGTTGCGGCGGAACATCTCCAGGGCCTCACGCGCGGGACGCACGCGGCCCCTCTTTGTGTCTTCGATGCCTTGCCGGATTCCCTCAAAGGCATCGGCTTGTGCGGCGATATCGAGCAGACGCTGATAGGCTTCGGCATCCTGGACGACTGCTTCCGCCTTTCCATTGATCGTAAGAACCAGCGGTTTCTTCGTTTTCTTGAGTTGCCTCATGAACTTCCCAGGATTACGGCGGAACGTCGTCATCGCCTGAATGTCTTTTTTGATGTCAAACATGATGACCTCGCACTGCAATGATAGCACCCTTAAAGGTGTCATAAAACCACCTTGCAACAACCTTTCTTACCGCCAAGGTCAACTGTGGGAAGCAATTTGAGTCCAGAGCGACGCTCCGTGCCCTAAGTTACTTCGCGGACGGAGACCTACCTAAACTCCTTGTGTCGGTGCAGAACGCATTGCGTAGCGCAGCAACACGCGTAAATTAGAGGAGCTTTCCGTGCTCACGGGAAGACGAGACTGGGCTTCGCAGTAAGGAGCGATGATGTACAGCGACGAACTTCTAGCGCTCTCCAAGCGCATCTTCTGGCTTGGCACTCCGGAAGAAGCGCTGGAATTCCGATTGCGCTTTCTGACTTATGCGATGACATACGCCCTGGATGAGGATATTGAGCTTTCTTGACATCGATGCCGAAGTGAGCCGCGATCGCGGCCAGCGTCCACCCGGCGTCGAGCATAGTAACCATCGTCTCGGCTTGGTCTTTCGTGATGCGATGAGACATGTTCGTCCGACCTGGTTCCGGTCTTGCGCAGGTTGGAGTCGCAATTCGGCCGCGAGGTCAATGTCAAACGCTACTCGGAAAAGGATTCCGAGAGAAGATGCGCGACGGCGATCACTTTCTCAAATCCGTGATGAAAGGCAAGCTACTCACACTACGCGAGTTGATTTTTCCTCCTTACCCTTCATCGCGGTTTACCGTTTGCATAAGGAAGCCGTCGAAGAAGTGCGCATTTATCACGCAGCCCAAGACTGGCCGTAGCAATCGCATCTCAACGCGTGCACTGCCACCCGCCTGATCCAAAATCATAGCCTTTCATGTCAGTAAAACACGGTGTCGGCTTCCCCCGGAATATCCACGGCGCGACCGGCAGGCAGCCGCACTGCGCTTTCTTGAACCGGACTTATGGCTCGCAAGTGATGACAAATGTCGCAGATCAAGATCTCTTACTGATATCCGGCCAGAATTGCGACACAACCAGAATCCATTCATGTTCTATATCGGGAGTCAGCTCCTCGGCTCTGGCCGAAGCTCAATTCCACCCTACAACGAAAGCTGATGATGAGTCGGCTGAAGGCCATTTGAGATGCTCTGGGATATTCCTCTTCGAAGATCCATTCTGTTCTCGTGACCACACCTTTGGCGTCTGAAGCCGACAAGCTGCGCGGTTGCCGCGTTCGAGTATATGTTTTTCCATACAACATAGATGTTTTAATGTAAAGTCAATTTAAGTACGACCACGGCTTTCCATCTATGCTCTTATATGTCAATAGTTTATGAGGTGGGCGCCAATGGCATATCAAATGCCAAGAGTTTATTAGACTCTTAGGTGCAGTAGAGCTCAATTTCAGGGAATTGAGCTGAATTCTTGAACAGTCGGCCATGCCCAGCTTAACAAGAATTTCTAACTTGGTTACGACAGCGAATCCTTCTGAGTGTTGTGGGGGGCGGTATCGCGGCGTTTTCCACAGTGCTTCCGGTCGGTCTGGGTCACAGGCTTGGTGATATGAGAGAGCAATTGCAGCTTTTAGCTGCATGGGGGAGAAAGGAAAAAAATGAAAAGACTTGGTTACTTGCTGTTAGTCGGAGTTCTACTTCTCAGCCTGGGCAGTGGCAACGCTTTCGCCCAGGCAACCGCGAGCGCGACCATTCAGGGCACCGTGACAGATCATTCCGGCGCACTGGTGGTTGGAGCTCAAGTGGTGGCGAAGAACAAAGCCACCGATTTGTTGCGTACGACTAGCACTTCGGACACGGGGTACTACCAGTTCGCATTTCTGCCCGTGGGGACCTACACGGTGACAGTCACCAAAAATGGTTTTGCCAGCTTTGCACAAACCATCGAGACTTTGATCGGGCAGACTGCCGCAGTCAACGTGGAATTGAAGACTGGTTCCGTGTCCGAAATGATCGAAGTAACAAGCGAATCACCGCTGCTGGATCAAGCAAAGACCAGTGTCAGCCAGAATATTACTCCCAGCGAAGTAGAAGAACTACCGATGGTCGGACGCGACGTTGCCAACCTTGCGTATCTAGCTCCGGGCGTCAAGTCCACGGATTCCTACGATCCCACGAAAAACCGCTACGCGATCCTTTCTGTCAACGGCGCAGGTGGCCGCAACGTAAACGTTACAGTCAACGGCGTGGATAACAAGGACAACACGGTTGGGGGACCTGTAATGCAGCTTCCGTTGGAAGCGGTGCAGGAATTTCAGATCAGCACGCAGCGCTTCTCTGCGGAAAACGGGCGCTCCGAAGGTGCCGCTATCAACATGATCACCAAGCAGGGCAGCAACCTCTACCACGGCTCTGTTTTCGGATTCTTCCGAAACACCAATCTGAACACTGACGAACAGGATCCCACTGGTACAGGCGGCACGGTTTCCTCTCACCCGGATTACACTCGCCAGCAGTTCGGCGGCTCCATTGGAGGTCCTTTCGTTAAGGACAAACTATTTGGCTTTTTCGCCATCGAACGCGAACGCGAACATCAGAGTCAGCCGGAAGACCAAAAGTCGTTCGCAGAGCTCACGCTCGCGAAGGGGGCCGGGCTCGCGGCTCAGCCCTCGGCTACCATCCCGCGTCCCTTTTTTGAAACGCGCTATAACGGACGCATGGATTGGGTGATCAACAGCACGAACAGCGCATACCTCAGCTACAACTCACAGGTTAACAACAGCCTCAACGATCAATCTGGTGCGACGGGGGATCTCACCAACGGCAACTTCACCAAGAACCATTTGATTTTGGCCAACTTCACCTTGAACTCGATTCTTGCCCATTCCACGGTCAATCAGTTGACGCTGGGCTATCAGTATTGGAATAACTTGATTGCCAGCAGTATTAGTGCACCGCTTGTAACGTTCCCGAGTGCTTCATTTGGCACCAATATCAACGTTCCCCAGCAGTCTTTTCAGAAGAAGTGGCAGTTCAAAGATGACATCTCGAAAACTGTTGGCCACCATACCTTCAAGGCCGGAGTGGATTTTATCGACAATCCGGTGGAAGGAGGGTTCTTTGAGTTCAGCTCGACTCTAGAAGTTGACTTCGCGGCCGACCCCAGCACGATTCTGGGCAATACGACCACTTATCCGCAGGGATTCGCAACTCCTGGCCTCATCACCGGCATGGATATTGCGAACGGCAACCCGTACTTTCTTGTCGCCACCAAGCAAATCGGTCTCTACGGCCAGGACGACTGGAAAGTTAACCGGCGTCTGACGGTCAATCTCGGCCTGCGCTGGGACAAGGACATCAACATGATTGGCGGTTCGGATGTCAAGAATAGCCGCACTTATACGGCACTGCTGGCGTATAACAGCCCGATTTCAAACCCGTATATCAGCAAACTGCCGCAAGACGACAACAAGGACTTCAGCCCGCGAGTCGGCTTCGCTTACGACGTGACTGGTGGTAGCAAGCACGTACTGCGCGGAGGATTTGGGCTCTATTATGGCGACGTGTTCCAGAACATTCCGTTGTTTATGGAACAAATGAGCAACCCGACGGTCTTTGCCACGGTGCTCAGCCTTTCGGCCCCGACCGACCCCGTTCCGGGCACGGGCCTTACCCTGGGTCAATGGCGATACGGCGTCAGCCCCTTGCCTACGATTCCGCCTCCCTCCACCCAGCTCGCTTCGGGCAGTATCGGCCGGTTGATGGATCCCAACTATCGCAACCCCGAGACGCTAGAGTTTAACGGGGGTTACAGCTGGGCGCTCAATCCCAACACCGTGGTTGAGGCGGAATATACGCATGTTCTCGGTCTGCACGAAAACAAGACCATCAACATCGACCAGAAGGTGCCGGTAGGTGGCGTCTGCTGTACTCGTCCGCTGGATGGGCTTACTGCGCCTGGTTCTACCTCGGCCCAATTCGCAAGCGTTCGTAACGAGGAGTCGATTGGCCGTTCTCATTACGACGGCTGGAACGTCAGCTTCCGCCAGCGGATGAGCCATCGTTTCCAGTTATCCGCGAACTACACTCTGGCATGGGCGTATTCCTATGACGGCGGCGGCGGCTCCTTCCGCAACTATCCGAGGCTCTCGACCAATCCGTTTGCGAGTTATGAGTGGGGGCCATCGCCCAACGATGAGCGCCATCACGTGACGGTGAGCGGACTCATCGATTTGGTCAAGGGCTTCCAGCTCTCGCCGATCCTGCAGTTTGGTTCAGCACGTCCGTACAACCTAACCAACTCTGGGAATACGTTGAATACTGGAGGGGGAACGGCTCTTGCAGTCGTGGTTCCTACAAGCGATCCCACGAACTACCTGGCGTTTGCCGGAAACAACGCGGCCGCGCAAAACTGCTTCTACGGGCTAAACGGTGTCGCGCAAAGCTGCACCATCGCCAAGTACGATCCGCTTCGCGGGGATCCGTACTTCGAACTGGACATGCGGCTAGCTAAGAACATCAAACTAGGTGAGCACAGGAACCTGCAGCTGGTAGCCCAGGCGTTCAATTTGACGAATCGCGCCAACTACGGCAACAACTTCGGCAACAGCATTGCCAGCGCTTCCACGTTCGGCCATCCAGTCGGCTTCATCAACCCGAACAGCACCATCGTCCCGCGCTCGATTTGGGGCGAGTTGGGAGCCCGGTTTACGTTCTAGACGAAGGTCCATCGGAAACTAACAACCAACGCCGGGGCTGACTCAGATGGGTCAGTCCCGGTTCTGTCCGGCACCGAGGTGTCCCGCGTACGAACCGAACTCGAACGAGGCGAATACGCACAACCATTCCGCCACATCAAGCACAAGCGAACCCCCAGCTTCCGCCCCATCGCTACCCTGGCAATGCTCTTGTGCCGACGCATCGCCAGGTGAGTGGGAGTCCCGATGATCAGCACGAAGGCCAGGGCCGTTAGTAAAGCCTAAATCGCAGCCAGACTTATATCAGATGGTGTTGCATCGACCTATTGAGACCACCGCGTTTATCAGACTTGAGAACCGCCGATCGGATGCGCTACCGCATCTGCTGTGCGGGTCTGATAAAAAAGCGACGGGCACCCGCGGCGGAAAACCGTCACTGATTTCTTTCGTTAATTGATCTCCTTCAGATATTTTGCCGGCAGCGCATGGCCCGGCGCTTCGCCTTCCCAATAAATCGTAACGATCCACCAACGCGCCCCGTCGAAAAAGAGCTGAAAACTGTTGACGCCCCGCGCGAATGGCTTCTCGCCCTTGGCGTGCTGGGATTCATAGGTGCTCCAAACGTGCGCCAGGTGCTCCCAAGATTCCACGCGGTTGGCAATCGATGCCTCGAAGAAGCCTTCCTTTGAGAAGCTCTCTCCTGCTCTCTGGGCGTACTCGTCCGGGCTCAGAATCCGCGACTTGACGTTTCCTTTGTCGTCGCGCCAAGTGGGGATGAGCCTGGCGCCGGCAAAAAACAGCGAACGGAAGCGGTCCCAGTCGCGAGGACCGGCAGGGCCGGATATCACGTCGTAGACAGCGGCCAGGATGTGGTCAATCGAATCCACATCTCCCGACTGTGCTACGGGCGGCGCCGCAACTGGAGCCGGCGGAGCAACCGGAGCGGCCTTTGGCGCCTGCTTTTGGGCCGCGGAGATCGAGCCAGCTCCCAGCAAAAGGGCAGATAAAATCGCGGTGATTGCTGCGTGGTGTATCATCGTTTCCTCTCCGGGTTGTCGCCGAGGATTCTAGCAAGAATTCCCCATGCGGACCTCTGGTTGGTCTTGGCTCTGCGAGCAGAGGGGAGAGCCATCGGCTTCGCCATGCCATTACGTTGACGGATGCACCAGAATTTCTGCCAAAGCATGCAACCGTGCCGAGTCAGCCGGACTTTTCGCCATGGCGGCGCTCTGTTCCAACGACGGGGCCATGCGCTTCAACTTTGCCAGCTTGCCCTTGCTCATGTGCGAGCTCTCAGCGCTTTGGATCGCCTTCTGCAGCGCTGCAACTTGGTCCGCCGGCAAAGCCTGCGACCGCGACAACTGGTCCAGATACGCCTTTGCCACGACCAACTGTGCAGGCCATTCGATCTTCTGCTGGTTCTGCACATTCAGCTCAGACACCCGAACCATCTTCGCG
>Ga0210399_10003527_pt1 | contig 12170 bp, 8 predicted proteins | sample IncBWC14MmetaG_FD_150865 | JGI IMG/M metagenome (GOLD analysis project Ga0210399, IMG submission 150865) | Forest soil microbial communities from Barre Woods Harvard Forest LTER site, Petersham, Massachusetts, United States - Inc-BW-C-14-M | ecosystem: Environmental > Terrestrial > Soil >... | reverse complement strand
ATCTATAGCTGCGCGTGATGTGCGGCGAGCGCGACGTGCCCGCTTAATTGCCGCAAGAACTCGCACTCGCCACTGCTGAAACTTCTCGGTTCGCGGCGGGCGGCAATGAGAATGCCGAAGGTCTTGGCTTCAATCAGGAGCGGGGCGGCGACCAAGGCGCATAGTCCGCCGGCCGCCAGCCGTTGTGGGAAGGGAGCGGGCAGGTGACTGATATCCGGCTCGTAGACCAACTTGCCGCGTACGCACTGAGAGAGTCCATTCTCGTCTATCTCGACAGTTGATTGCTCAGTAAGCGCCAGCTCCATAGCGAGATGGTGGCTGCGCAGACCAACACGAGTGACAGTGAGCCGCGCGGTGGGCTCGTCGTAGAGGCAAACACACCCGAAATCGAGCGGCAGCTGGTCCTCGAGCGTCCGGATCACTATCTGGAAGATGCTGGCAAGATCCTGGCGTTCGCCGACCGCGCGGGTGATTTCCTGCAGGAGATTCAGGCGCGCAAGCTGCGCCTGTAAGCGATTCTCCGCCTGCTTTCGAGCGGTGATGTCGCTGAACAGGATGCCGACTTTACGACTCTCCGTGCCACCGACCCGCCATGCACGCACGTCGTAGTAACGCCCCAGCGCTCTTGCTTCGTTCTCAAAGTGCACCGGCTCGCCTGTTAGGGCAACTTTGCCATAGATTTCGAACCAGTGCGCCTCATGATCCGGTGCAAGGTCGCGCATCAGCTTGCCTTGCGCGTTGCGCAGCCCGGTTTGGCCCTCGAACGCCGGGTTTATTTCCAGAAAACGGTAATCCGCGGGTTTGCCGTCAGCGTCAAAGATCATTTCAATGGTGCAAAACCCCTCCATCAACGTCTCGAAGAGAATGCGATACCGCACTTCCGACTCGCGAACCTTCTGCTCGGCCCGCTTGCGCTCGGTTACATCGCGCGCAATCTTCGAAGCACCGACGACCTGTCCGTGAATGTCGTGGATCGGCGAGATAGTGGCTGAGATCTCGACGCGGCTTCCGTCTTTCGCGACCCTGACGGTTTCGAAGTGATCGATACGCTCGCCCCGTGCCAGTCGTCGCAGAATCTCCCGCTCCTCGTTAGCCCGCTCCGGCGGAATGAGCATCTGCATCGACTGACCGATTGCCTCCAGGGCCGAGAATCCAAACAGCTTCTCCGCGCCGGAATTCCAGCTGGTGATGACACCTTCCAGCGTCTTGCTGATGATGGCATCGTCGGAGGATTCGACGATGCCGCGAAGCAATTGCTGACTGGCGAGCAGCTCCGCGGTGCGCTCCCGCACCCGCTGCTCGAGCACACCGCGCGCCTTTTGCCCCGCGTCCTGTGGTTTGCGCCCTTTAACCATGAGGTTGAAGCTGGCGCGCCTCGGGAACGGCGCCCCACGTGGCGATGGGGCCCCCGATATCGAGGTCGCAGAAGACTCTGTCGAGCATCGCGGGCGTCCGTACCCCACATTCCCGGACGCTACGAGTCCGGAGGCCTCATTGTACTTGGTCCCATCACCCTATCGGGCCGCAGCATTGGGAAGCCGTAGGCACGCGCGGGAGAAAGCGTTTGGCGAGCATCTCTTGAAAGTCTGTTTATCTCTTGTCGTCTGACTTCGGCGGGGTCTGTGAAGCCGGCCCAGCGCTCTTTGATGAATCCTTCGTAGTAGCGGAACTGCCCACCGAGCCGGCCGCCCCGGCTGCGCCGGATGCCATCGCCGAGCCGGTAGCGCTGTTGGACAGCAACATCCTGGAGCCGCCGTCGAGGCGCACGTTACGGGTGGACGAGGTGATTACGGAGCCCTGCGCACTGCCGGTCGATGACGAGTCGAGTTCCAGGCCGGGGGCCCCAAAAACGCCCCGGCTCCCCGAGCTCAGCATTCCGCTGGAGCTGATTCCGCCAACTGCGCCGGCTGAATGAAGGGTGGCGCCAGCCGCGCCTCCGGCGGTGCCCGACACCTGGCTCCCGACGTTGCCGGTCAAGCCGCCAACGGCACCCACGCCACCCCCCACCGCACCACGACTGCCCCCGAGAAGACCGCCACCGCCTCGTGCCCCGCCCGCGCCAAATCCTCTGGCGGGCATGCCGGCACCACCCATGCCGGAGTCGAGCGAGGCCGCTGATTGCGCTGCTGCGATCGCCTGAACGGTCGCATTCAGTGGGACTTCGCGCCCGTCGCGGAGAATCGCCTTGTCGAAAACGATGGACAGCATGGACTCGGCGTCTGCCCCTGCGGAGGCCGACTTGTCGAGCGGTCGTGCCTTCGTGACGTGGCCCATGAGCTTCGAGCCTCGTTTGATGGGGGTGCCATCCGCTGCCTTGGCATCGCTATCGCTCGTCGCGGTCACGCTGTCTCCGGGCTTGGCCTTGCCCGCATCGATGGGCTTGGAAAGCGTGGCGCTCAACTCAGAGGAATTCTCCGCAGCCGCCTGGGTGTGTTGGGTTCCGGCCGATGCCGTAGAGGCGCTGCTGTTGCCGGCAGTAGCGCTGCCGGGACCCGCGCTGACGGTGGTACCAGAGCTCGCCGACGCGCTGCCCTGTACGGGAGGGTCAGCTGCGAATGCATCTGCGGTCAATGCCAGCAAGGCCGATAAGAATACGGTCGTCGTCCACCTATTCATAACTCAGCTCCTTTGACTCGGGGCACCTGACCGCGCCCGCGTTGAAGTCTGCAGCCTCGGCTGACTTGATGACTTTTACCGAGATCACACCTGTGAGCCCGCGCGCGCCAATCGATGCGTGGTCGCGCACTCATGTGGACTATACGATTCTGGGGCCGTGCTTCGTCCGCTGCGCTCGATCACGAATTCTGTCAAATACTTTGAACACTGTGAACCAGTTCGCAGATCAGAAATACGGCTGTGAGTTCCTTCACGGAGCCTCATGCCGAGGTCTGGTCAAATCAAATGGTCGAGTTTTCGCTCTGTTACCCAGGGACGAAAAGGATGTGACTGAGCGCGACGCAAGCGACATGGCCAATCTGGCCACGGCTCTTCGACGAGTCGATGAAGGGGCGCACGCTGCTACTGACGTGATCAGAGGCGGTGAGTCGGGTTCCTTCGCGTATTCGCCAGGCCGCCCCCATGAATAGCGGGCCCGATTTTCGGCTGCTGTTCGAGGAATCGCCGGACGTTCTGCTCGTACTGTTGCCGGATGCGCCCCGCTACACCATGGTCGCAGCCACCGGCGCCCGCTGGCGCGCGACTCACACGACACCCGACACCCTCGGGCGTGGCCTCTTCGAAGTATTTCCCGACAATCCCGGCGATCCGACCGCAACGGGCACGAGCAATCTACGGGCCTCGCTCGATCGCGTCCTGAAGACGCGCCTGCCGGACACCATGCCGGTGCAGAAGTACGACATTCGCGGAGCCGACGGCCGCTTCGAGGCGCGCTATTGGAGCCCGAAGAATCTGCCGATTCTTTCCCCTGCGGGCAAGGTGGCGTACATCCTGCACCGGGTCGAAGACGTCACCGAGCTGGTGCGCGCGAGCGAGCGCGGCGACGAGCTCCGTGGCCGACAGAGCGCGATGGAGAGTGAGGTCATCCAGCGCAGCCGCGAGCTCGCCGAGGCGCTGCGCGAAGTACGGGAGGCGAATGCCAAGCTCGCCGAGCTCGACATCGCCAAGACTGCCTTCTTCAGCAACATCAGTCACGAGTTCCGCACTCCTCTCACGTTGATGCTGGGCTCACTCGAGGACGAGCTCGCGGAACACGAACACCCGGCATCCCCGGCGCGCCGCGAGCGCCTCGAAGCCGCTCACCGCAACGCCCTGCGCTTGCTCAACCTGGTCAATGCGTTGCTCGACTTCGCGCGTATCGAAGCCGGGCGCATGAAGGCGCACTACCAGCCGACAAACTTGAGCGAGCTGACGGCGGAGCTCGCCAGCAGCTTCGATTCGGCCACCGAGCGCGCCCGACTCACACTCACTATCGACTGCCCGCCTCTGCCGCAGGCCGTGTACGTCGACCGCGAGATGTGGGAGAAGATCGTACTGAACCTCATCTCGAACGCTTTCAAGCACACCCTCAAAGGCGGCATCGAAGTGCGCCTCGGATGGGTCGACGGAGGCGCGCAGCTCACCGTGGCCGATAGCGGCGTCGGGATAGCGGCCGAGGAGATTCCGCGGCTGTTCGAGCGGTTTCATCGCGTCGCAGGTGCGCCGTCCCGCGCACACGAGGGCAGCGGTATCGGCTTGTCACTGGTGCGAGAGCTCGTGCAGCTGCACTCGGGAGCCATCCGGGTCGAGAGCGAGCTCGGCAGAGGCAGCCGCTTCATCGTCACCCTCAAGGCCGGCGCGGCGCATCTGCCCGCTGACCAGATTGCCACGAGCCGCGACGACAACGCCGCGGGATCCCGCACTGCCTCGGCGCATGCACAGCAGGCGCTGTCCTGGGTGTCCCACGGATCAGACACCACTATCATGCAGGCCTTGCCCGAGCGGCTCGGCCCGCGCCCACGGATCCTGCTGGCAGACGACAACGTCGACATGCGACGCTATATCGCGCGCCTCCTGCGACGCGTGTATGACGTGGATGTGGTCTCCGACGGCGAAGCAGCACTCGCGGCCGCCCGGGCCAGCCCGCCGGATCTCGTGTTGTCGGACGTCATGATGCCCAAGCTCGACGGCTTTGGCCTCCTCAAGGGGCTGCGCGCCGACGAGCGCACGCGGCAGCTACCGGTCATTCTCGTGTCGGCGCGCGCTGGTGACGAGGCGGCGATCGAAGGGTTGGATGCGGGCGCCGACGATTACCTGGTCAAGCCCTTCTCCGCCCGCGAGCTCCTAGCGCGCGTTCGCGCCCACCTCGAGCTTGCCCGCCAGCGGCGCGAGCTCGAGCACGAGCTCGAACAGCGGGTCGAGGCGCGCACCGCGGATGTCGCCCGCCTGACCCGGGTGCTGCATATGCTCTCGGGAATCAACACCGCGCTGGTGCGCATCCAGGGCCGCAACGAAGTCATGGCCGAGGCCTGCCGGCTGGCGCACGGTGTCGGCGGTTATGCGCTCTCAATGGTGGCGCTGATCAACCCTGCCACGCGCATGGCGCAGCCCGTCGGCTGGGCGGGCTGGGACTTTCTGCCCCATCCGGAACGGGAGTTCCCGGTCGCGGACCGGGAAAGCGCCGACGCAAGTCTCATGGGCCGGGTCATGCGCACCGGCGAGGCAATGCTCTGCGAAGACATCGGCAACTTCCCCTACGTCATTGATGGAAGGGACAAGCTCATTGTCGCAGGCGTTCACTCCCTCGCATGCCTGCCGCTCAAGGTCGACAACACGCCGGTCGGGGCCTTCCTCTTTGGCACCTGCAAGAGTGACGTCATCAGCCAGGACGAGATGCTGCTCCTGGAAGAAGTGGCGGCCAACCTGTCCTTTGCGCTGCAGTACCTGGACAAGCAGGATGCGGTCCAATTCCTGTCGTACTTCGAGCCGCTAACTGGCCTCGCGAAGCGCGCCCTCTTCTGCGAGCGGCTCAACCGCCTCTTCACCCGCGGCGCCGAGCTCCTGCCGCGCCTCGCCGTGACGGTATTTGATATCGCAGACCTTGCTGTCATCAACGATTCCTTCGGTCGCCATACTGGCGATCGACTGTTGCAATGCGTAGCGGACCGTATCAAGGCGCGCTTCCCCGACACGGAGCAGCTCGGCCATTTGGGCGGCGGGACCTTCGTCTGCGTGAGCGCACTCGACGGCCGCGGTAACCTTCCGGACCAGCACTCGCATGAGGACATCACCCGGCTCTTTTCCCAGGGCTTCAGTGTCGACGGCCGCGAAATACGCGCTGAGGTGAAGTGCGGTGTCGCCTGCTACCCGGACGATGGCCGCGAGCCCAACGAGCTGGTGCAAAACGCCGAGACGGCGCTCAAAGCTGCAAAGATCTCCGGCGAGCGCTACCTGCATCACCGTATCGAGATGAAGTCGGAGCTCGCGCGCCGCGTGGGCATGGAGCATCGGTTGCGCAGTGCGCTGGACGACGGCCAGTTCCGCCTGTATTACCAGCCGAAGGTCAACCTGCACACCGGGCAAGTCACGAGCGCCGAAGCGCTGCTGCGCTGGCTGGACCCCGAAGAAGGCCTGATCGCGCCCGGCGAGTTTCTGCCGCTGCTCGAGTCAGGCGGGCTGATGGCGGCGGCTGGTGCCTGGGTCGTGCGCCAGGCGGCCACTGACTGTCGCGATTGGCGCAGCAGAGGGCTGCCGCCAATCCGAGTGGCGGTGAATATCTCGCCGCCCGAGCTACGGCGCCGGAACGTCGCTCGCGAGATATTGGAGGTTGTAGGTGACCTGGCCGGCAATTCGGAGTGGGGAATCGATATCGAGATCACCGAGGGCGCGCTATCGGGCGACTCCTCTTCCTGCGTCCACGCCCTGAGGCTCCTGCGCGCCGCCGGGCTCGCCATTGCGATCGATGACTTCGGCACCGGTTTTTCCTCGCTCGGGCGCCTGTCCGAGCTGCCGATCGACACCCTGAAGATCGACCGCACGTTCACCAGCCGCCTCCCATCGGACCGCAGCAGCCGTACGCTGGTCTCGACGATCGTCGCGTTAGCCCATGCCTTCGACATGACAACCGTCGCCGAGGGCGTCGAGACGCAGGCACAGCTCGAGCATCTCCTGCGGGAGGGCTGCGATGAATCGCAGGGCTACCTGCACAGCCGCCCTTTGCCGCGAGAAGACTTCGAGAAGTGGCTCATCCGCGCCCGCAGCGCTTCGGCTGGCGCGAGCGACATAGCAAACGGCGCCGCCTGAGCCACTTTGTAGCCAACCGCGAAGAGTAAGTTCGGCAAAGGGCGGCCTTCTGCGCTTACCGCGCGCTTACGCCAGTGCTTGCCCGAATCTGGCGTTCCAAGCGATTAACCCCAGGTCCGGCTTAAACGCCCTCGGATGACGCTTGATTGAAAAGCGAGACGGAAACGGCGACTCGCTGCAATTTCAAATGAACGCCGGAATAAAGCCGTCGGGTCGCAAGTCCTCGTCTCCAGTGAAAGTCAAATTGGCGGGAGAACTGCACCAGATTCCTTTTCGGCCGGCGGTTCGCGCGTGACTTAGCCCCCTCCCGCTTCGCGCGGACCGTCGGCCGAACCACCGGCGACTGCCTTCGGCCACGCGCGCGAATTGGGAATAAACGGGCCCGTCGCCGTGTCTTGCATGTGAGATCCCCGATCTTAAAGGGCAAGTGATGGACCACCAAGGAATCGGACGCTCGGGAAAGCCTCACCGGGTCATCTCGCGGCACATTCGCTCACTGATGATCACTCATCTCGCGGATGCGGCGCCGCGCGCGCGTGCCCGCCCGCCGTTCGACACACTCACGATCACATTGCACTGGACTACCGCGCTGATCGTTCTGACCTTGCTCGGCAGCGGTCTACTGTATGGCCAGGTGGAAGAACGGTCCTGGGCCCCGTCCTTGTTGCAGGTTCACCGCTCGCTCGGTGTGACGCTTTGGACGCTAACAGTGTTCCAGCTCTTATGGGGTGCTACCGGCGCGCGATTTCCACCATTTCCGGCGTCCATGACCCCGCTCCATCAACTCGGTGTTCGGCTGAGCGAATCCGGTCTGTACGCGCTTCTGCTGATTCAACCCGCAACGGGGCTTGCCCAGACCTTATTGCGAGGGCGTCCGTTTGATGTGTTTGCGTGGAGCATCCCGCCGCTTGTCTCCAGAGATCTGGGCCTCGTGGCGATCTTCCGTGCGATTCACGAAATCGGCGCGTGGTGTCTGCTTGCGCTGGCGGGCTTACACGCGGCGGCGGCCCTTGTGCATCACTTCATTTTGCGCGACGACGTGCTGGAAGCCATGGCACCTGCTTTTCGGCGCAGAGACACCCTCCCGACCCACGCGCCGGCCAAGATCGTCGGCGACGCAGTGCGACGGCGAGCCCACACTACTGTTCTGCGAGAACGAGAACAAGGCGCCACGTCTCTGGAATGCTCCACCGACGGCGACGCGTCCGAAGGACGGCTACTGATGGAAAGGGAGGGACTCGAACCCTCGACCCCGGCATTATGAGCCCAGTAGTTGGCTCGAGGTAACTTGTAAATTCAATAACCTGCCGAGGGGCGCCCGTTGCCAGCCCTGACCTATCGCTCCCAATAGGGCGGTGTCCCGAATGCGGCGCGTAAGTGCGCAATCAGCGCCAGCACCTTGGCGGAGACGCGCCTGGCATGGGGATAGCCAATGAACACCGTTGCGGGCTCTGCTTCCGCCCCGACATCCAGCAGTCGCAGTCTTCCTGAAGCTAGTGAATCGTAGAATACGAACGTCGCCAGCAAAGCGATGCCCAAACCTTCGATGGCCGCGTCGCGCATGATGATTCCGTTGTTGACACGCATCACCGTGCCGGGCCGCACTACCGACCAGCGGCCCGACTGCCGGAAGCGCCAGTCCGATGCACCACGATTGGAATAGATAATTCCACGGTGCTGTTCCAAGTCGCCGATGGCCCGGGGTGTACCGTGCGTCTTCAGATAATCGGGCGACGCGACCAGCATGCGCCTGCTGGGTGCGATCCGCTTCGCGATCCATCCAACGTCAGGCAGGGGACCGTGACGAATGATGGCGTCAAAGCCATCGACCGCGCCGACGAAACGGTCGTCCAGATCGACTGATAATTCGATGCGGGGATTCTGTCTGAGAAACGAGTTCAGCGCCGATGCCAAATGCAGGATGCCGAAGCTGACTGGTGCGGAGATTCTCAGCGGTCCCACCAGCTCACCGCGCCGTTCAGAAACCTCCGAGGTCGCTTCAGATACTTCGCGGAGGATGCGTTTTGCGTGCTCCAGGAAGGCGCTACCGTCTTCAGTCAGCACCAGCTTACGCGTGGAACGATGTACCAGGGTCGCGCCGACATTGCGCTCGAGTTCGGCCAAACGCTCGCTGGCAACCGATTTCGAAATCTGCAGGCGCCTTGCCGCCTCGCTGATCGAACCGGCCTCCGCGGTCGTAACGAAGGCAAGCAGGGAATCCAGCTTCAGCATCGTTCGGTTTTCCCGGACACTCGTTCCTTTAGTTGCAGTCTAGACAGAACGCAAGTGCCGGGCCAGTATCCCGCACCTCGTCAGGAGATTTTTATGCTGCGCTATTCCACTAACCTGCTGGTTGGATTTCTGATCGTTACTCCTGCGTTCGCGGTGGAGCCGTTTCCATCGAGTTTTCATACCCAGGAAATCAAGGCCAACGGCACGACCCTACATGTGCGAATCGGCGGTCAGGGTCCAGCGGTCGTCATGCTGCACGGCTTTGGCGACACGGGCGACATGTGGGCGCCGGCCGCCGCGGCACTGGTGAAAACTCATACGGTTGTGGTGCCTGACCTGCGCGGCATGGGCCTCTCAGCGCACCCCGACGAGGGCTACACTAAGAAGAACCAGGCGGTGGATATTGCAGGTGTGATGGATGCGCTGAAAATCGCGAACGCCGATCTGGTAACGCACGACATCGGCAACATGGTGGGCTATGCGCTGGCGGCGCAGTACCCGACGCGTATTACCAAATGGGTCGTGATCGACGCGCCGCTGCCCGGAATTGGCAATTGGGAAGAGATCAAGCAAAGCCCGCTGCTATGGCACTTCAATTTCCGTGGGCGGGATGAGGAAAGGCTGGTTGCGGGCCGCGAGCGCATCTATCTCGACCGCTTTTATAATGAACTGTCCGCCGATCCTAAAAAAATTGACGAGGCGACGCGCCAGCACTATGCAGCGCTCTACGCGCGACCACATGCCATGCATGACGCCTTCGAGCAGTTCGGTGCCTTCAATCAGGACGCCATCGATAACAAAGCACTGCTCGCCAAGGGTGGCAAACTGACGATGCCGGTGCTTGCCTTGGGCGGGGAGAAATCATTCGGCACCGCACAGGCGGATACCCTGCGTTTCGTGGCGACGAACGTGACCATGGGTATCGTCCCCGGCTCCGGGCACTGGATCATGGACGAGAACCCCAAAGCCACGACCGCGTTGATCGTGAATTTCCTGTCGAACTAAAGGCGCAGGCCCGGAGAGGCACGTGATGAAGAAGATTGCGACTATCGTGTTGGTCATGGTTCTGGCGAGCGCGGCGCAGGCGGCGGCAGTTGATCAGATTCGCCTGACACCGGGGGAAATCGCAGGCAAGGAAGCCGTCGGCGCCGGTGCCGGCACTTCGGGTGTGGCTGGAATTCACACGACCGTACTTCTGGGTGATCCGACGAAACCAGGGCTCTACACCATTCGTCTCAGCATTCCGGCGAACACCTCAATCCAGGCGCACACGCATCGCGATAATCGTTCGGCCATCGTGATGTCTGGCACCTGGTACTTCGGCTATGGCAGCGTGGCTAACGCTGCCGCCACAAAGCCGTTGCCGCCGGGCAGCTTCTACACCGAGCCCGGTGGTGTGGCGCATTTCGCCCTGACAAGGGCAGAGGCTGTTGTGGTCTACATCACAGGATTTGGTCCGACAGACACCGTGTACCTCAATACGGCAAACGACCCGCGCGATAAGTAGAGAGGAACCATGACCGTCATTCGCAACCGTCGCCGGTGCTGACGTCGAATCTGCTCCGAGCGTCTCGGTCCTGGCGCCCTATGAACAGAGCGTCACCATTTTTAGTACTGATGCCCTAGTCGCACGTCCATCGTGGGATGTCGATCCGCCAGACCTTTGAGCAGTAGCAAGCTCTTCAGGTTCATCGGCTGGTCAGCCGTATAGCTGCCCGGTTCCACGCCGTGTTCCCAACCCCAACGTGTATGGCACGTATCGCCGGTGAGCAACACCGGCCCCTTCGGCGTGCGCACAACATACGCGGTGCTACCCGGAGTGTGGCCGGGCACGCTGATGGCAAACGCTGAGCCTTCGCCAAATATGTCCACGACGTCCCCGATGACCACGTCCTTGCGCGCCTCGTCGAACCGGAACGGCCATTCCTGCAGGTCGGCCTTACCATCGAAAAGCCTCGACGTGGTGCCTCGAACGAAGACGTTCTGGAATGAGGTACGCGTCGATTCGCTGCGGCCCACGTACAGCGGGACGTTGCGCGGAATGTCCGGCATCCCAGCAATGTGGTCGACATGCAGGTGAGTGAAGAAAACGCCCTGGATGCCGCCTGGACTACGCGCGAGGATCTGCGCCGTGCTGTTCTTGACTTGTATCTTGTCGAGCGGCATGAACATACGGATCGGCAACGACACGCCATGGCCGCTCGGATTGTCGATCAACTGCTGGGAAACGCCGGTGTCCACGAGAAACGTTCCGAATTTCGGATGCCGTAGTACGTGCGCAAAAACATGAATCGGTTCCGGGTGATCGCTCAGATGCGCTTCATGCGCCGCCGCACTTTTTAGATTCAGCAACCCGGCAAGCGAAACCGTCCAGTCGGCACTGTTGATGGTCTCCACCTCGATCGGCCCGGGCAGGTCGATCAGCTTTTCCATTTCGGCGAGGCTAGAGAGCTTCCCCAGTCTTGACTGGACAACGTGGTGGTCACTCAGACTGCAGGCCTGGCAAAGAGCCAGAATGCTAAGACCCGTCAGCCATTGCTTTCTTGCCATTTATTTCCCGCAAATCTCCAACCGTGATGATGTCGATCGTGATCATCACGACTGTGATGATCATGGCGATGATCTACGCGGTTCGCTTCGTGCGCTGCTTTGCTCTCATCCTGACCTTCTTGCCGGCTGCCTTTTGGGTTTCCCTGGCCAAAGCGCCAAGGAACTCACTAAACGGTCGAACGTTCTGGCCAACGCTCGCGGCTTCGAGCGTCTTCAGGTAATCGTCGCGACGCTCTACAGGAACGACCGTCCAGGGATAGCCTCCGGAAGCCAGCATTAGATTCATGAGAAACCGTCCCATCCGACCGTTTCCGTCCATGTAGGGATGGATATAGACGAACATAAAGTGCCCGAGTACCGCACGGACGCCCGCCTCAGGCTCTGCTCCCAGCAACTCGACCAGCTCGGGCATTGTGTCGCGCACGGCTTCAGGTTTTGGCGGCACGTGCTTGGAACGACGGATGTAGACCTGCCCGGAGCGGTAGCCGGCGAGATCGGCGGCCGACACGATGCCAGCGCCCACGCTGGGACTAAACAGCGCTCGGTACCAAGCTCCGTGGTCTCGTTCGAAGACCTGCCCCGCGTTGGCGCCATTGAGCACCTGGCGCACGCTCCCCTTCGCACCCTGAAAGGCTTCGTAGTAGCCCTTT
>Ga0210399_10003523_pt1 | contig 12176 bp, 4 predicted proteins | sample IncBWC14MmetaG_FD_150865 | JGI IMG/M metagenome (GOLD analysis project Ga0210399, IMG submission 150865) | Forest soil microbial communities from Barre Woods Harvard Forest LTER site, Petersham, Massachusetts, United States - Inc-BW-C-14-M | ecosystem: Environmental > Terrestrial > Soil >... | reverse complement strand
TTTTGCCGATGCGCGCATCCGCATGCTGACGGAAAACGACTTGGGCTTGATGGCCGGCCAACCTTCTGACGGTTACTGGAACGCACTCGATCTCTGGCGCGAATCTCCCCCCGACGATTTTTATTTCTGGCTTTACGTCGCTTGGGAATTGCGCCGGCGTGATTGGAAGTATCCGCAATTCATCGCCGGCATCACGGATTTTCGGTTGATCGAGCCGGTGATGAAGCAATGGGAGCGCGAAAAGGAAATCGAGCAGTGGAATCATTGGTTCCGCGAATTTGACAACTGCGCGGCCATTTCCGGAACCGGGGTGCTCGAAGTCCGCCTGGCCGTTGGCGCGGAAGAGGCGCGACTCGAATGGCACAACGACCAGAACCCGGAGTTTGCCGAACTCGATCGGGTGCAGGCAGGAAAAATCGCCGAGCAATTCGAGAGAGGCACGCTGACCATCGCGCCCGATTCGCTGCCGCTGTGGAGCACTGCTTATCGACCGTGGCGTAACGAAAGCTGGTGGTTGTTCGATTACACCAACGCTGCTGCCCGTCCCGGGCTGAACCGCTTGCTCCGCATGCCGCTCGCTCTCGACCGCGTCGTGACCTCGGACGGCCAGCCGCTGGCACGCGTTGCCCAGCCTCTGCGCTGGAATCTACGTGCACCCGAAAACGGCGACGGCAGTTATGAACTGGCGCTCAGCACCGCCGACGGTTCGCCGCCGCCGAAAATTCTCTGCGTGCTCGACGGCCGCCCGACTTTGTATTTGACCGAAAGCAGTTTGTTTGCAGGCCCGCCCGCACCCGCGCTCGACACCGAATCGCGCAAGAACATTCCCGCGCCCGCGCTCGAAACCCCTAACGGCCTGCGATATCTCCACGCCGCCGGCATTCCGTTGCCGAAACATCTGTCCAAACGCATCCGCACCGTTCCCGTCGGCATCACGATTTCGTGCGCGTTAAAGCCGATTTGTCCCGGCAGCCAAACCGAGGACATCGTCCTGTGCGTCGCGGCCAAAGCGTCCGGAATGAAATCGGAACGATTCACACCGAGGGGCTGGGAAGTGGAACGGAGAAACGGCGAGAGAGAAACTTTCGCGAAGGCCAACGGCGTCATCGTCGTCCACGATCGCGCCGCCCAACAACATTTTCCGCGGGCGATCGAATCGCTGGAATTGAAATGGAGTACGTACGCCGCCGACTGGAAGTTGCGACTCACGAAAAAAACGCCGGAACTGTTCGTTGCGTGGCTCAAATCGCTCCCGCCGGAAATTGAAGTGCTCCTGGACACAGAACTGGCGACGCTGCGTGACGCGCCGCTCAGCGGCAACCTCTCGCTCGATGTCGCCGACGCGGGCATGGACTGGTTCGATCTCAAAGCCGTGCTCACCGTCGGCGATACCACGCTCACGCCCGAGGAAATGAAATTGCTGCTCAACGCACGCGGAGGTTACGTTCGCCTCGAAAAAAGGGGCTGGCGGCGGTTCGAATTCAGTCTCACTCCTGACGACGACGAACAACTTGCCGGGCTCGGCCTCGACGTGCGCGATTTCTCCGCCGAACCGCAACGATTCCACGCGCTGCAGTTGGCCGACGATGCCGTGAAGAAATTTCTCGCTCCGGAGCGGGTTGAAACCATTCAGCGCCGCGCGAGCGAATTGAGAACGCGGTTCACGCCGCCGCTGCCCACGGCCATCCGCGCCGAAATACGGCCGTATCAAAGCGAAGGTTTTCACTTTCTTGCGTACCTCACGTCCAACCGTTTCGGCGGCGTGCTGGCCGACGACATGGGCCTGGGCAAGACGCTTCAGGCCCTAGCCTGGCTGGCTTGGCTGCGGGAAATAACCCGCAACGCTCAACCCCCGGCTCTCAACTCGTCCCTGGTCGTCTGCCCCAAATCCGTCATGGACAACTGGCACGCTGAAGCCGAGCGGTTTTATCCCGACTTGCGCGTGCGCCTGTGGCGCGGCGAACCGACCGCAGAGCTCTTTGCGGCGCGCGAAAACTCCGACCTGCTGGTCATCAACTATACGCAACTGCGCTTCCTTTCCCCCGACATCGCGAGTCTGCCTTGGCTCGCGGCAATCTTGGATGAAGCCCAATACATTAAGAATCCGAGTTCCCAAACCGCGCAGGCCGCCCGCGCGTTGAAGGCCGAACACCGCCTCGCGCTGACCGGCACGCCAATTGAAAACCGCCTGCTGGATCTGTGGAGCATCTTCGGTTTTGCCATGCCCGGCGCGCTGGGCAATCGGACGCATTTTCTCCGCCGCTTTGACGGCAAAGACGATCCCCTTGCCCGCCGACGCCTGGCCGCGCGCGTGCGGCCGTTTCTGTTGCGCCGCACCAAGGCGCAGGTCGAAAGGGATTTGCCCGACCGCATGGAGGAGGATTTACTGTGTGAAATGGAAGGCGAACAAAAAACGCTTTACCACGCTGAACTCAAACGTGCGCGCCAACTCGTCCTCGGTGTCAAAACCAACGAGCAACTCAACAAGGAGCGTTTTAACATTCTCACGTCGCTGCTGCGGCTACGCCAGATTTGCTGTCACCCGGCGCTCGTAGACTCAAACTTACGGGAGGCCGAAAGCGTAAAAGTGTCGGCGCTCCAGGATTTGCTCGAACCGCTCCTCGATGAAGGCCACAAAGTGCTGGTGTTTTCGCAGTTCGTGACGATGCTGGATTTGTTGCGCGAAAAGGTGAACGAGCGCGGCTGGCCGCATTTTTATCTGGCGGGCGCGACGGAAAATCGCGGCCAACTGGTACGGGAATTTCAGTCCGTCAAAGACGGCGCCGTGTTTTTGATTTCCCTCAAGGCTGGCGGACTCGGACTGAACCTGACCGCCGCGTCCTACGTTGTCCTGTTCGACCCATGGTGGAATCCTGCGGTGGAAAACCAGGCCATTGACCGCACGCACCGCATCGGTCAAACGAGCAAGGTGATGGCCTACCGGCTGCTGATCCGCGAGAGCGTCGAGCAAAAAATACGCGCCCTGCAGAAGCAAAAGGCCGCGCTCGCCGACGACGTGCTGGGCGAGGAACGCTTCGCGCAAAGTTTGACACTGGCGGACCTGCGGTTTTTGTTTGCGGAAAGAACGGGCGACTCAAATGGACCTATAGCACAATTTGTGGGTAAAAGGGCCGTGGAAAACGCCGCCCGGGCTACGAGGGAGTAATTTATCGCCGACCTCCTCCGCCAGCACGGCGGACACGAATAGAACGACCCAACTGTCGAAATCAGATTTCACTCTTTGAGAATTGGCCCGCGTGGTCAGTGAACGAAATCGGGATTTATCGCAGGTCCCGCCAAGTCGGAATCCGCCGCGAGGACTCTGGTATCGTTTGTCGGCTGCCGGATGGGGCGAAACAATTTCGGTCGGGAGTTTCGACCGCTGGAGTCCACCGCCTTTCACGGCGCACTGTTACGCCAATTGACAGCCTTGCTCTTGGTTACGAGATATCATTGAAACATGCCAAGTGCGCCGCGTTCGCGCCACCATCACAACATCGATGGTCCTTTCTATGTCGTGAATGGCGAGTGTATGTCTTGCGGCGCACCCGAAATGCACGCTCCAAAGCTCATGTCCCACGACTCGCATGGACATTGCTTCTTTGCTCGACAGCCAGCAAGCCCTCACGAAACCAACGAAGCTACTTGCTGAAATCTTAAAGCGTTCGCAAGATCGACGGAAGATTTAGAATTCTGAGCGCGCAGCAGGAAGCGCAGTTGTAGCTTCCCCCGCCGCGAAAATTGTGAGGCAGCTCCCGGCGATGTTACGTCAACTATGATGACGTGCCTCGCCGAATTGGCTACAATTGCGCCATCTGGCGCAGGCTTCACGTCCTCAGCCCAGTTCAAAGTCTTGTAGTGGCATCAGTTTCCGCCGCGACAATCGCATTGCCCCTAGCGGCGCCGGCGCACTTGTCGATAGGGCACTAAACTAAGCCCCGCCACCCCTTTGGGGTGGTTGTGAGAGCCACAAACTCAATGAAGCTGGCCGGATCAACGAAGGCTCCTGTGGCGTGCTTGTCAGCTTCACACCGAGTGACGCCCATTATTCGCACGATAAAGAAGTGGAGACGTTAAGACCCGTAATGACAATAGTTTGGCGCCGCGTCGAGATTTTGGACGCTCCTGGCACTCCTGGCACTTGAGACCTTGCCAATTCCGTCCATCTAATATATAGTTTCCGATGCGTCGGAATGATTATGGTTTGAGGCCTAGACAATGATTTCAACGAATTCTGAGATGCTTACTCCCACCGAAGCCGCTGTTGTCTCAAGCGTAGAGGTAAGGGACGTCAACCGAGTGATCGACGAGAGTATCCTTCCCAAGGATTTCTACAGAATCAACCCGGATCGTACACGCCGGCTCTTCGCCGACGCTTGCACTTTCATATCTTTCTACTTCCACGCTGCGAAGTATCTGACCGCCGACGAGAGGCTGCGTGCGATCGTCCTGGCCAGTCCGAAATTGCGCGAGGAACCTGTTAGCAAACTCGAAAAGGGTTGGACAATTCGTCAGGAGTTTTTGACGATCGATCTGGCACCATTCTTGAAGGGCGTTCATCAGAAACTGGCTGAATTAGGGGAAGCCCGCGCACTCGTGGTTGAAGATCCCGACATCTTGGGCGGGACTGCAGTCATCCGGAACACACGCGTTCCGGTCTATGACGTTGCGGCGTCGCTTGCCGCGGGATTGCCGATGAAGCGTATCTTGGCGGCCTATCCTGGACTTACCGCCGAAATGGCCAAGCTTGCCGCGTTCTATGCGACGGCCAACCCGCCCCGGGGCAGGCCGCGCGAACATTCGTCTCCTCCCGCCGGAGCTTTGATCGTCTCGACCCGACGCACACCTCGTCGAAAGCGAACTCATGAAGCTGCTCGTTGACGAATGTCTCAGCGAGGAGCTTACAAAGCTGGCTCAGAGACGAGGTCACCCGGAGGCTTCTTACGTCGCTTGGATCGGAAAACGCGGATGGAAGGACTGGGAGTTAAAAAGCCTCATCATCGATGGCGACTGGACGTTCCTCACGAGAAACAGCATCGATTTTCGCGGCCCCCGCGATGCACCTGGTTCCAAAGGACAATACGCCGATGTTGTGGTCCATGCCGGGCTGATATGTCTCAATGGTCCGGTAGGGATGGATCTTGATCTTCAATTGGAAATGTTCGAAGAGACCCTGGACGAATTGGATCGAAATGACGACCTCGTAAACGAAGTTCTCGAAATCTCCCTCTCGGATTCGAGTGAGGAGTTCGAGGTACTTCGGTACAAGATGCCCGCTGAGAACGCCTAACCATTCGCGCCTTGCGCTCTGCGTTTTCCCTTTCCAGTCACGATAAAGGTCGCATGCCCGTCGAGTAGGCATAGTTCACGCGACAATCGCCAGATTCCATGGACGCCGGATCGCTGCCTTACGGAAAGACCGGAGTCTATGGGCATGTTCAACTTCTTCATCGTGATTCCAGAGATCACGGAATCGCTCGGATTCGGCTGGGTCATGGGCCATCTGTTGAACAACAACCGGATTGCCGCAGTGGCAAGCGGGCGGGATCTTTTTCATCCTGGCGGCCATACTGAGGCGGCGCGTGGAGGGCCTGTACGACCTGCACCAGCCAAGCGGTTCGCTGCCGGGCAATGCCGTCACGGCCAAGTCTTGAACTTCAGCTGGACCGGGTGGGAGCGACGGGCGGGTCGCCCGGCTCTCCGCAAGCAACAACTCACCGTGCGCGCACGGCGACGAGTTCGGTTCCGACCGGTACCCCGCGAGCGATCTTTACCCGGACCAGCGCCTCGAAAAACGTTGTCGGTACCGCACCAGAGGCAGGAATCGCATGCAGCAGTTTTTCCACCGACTCCTGGCGGCAAACAAACTCCACGGCGCCTTGCGTCCCAAACGTGGTCGTTCCCGCCAGAATCAGCACGTACCGGCCGGTTCCTATTCCCGGCACCAGTCCGACGACCGAATAGTCTTCCGTCAGCGGGGCATTCGAAGGACTGGCCAGGTAGGTGCTGGCATCTCCCGGCTTCGAATGTTTGCTGACGATCGCCAGATCGCCTCGACGCGGACCGGACGTCACCCTCTGAAAAACGAATTCCTGCGTACCGGGAATGTCGAGCAGCGAAAGATTTTCTGAGGGAGAACCCACAAAGATCAGGTTGGTATTCTTCACGTCGTCGAGCGAGAACAAACTCCCCCGCTTCACCCGGATCCTCTGCCCCAGCGTGCCGAACGCCTCATCAAGTGCGTGGATGGCCAATACCTCACCCACACCCGTGTAATGGTCATACACCACGCTCTTCGAATCCTGACGCGAATTGTAGTAGCGCATTCCGGTCTCCGGCCGTCCGACGAAGGCAGCATTGCTGAAGATCACCCAAGGCTCCTCAACTCCGGAGGTAAAGGGTCTCCAAAACGCAGCGAGAGGAGCACCGGCCCGAGGTGTTGCGCTCGACACCGCAGTCGTCGGCTCGGGCCGTTTCCGGTCCCACAGCAGGCCCCCCAAAACAATCAGCAAGACGACCAGGCTGACCATGAGCAAGACGACGGCGATCCGCCAGCGCGCCGGGACGGTTTCGATCACGGCGCCGTGCGAAGGCGCCTCGCGGAAAGGCACAGTCCTCGGCCGCGGCAGCGGCTCGACCGCTCTTGCCTCGAAGATCAGGTGATAGCTGCCTTTCGGAACTTTGACCAGGATCGGATCCGCCGCTCCCTCCGTGGCGTAGTACTCCGCCAGTTTGAGACGAAGACGCCCGGCTTGGACGCGGATGGTCGAGTCAGATTGTGGATCAAAGTTCGCGGGCCGCCCGAATACTTCGGTGGCAATCTGATACTCCTTCAAGGGCGCATCGGGATGATCGAGGGCTTGTTTCGCAAGATATTGCAGAAGCTTGCAGAGAGACTCCGAGCCCCGTAGGCTATGACTTTTAATAATGTTATCTATTTGTTGGTAGAACTGCTTCGATCCAGCGGCGAAAGTGTGTGATACAGCCATTTAACACCGGTGTAACAGTGGATGGTATCCCCGTGCAACAGCGGCATTTTACTCCAGTAACCGTTTAAAAACCTAGTGGAACCTACGCCGGTAATCGCCTTGCATTAGAGTTTGCAGGTTTTCTCGTAAACGTGCCATCCCAAAAACTCCCTATGCCCGGCGGGTGCCCTCGAAACACATCCGCGAAATCGGAGGAAGTATGAAGAGCAAGCTCTGTCTGGTTCTCAGTCTTGCGCTCGGCCTGGCCGGTCTGGCGCTGGCGCAGTCGGATACAGCCCGTCTCATCGGAACCATCAGAGATCCTAGCGGCGCGGTCGTATCAAACGCCACGGTTACGGTGACCGACACCGCAACCGGACGGATGGTAACCGAGAAAACGGGCGCCTCGGGCGAGTACGCCATCAATGCCTTGCCGATCGGAAAATATCATGTTGAGGTTAAACAGGAAGGCTTTAGTACGGAAAGCGCCGACATTACCCTCGAAGTTTCGCAAGTCGAGGAGCTCAACCTGAAGCTCCAAACTGGCTCGGCCGCCACAACCGTGGACGTGACCGCCGAAGTGCCGCTGGTGGATACGTCAACTTCGAGCACCGGCGAGGTGATTCAGGGACGGCAAGTCACGGAGCTCCCGCTCAACGGACGCAACTTCACCCAACTCGCACTGTTAACCCCGGGCGTCAGCCGTGGCGCTTATGCGGACAACGCATCCGGCATCGCCTTTGGGAACGCGGCAGCCGAGACTTGGCGCAACTATGAATCCGGGGGCGCGTCACTATCCGTCAATGGTCTACGGCCTCAGGCCAACAACTACTTGCTGGATGGCCTTGACAACAACGACTCCATGGTCAATACGCTGGTCATATACCCGGCGGTTGAAGATATCGCAGAATTCAGGACCACAACCAGCGTTGCCCCGGCCGAGTTTGGACGCGCTGGCGGCGCGGTAATCCAAGTTGCCACCAAGTCTGGAACGAATGATATTCACGGTTCCGCCTACTGGTTTAACCGCTCCAAGGAGGCCGCTGCGGACACATTCAGCAACCCCGTCACTCCCGAGTTGAGCCGCAATCAGTTTGGCGCCTCGCTGGGTGGACCGATCTGGAAAAACAAGGTGTTCGGTTTCCTCGACTACCAGGGTTGGCGTCAGAACGTGCCTGCGGGTGTTGTCCAAAACAAGGTGCCAACGGCGCTGATGCGCACCGGCAATTTCCAAGAGCTGTGTGGCGCCACAAATTGCCAAGGAGCGATCGTAACTCCCGCAACCGCGACGAGCGTGCCGGATGTGGCGATCTGCCCCAGCCTGTATGCGGGAGGTAACGTGTTGCCGCAATTTGCCGCCAGCAACGGATACGTCTACAACCCGCAAACCTGCTTGCCATTCGGCTGGATCGGTGGGGCCGGCACCTCCCAAGCGGGCAATACCGTACTGAACATCATTCCTGTCGCCAACCAGAACACTGTCGGCTTGGCGTATCTGAACGCGTTTCCAATTCCGAATATCAGCGGCGCGAATCCGGCAACGAATAGCAACAATTTCTTCGGACCGCAGCAGAACGTCACGCGTCAGGACGATTACGATGCGCGACTGGATTTTATCGCCACGTCGAAGGACACCATTTTCGGCCGCTACAGCCTGGGCACCGATTCCCTGACCAACACCCCCTGGCTGGTGGGCGCCAATAACCCCCAGCACTTCCTGCCCTCTGGCAGCGGCAGCAACCCGCAGCATCCGCGTCAGGTTGCCGTGAGCTACACGCACATTATCAGTCCCAGTATTCTCAATGAATTCCACTACGGCTACAACCGTCCGTATTACGGTTACCAACAGCCTGGCTTTGGCACTCCGATGGCCTCCGCCATTGGGATTCCCAATGCCAATACTGACCCACTGCTCGGCGGCTATGCCCTGATCGGGGGGTGGTATGGAAATATGGCCTACGTCGGCGACGGCGGCCCCTACCTTGTCGTCGAGCCGGCCCACCAGTTTTCCGATGCGGTGAGCTGGACCAAGGGAAAGCACACATTCAAATTCGGCGCCAGCATTATCCATCGTGACGTAAATTGGACTCAGGGCAATAACGCCAAAGGCTACTTCTGGATCGATGACGGCAGCTTCGGCGCGTACCCCGCCCCAACCTCGCACCACGGAACTTTTACCGGCTATGAGGACTCCGAGTTGTTGGGTGGTTTCGTGGGTGCCTACTCGGTGGGCGGATTCCACGGGTATTACCAGACGAGAAGCTGGGAGAATGGCTTTTTTGCGCAAGACGATTTTCGCGTGAACCACAGGCTGACGCTGAACCTTGGCCTGCGCTACGACCTCTTCACCTGGCCGAAAGAGGCCAGCAACCACCAGTCCAACTTCAACCCCACAACCGGGGAGCTGGTTGAGGCCGGAACTCCCGCCGCCGCCGGTTACAACGATTCACTAATCGACACGCCGAAGCATAACTTCGGTCCCCGCGTCGGATTTGCTTATGACCTGTTCGGGACGGGCAAAACCGTGCTCCGCGGCGGCTATGGGTTGTTCTACTACCTGGACCGCGGGGGCGTTGCCAATGAGCTTTCGGAAAATCCCGACTTCAACGGCACCCAGACCTTCTATGCGTGCCCGACGACGGCCACCTGCGGGACTGGCTATCGCTTCACGCTCAGCGGAGCGGCGGCAAACGGAAGCCTCAATCCGGTCGGCGCCGCCGGAGTTCTGCCGCCCAAAGTCGGCATCGCCCCGAATGCCGTGAACAATACGGACAACGTGATTTATTATCCGAAGAACAGTCCGAACTCGCACATCCAGCAATGGAACGTGCAGATCGAGCAGGCTGTTGATAGCAAGACGTCGTTCGACTTGGCGTACGTTGGGACGCATATGTCAAATATCGCCACCCCCTTCAACGCCAACGAGAACATTCTTGCACCTTTTTCGGCGGGACCCGCAACCAGCTGGTTCCCGTCCGGGGGTGCCATCAACCCGAACGGCGTCGGCACCATCAACGAGTATGCGATGATCGGCAGTGGAAACTACAACGGCCTCCAGACGAAGCTGACTCGCAGGCTGAGCAATGGGCTCACGGGGACGGCGGCCTACACCTGGTCGCACACGCTGGATAACTCCGCCTCCGGGCTTGGTGGCCCCGGCGGCATCATGGTGGGGCCGAATGGTATGCCGCTGCTGCACTACCAATACGGCAATTCGAACGACGATCAGCGTCACCTGTTTGCCGCCAGCGCCATCTATGAGCTGCCCGTCGGACATGGAAGACGCTTCGGCGGCGATATGCCGAAGACGGCCGACTACGTTGTTGGCGGCTGGCAATGGAACAACGTGATTGTGAAGGCCACCGGAACCCCGATCGACATCAGCGACGGCTCGAGTACCGCGAATGGCCAGAATAACCGCCCGGATTATCACGGTGGATGCCGTACCGGCGTCTCCGCCTTTGTCTGGATCGCCTGTTCGCCGGGAGCGTTCACCGCTCCTGCTGGGCTCGTCGGCACTCTTCCCAGAAACGCCTTTCCTGGACCCGGAACATTCACCTGGGACACTTCGCTCACCAAGGTCTTCAGCGTGACCGAACGGGTGAAGGCGGAAGTGCGTGCCCAGGTATATAACCTGACCAACACGCCCCAGTTCCAGAACCCGGACAGCAAGTACACCGACGGCAACTTCGGCCAGCTGACTTCGCCGCGGCTCGCGCCAACGAACCGGGAGCTCGAGCTCGCAATGCGCATATCCTTCTGACCCGGAGCGCAGGGATGGCGCTTGAGTGTACTGCTCAAGCGCCTCCCGACGCGCCCAGGAGCAGGATATTCTCTCGGCTTCCCTTTCCTGATCTGTGTGCTGCGCGCTGCTTGGCTGGTCTGCCTCAATAAGTCGGGCCACGGGTAACTGCCATGAAAAACATACGCACCACTGCGTCGTCGCTGATCGTGTTCTACGTCATCCTGGCCTGCCTGCTCGCGATGCCGGCATGGCCACAGACGGGTGCCCGGGAGGCGCATGCCCCGGAAGTTCGCAAGATTGAGCCCCCCAACTGGTGGGTGAACTACACACCCGACCTCACGCTACTACTTACCGGTCGGAATCTAAGCGGCGCCGTAGTGGAAAGCCCGGTGACGGGCTTGGCCACACTCGGCGCGGAGGCTTCAACCAACGGACATTATCTCTTCGTGCACCTGCAACTGAGTTCCGACCTGCCGCCGGGAACCGTGCCCTTGCGCCTGATCACTTCGGCAGGATCTACGATGGTCCAACTGCCGCTGCTGGCTCGTGAGGATCCGCGCGGCCACTTCGAAGGTTTCTCCCGCGACGACGTCATTTATTTGATCATGCCCGACCGCTTCGCCGACGGCGATCCGTCGAACGACCGGCCTTCGGGCTCGACCGGCGTGTATGACCGAAGTCAACCCAGGGCGTATCACGGTGGCGATCTGCGCGGCATTCGCCAACATCTCGGATATTTGCACGATCTCGGCGTCACCACACTTTGGCTCACTCCCGTTTGGAAGAACACCGACTCCGATTACCACGGCTATCACGTCGTCGACTTCTACGCAGTCGACGACCACATGGGCTCCATGCAGGAATACCAGGCGCTGGTGGGCGACGCGCACCGCTTGGGCATGAAGGTGCTCATCGATTATGTCGTCAATCACACCGGCCCCAACCATCCGTGGGCCAATGATCCCCCGACGCCGACGTGGTTTCACGGCACGCCCGAGCACCATCTGGAGCCCGCTTATACGTTCAATGGTCTGGTCGATCCGCACGCTTCGCCGCGCGAGTATCTCAACACGCTCAACGGCTGGTTCGCCGGCAGATTGCCCGATCTGAATCCGGACGATCCCGCGCTCGCTCTCTACCTGGCCCAGAATGCGATGTGGTGGACGGAGAGTGCGCAATTGGATGGCTTCCGTCTGGACACATTCCCCTACTCCTCGCGCCAGTTCTGGAGCGGATGGCACGACCGACTGCGCCAGGTGTACCCGCAGTTCGATTATCCGCAGATCATGGACGTCGGCGAAGTGGCGGACGGCGATTCGACCATCACATCGTTCTTCGAAGGCGGACGAAAGCAGTTCGATGGCATCGACTCCGGCCTCGCCACGGTTTTCGATTTCCCGCTCTGCCACGCCCTGCGCGACGTCGTCATCAAAGGCGCGCCGATGCAGAAGATCGTCGATGTT
>Ga0210399_10003522_pt1 | contig 12178 bp, 5 predicted proteins | sample IncBWC14MmetaG_FD_150865 | JGI IMG/M metagenome (GOLD analysis project Ga0210399, IMG submission 150865) | Forest soil microbial communities from Barre Woods Harvard Forest LTER site, Petersham, Massachusetts, United States - Inc-BW-C-14-M | ecosystem: Environmental > Terrestrial > Soil >... | reverse complement strand
AATTCCCATGCTTGATCTGAGTTTTGTGCGTGACAATCTGCCACTGGTCGAGGAGAAGCTGCGCCAGCGTGGCATGAAGCCGGCTGAGGTTCTGAAGAACTTCGCCCAGGTGGATGCGCAACGGCGCCAGGCCATCACCAGCGCCGAGACCATGAAGGCGCAGCGCAATCGCGCCTCGGAGGAGATCGCGAAACTGAAGAAGAGTGGGCAGGATGCGACCGCGCTGATTGCGGAAACCAAGAATTTGCGCGATCAGGTCGAGGAACTGGGAAAGGCTGCTCAAGAATACGAAACTCGGCTGCAGCAGATTCTTGTCGGCATTCCCAATATTCCGCATCCAAGCGTCCCGGTCGGCAAGAGCGCGGACGACAACGTGGAAGTCCGCCGCTGGGGGACGCTGCCGAAGTTCGAGTTTGCTCCCAAGCCGCACTGGGAAATCGGGGAACAACTGGGCGTGCTTGATTTGGAGCGGGCCGCCAAACTTTCCGGGGCGCGCTTTGCGGTGTATTGGGATCTGGGAGCGCGTCTGGAGCGGGCGCTGGCCAACTTCATGCTCGACCTACATACCCGTGAGCATGGCTATATCGAGGTGTTGCCGCCGTATATGGTGAACTCGGATTCGATGTACGGGACCGGGCAACTGCCGAAATTCGCGGCTGATTCTTTCAAGGTTCCGCACGGGGATAAAGATCTGTGGCTGATTCCAACCGCGGAAGTTCCGGTGACGAATCTTTATCGCGACGAAGTGCTCGAAGCTGCCCGGCTGCCGATTTCTCTCACCGCATACACACCGTGTTTCCGCAGCGAAGCTGGATCCTATGGAAAGGATGTGCGAGGGATTATCCGGCAGCATCAGTTTCAGAAGGTCGAGATGGTAAAGTTTGTCCGGCCGGAAGATTCCTATGAACAGTTGGAAAAGCTTACTCACGATGCCGAGGAAATTTTGCAAAAGCTCGGGCTGCATTATCGTGTGGTGGCGCTGTCCACGGGGGACATAGGCTTTTCGGCGGCTAAAACTTATGACATCGAAGTGTGGCTGCCGGGGCAGCAGTTGTTTCGCGAGATTTCTTCGTGCTCGAACTTCGAAACCTTCCAGGCACGGCGGGCGAATATCCGCTATCGTCCGGAGGGCAAGAATAAGACCGACTTCGTGCATACGCTGAATGGCAGCGGGCTGGCGGTGGGGCGTACGTGGGTGGCGATTGTTGAGAATTACCAGCAGGCGGATGGGAGCGTGGTGATTCCGGAGGCTCTGCGGTCGTACATGGGAGCGGATCGGCTCACGGCGAGAAGGATGTAGCGCGCCAACTCGGGCAGATGCCGGCCTACTCAAATGCGCGTTGCAAAGAGCGGGAGTAGAAAATAGACTTGGACGGGGCAAAAACGAATGCGACGGTTATGGCCGCTCCCAGCGTTCCGATGACTGGGATCTGGCGCACAATCCGCGATTACATCTTCTGGTCCTACGAGCGGGGCACCATCCAATACGATGTGATGGTTACGCTGATCTTGCTATTTGTTTTCCTTTCTCCGAAGGTAATCAACTTCAAGGACAAACCGGTTGAGCACAATCCGCATCGTACGGGGGTCGCGGTTGTGCCGGACGGCCAGGGCGGACTGATTTACCAGATTGATGCGGCGGCCGTTGTGGGCATCGATGACGCTGCGATTCGCGGCGACTTGATGAAGGTCATTGAGCCCATTTCTGGTGAAGTCAGCATCACGAAGATTGAACCGGTGCGCGACGGCTCGGGCCGCGTTCTGAGCTACAAGGTTTGGGTGGCGAAAGAGTAACCACAGACACTCCGGGACTGAAAAATGAATCCTTTGCTGATATTGAAATGGTGCCGCCAGGTGAACTGGAGTTTCGCGATCATCGTTTCGCTGGTGGTTACATCGGCCCAGCAGCCTGCCCAGACGCAAGCCCCGGAAGCACTGCAACGTATTCTCAGTCAGATGGATCAGAATGCAGCGAACTTCCGCACTACGCAAGCCGCATTTGTGTGGGACCAATATCAGAAAGTAGTGGACGAGACCGACACGCAGAAAGGGACCGTGTATTTTCGCCGCGCCGGGAACGAAGTTCAAATGGCCGCCGACATCAGCGACCCCATCCCTCCGAAGTACGTGCTCTTTACTGACGATAAAGTTGAGGTTTACCAGCCGAAAATCGACCAGGTCACAAGGTACAACACGGGTAAGGACCGTGCCGCATTCGAAAGCTTCCTGGTGTTGGGATTTGGTGGAAGCGGGCGGGACTTAGTGAAATCCTTTGATGTGAGGTACATCGGGGCGGAGAAGGTGGATGGCGTGGATACGGAGAAGCTGGAACTGGTGCCGAAATCCATCAAAGTCCGCAACATCTTTGACCACATCTGGCTGTGGATCGATCCCTCGCGGGGCGTATCGGTCCAGCAGGAGCTCTTCGCACCTTCGGGCGATTACCGGCTTGCCAAGTATTCCGAGATCCATCTGAATCAAAGGATTCCGGATTCTGCTTTCAAGTTGAAGACAACCGGCAAGACCAAAATCGTGTCCCCGCAGGGGTAACCATGGTTAAAAGCCCGGGAGGACATCGGGGCGTTCACGGTTGCCAAGCTGATTCATGCCCTGTGGAAAGATAAAGGCTGAAAAACCGTGAGCGGGACGTTATACTGCCAGAAAGCTGGCTCGTTGGGGAAAGAAAGAAAAAGAAGAGGGGCAATAAGACTCCCGTTGCACTAAGACTCTTACTTTATGGCCAAGGTCTTCACCATCCCGGTTCCTCCTACACCGGTAGGGCGCAAGCGACGCGAGCGCACTTCCGATCCTCGCTACGTTGACGGCCAGCGGCAATTGGTCGAGGCGATGAGATATCTGGCCCAAGCAGACCCGGTAACGAACCGCGAGGCCATCGAACTGCTTTCCGAGCATGTGCGGACACGCTTCCGCATGACCGATTCGCCCCTCGGCTGAGGGTTCGCGTATCCCGAGTTGACGCTCCCACTTTGTGCTGCAGTGTCCTCAGAAACTGTATCGCAGCGAAAACTCCATCACGCGGGCATTTGATAGCGTCGAGCTGAAGTTTCCAAAAAGGGTGCTGTTCGAAGTAAGGTTATTAAAATTCAGCTGCATCGTCCCCACGTCGAATCGTGGAGAGTTGGTGACGTTGAATACTTGCCAGCTGAACTTAATCGCCTGCGCTTCGGTCACGTTCCAACTCTTGCTCAGCCCGCTGTCGAGATTGAAAGTGCCAGGCCCGCGGAAGTTATTGCGTTGTCCCGATTCGCCGGGATAAGGATCGCGGAATTGAAGGATGGCCTGGTTGGGATCGTTCGCGTTGGTGAGGTTGTAAGGATCTTTGAAGACATTGGGTGTGGGCCCGTTCACTCCCTGAACGGTAAAGTTTCCGGCCGCAGGGCGTTTACCAACGAGAACGGCAGCGGAATTAAGCTCCCAGTTTGTGGGATAGATGGGGCTGAATATCGAAAATGGATATCCGGTGGACCAGCGGAAAAGCCCTGAGAGCGTCCAGCCTCCGACCACAGCGTTGAGGAATTTCCCCATGGTAGAGCCGTAGCGCTTACCCTGGCCTACGGGCAGTTCCCAGACCCAGTTGGAATTGATCTGATGGGCGGCATCGAAGTCGGAGACGGCGCGGAACTGCCCCGGAGCCCAAGCGTTGAGGATTTGGCCGGAGAAGCCGACTCCCTCGAACAAATTAACCCGTTCGGCGTCGGAGCCGACGTCCATGGATTTGGAGTAAGTGTAATTAATGTCAAACTCCAGGCCGTGAGTCATGCTGCGCCGCAGGCTGAACTGGCCGGCGTTGTAGGCGCTGTTGCCGATGCTGCGCCAAGAGTAGAGAGAGGCAAACTGCGGTGAGTAGAAGGCGTAAGGAGTGACTTTACCATTGATGGTGGCGCAGGATGGATAGCAACTTCCCGCAGGCCAGCCACTCACCTGTCCCGGTATGTCAACGAATTGCAGTGAACTGGTGGTGTTGCCTCCGAACCAGGCGAACAGATCGTACATGGCCTGGGTTGACGTGACCTGCGCAGGTGGCGTCCCAGTCGCGCCACACAGCGAACCGAATGCTCCACAAATACCACCGACCTGGGTGGAAGAAAGTCCCGCTGCTCCCGGGAACATGTTTTCCCAAAAGGGAATGGGAGCGACGTTCTGGATGGGGACTCCGGCGTTGAATTGCTTGGTGAGTAGGGTGGCGGCGGTGAAGTAGTCCATGTGGCTCTTGGGATCGTACATGTCTACGGGCTGAGCCATATCTTCTTCCTGGAGGAGCCGATGCGCGAAGCGGCCGACATACGAAGCTTCGAATACGAAGTTACTCGGAAGCTCGCGCTGGATGGAGAAGTCCACCACATGCGAATACGGGGTTTTCAGCTTGTCATCCAGACCCCAGGTGACTGCGAACCCTCCGGCTCCCACGCCAGCCGGAGGAGTCACCGGGAACGTGCCGTTGGGCGGTGGTTCCACAATCGGACAGGGTGCGGTCGGGCACGTGCCCGTGGTGGCTGCACTGGTGGTTGGAATATTGTACAAACCGGTGAAGCGCGCCGCCGTGTCTACAGTTTGAACGCTACCCGTGTTCGAGATGCTGGTGGTCAAGCCGAACGAACCATTGCGGTCAAAAGTGTTGGTGATGCCTTCGCCAAAGTGATCGTAGTAAATCCCGTATCCGGCGCGAATCGAGGTTTTCCCCGGTTCTCCCCACAGCCGACGGGCAAAGCCACTGTCCGCGCTAGGCGAATAAGCGATGGCAAAGCGTGGTGCTATATCCTTGTAGTCCCAAGCCCAATATGGTTGGAGTCCGTTGGCTTGTCCCGAAAGCGCAAAGCTGATCAGCGGTTCGTAAGCTTGCCCGACCAGCATGTTCTGACCGCGTTGCTTGAACCAGCTATTGAGACTTGTGGTGGGAGCTACTTGTGTGCCGTTGGTTTCGTAAGGCGGCTGCAGCAGGGTGTAGCGCAAGCCGTAAGTAATCGTTAGGTTGCGTCTGGCCTGCCACTTGTCTTGCGCGTAGAACTCCGACTCGTAGGTGCGGAAATGGCGCGGAATCATTGCGCCTTGAGGAAGCACGGAAAGGTTCTTGTTCAGGTTGTAATTGGAAGCGACCTCGCTGACCAGGCCAGCGAGAGCCGTGACCGCATAGTCGTAGTTTTGGCCGAAGCCGGGATCCACGGCCGGGAAGCCGCCAGTCGAAGGGTCGAGACTGGTTCCGCAGCCAGCAATGCAAGCGGGGTTCAGCCAGAGGGCATTGGTTTGGGCAAAAAAGAATGACGTGGAATTCGATTCCCGTATGTTGTCAACACGTCTCAGGTTGCCGCCGAACTGCAAGGTGTGAGTTCCTTTCACCTTGGTGAGGTCATCCACCCAGTTGTAGACGGGGACGTTGGTGTTGGTGGTGGGGCTGAAAGCGTTGAGATTATCCAATCCGCGGAAATTTACGTATTGCGAGGTCTGCAGGCCGGCTTGGTCAATGCCGGCTCGAATGTAGCCGAAGTGAAAAGCATTGACCAAGGTGTTGCTGAACGTTGCCGTGTAGCCCACGCTGAGGCCTTTGCTGTTCACGTGATCGGTCGCGTTCGCGGGCTGGCCGGGAAATTGTGAACCCCCGTCTCCCGTGATTGAGAATGGATCTGCGCTGCTGCGTTCCGCGTCGCGGTCATTGTTTAAGACACCCCTCACAAACAGGCGGTGGTTTCCATTTGCGGTGATGTTGTAATCGATCTTCGCCACGTATGCGTTTAAACTTGCCGGCAGCGGCGACGCGAAAGTATACCCTTGAAAATCAAAACCGTCGCCGACGGTGAAGCTGTTAGGTTGCGGGTATTGGCTGAAAATCGCACCAGGATTAGCCCCGTTGATATTAGCGATGAGCGGATTCGGGCCCGCGCCCAGCGGGCAGACTCCATTGGCGCCGCAACCCGTATCGATGCTGGCCAATTGTGCGGCGTTCAAGGTTTCAATTCCGCCCGCGGGACATGTCGGATCTTGCGAGCAAGGATACTGAATTGTCCCCTGGCGCAAGAGCATGCTGGGGACGGTGCGGGTAACCTGCAGATCCTCCCGCTTGCGCTGTCCCTCATACGCCAGAAAATAAAACAGGCGATCCTTCTTGATGGGACCGCCGACCGCGGCTCCGAAGGTATTGCGCAGCAGAAAGGGCGGGATGTTAGGCAAGCCGGAGAGCACTTGCGATTGCTTATTAAACCAGTCGTTCGCGGTGGCGAAAGTCGGACGGTAATATTCGTAGAGCGTGCCGTGAATGCTGTTGGTGCCGCTTTTGGTCAACAGGGATACCTGCCCGCCCGAGGAGCGGCCTGTGTCGGCATCGGAATTGCTGGTTGTGACTTTGAATTCCTCAAGCGAATCCAGCGGGACGCGTAACGCGCCCTGGAAGGCCGTGCCCAGCAGTTGGTCGTTGTTATCGACTCCATCCAGCACAACGTTGGTTTGGTCGCTGCGCGCCCCATTCACCGAACCGCTGCGGCTGTCCGACTTGGAATCGATATGAGCGCTGTTCCCGGTAAAGACCACGCCCGGCTGCAGGCTGAGGATGCCGGTCGGATCGCGGCCTTCAAACGGCAGGTTTGCAATCTGGTCTGCACCGAACGCATGACCTAAACTCGCATCTTGGGTATTCACCAGCGGTGCGCTGCCCATTACGTCTACGGTTTCAGTTACGGCAGAAACTTTCATGGTCACGTTTAATGTGCGGGGAGTGTTGACCAGAAGCTCGACATTCGGCTGCCGGATGGTGGCGAATCCGGAGGACACCGCCGTGACCACGTAGGTTGCGGGCGGCAACTGGAGAAACTGGTATTCGCCCTGGGCTCCGGTTTTGGTAGTGCGCGAAAAACCAGTCGCGGGATTATTGATGGTCACACTTGCGCCCGGAACTACCGCGCCATTGGAATCGAAGACTGTTCCGCGAAGCGAAGTCACTGCGGATTGCGGCAAGAGAAAGGTGGCGAAAGTCAGGACGAACATGAGCAATGAGACGAATGACCGCGAGGCAGATTGCATAGGGGCTCCCTACCCAGGCCGCAGAGTCCTGTAGTTGCCGGTCTCGGCCACGCTCTGAACTACAGGCAAAACTTCCTGGGGGTGTTGGCGGGTATTTTGCAATTGCGGACGCAACAATGCAATCGAAATTTGTATCACGCGCAGGAATTATTCGGTTCTTCGATCACATTCTAGAAAATCCGTCACAATCGTGACTAACGGTCAACTATGCAGTCGATGCTTTTCCTGGAACAATGCAGCGGCTAAGACAATCAACACCGGATAACACTCGAGTGTGTAGCGCGGCTCCGGATTTTCCAGGGTGCCGAGGAAGACTGAGCGTAAGATCACGAACGTAAGCAGCAGGCCGAGATGAGGTGCAAATCGTCCACGCACCAGCCCAGCGAAAGCCGCGCCGACGTACACTAGATTGACGATGCCCAGGCTCACCGCCAGAACCAACCATTCCGGGTCGTCGTCGAACTCCCACCATCGCGAATCCGGCGGCAAGGTTTCCGTCCGCGGCCGCAGCCACATGTCGGCGATACGGATCAACGGCAGCCGAACGTAATAGCGCAACGGAGAGTGATGCATGCGTTCTGCGGCCAGCGCTGCGAACCTGGCATCGAGATCCGGAGTCACATGCAGCGCGTCGTTGTAATCTTCCAACAATTGAATCGTCTGCTCGCGCTGCGGCGGCGAATCAAAGGCACGCGAAGGAAGTTTCTCCGCCGCCACAGTGTTCCCCGGCACTGCCCAATAAATCTCCTCGACAGACGCGTAGTCCACGATCCAGGTTTTCACCCAGCGGTTAAATCCCATCGGGACGAAAGCATTTTCTTCGTTGGCATAACGCGGCGCGAGCGGCTGGAACTCATGCAGCGTATGCAAATTTCGCAAAGTCCAGGGCACGAGCGTTGTCAACGCGGTGACTAGCAGAATCACTCCGGCCTTGAATACATGTCGCGCGGACACTCCGTCCAGCGTTGTTTGCTTCCAGAGGCGCATCAGCAGCACGAAAAGATACGCTTCGAGGGCAAGCAAGAGCAGCGCACCATCCGGCCGCAACAGTATGGCTGCGCCGACTGCCAGTCCGCATCCGGCCCACGGCTTCATTGAGTCTTGGAGTGTTTCAAGCCCGACGATGGCGAAGTCCAGAGCCAGCACCGTAAAGAAAACTTCCAGCGTTTCCGTGAGCGCGTTGGCTACATAGTTGGCCAGAAACGGACAAAGCGCGGCTAACAGAAAAGCAATCCGCGCGGCTCTGGGAGAAATCAAACGGCGGGCGAGATCGGCAATGAGAAAGCATGTGCCGAGGTCCACGAACATTTGGAGCACGAGCGCGGCTCGATAGTGCTCCATGCCAAAGACTGCGAACACGACTGCCAGGAAGGCGGGATATCCCGGCAGGCGAATGTAGGTGGGCGAGATTGCATCCACGCCGCTCAGGCCGTAAATCCGATGCTGCAGCCAGTTCTTGGCGATGTCGCCGTAGACGAACGAGTCGCTTGTAACTCCGGCAAACCGGAGGATAAAGAGAATGCGCAGCGCCACCGCGGCGAGCGTCGCCAACAGAAAGAAACGGAGATTTTTGCGCAGCAGTTCGCGCACGCAGGCAATATAACAGCTCTTGGCTTTCTAGCCTTCAGCCACGAGCGACCATCGTGACCAGGCTGAGGCCACCAGCGAACAGCCCAGATGCGCACTTCAGGGGTTTGACCCGACCTTGTTCACGGCTTAGGATGGGCTAGCTCACTACTCATGGCGCAACCAGTTTTCTACGATCCCCGGCAAGCCCGCTGGAAGCGATTGCGGCGGCTCTTCGACGTTCTCGGCATCAGCGTCATGCTGCTGGTGATTTTCTTCATCTATAACGCTTTGCGTGGTGAGCAATTGCCCGAATTGATTTGGCAAGCCCAGAAAAAGCCTTATCATGCGCTAAAGGAAAACGAAAAAGAGAAGGCGAAAGAACGGCGGCGCAAACTGGCCGCGCAACGCGGGCGTGGTAAAACCAAGTCAAATCCTTCGCTGGTAACGCTCAATTCCGAGGAGGGAATTCGCGCCGCTTTCTATGCGCCGTGGGATGCCGCCAGCTTCTCCTCGCTTCGTGAGTACGCTCGGCAGGTTGACCTGCTTTACCCCGACTGGCTTCACGTCTTGACCCCCGACGGCCACGTGCAGGGCGTCGATGACCAGACCAACAAGTACTTCGATGTGATCCAGGGCTCGACCGTCCATCCCGTGGACGACAAGGTCATGAAGTTTCTGAAGTCCGAAGATACGGGCATGGAAGTGTTCCCCATGGTGAACAATTCCGATGGCGTGAACTGGGTGGACATCACGTCCTTCCTGAACAATGCGGGAGCACGCGGGCTCTTCCGGCAGCAGGTAGCCGCGTTTCTCAGTACCGACAAATACCACGGTCTCATGGTTGACTTCGAAGAGATCCCGCCTGAGGCCCAACCGGGTTACATGGCCTTGCTGCAGGAGCTCTCCACTGATCTCCGTGCCAAGGACATGAAGCTGTACGTCAGTGTGCCTCCTCACAATGAGGATTTCAACTATTCCGCTGTGGCCAGCCGCGTGGATGGCGTGGTGCTCATGAACTATGACGAGCACTATCCCGAAGGCACTTCCGGGCCGGTTGCGTCCCAGGAATGGTTCGTCGCCAATCTGGAATTCGCCAGCAAAGTGGTTCCCCTGGACAAACTGATCTGCGCCATCGGCAACTACGGTTATGACTGGGTGCAAAAGCCCAAGCGTGGAAAACTGCCGCCCGATGTACGGGACACCAACGTCTCAGTGCAGGAAGCCTGGCTGGGCGCGCGCGATTCGGAAGAGGACATTGATTTCGATGGCGACAGCAGCAATCCTCACTTCAGCTACATGGACGAGCAAAACCGGCGTCACGATATCTGGTTCCTGGATGCGGTCACCGCACTCAACCAGATGCGCGCCGCCCAACGTTTGGGGATTAAAACTTTCGCACTCTGGCGTTTGGGCGCTGAAGATCGCTCCCTGTGGCGGGTTTGGGATGTGCCCGGCGATCCCGCGGCGCCGGATAAGTTGAAGGATGTTCTCCCTGGGCAGGACGTGGACATGGAGGGTCAGGGCGAGATTCTGCGCATCGAAGCTCGTCCAGCCAACGGACAACGCCAGATCACCGTGGATACTGAGGGAATCATCACCGATGAGGTCATGGATACTCTGCCCGAGCCTTACCGGGTAGCCCGCTACGGCTACAATCCGAAGGCCGTTGCCATCACCTTCGACGACGGTCCTGATCCGCAGTGGACTCCGAAAATCCTGGACGTACTGAAACAAGAGAACGCATCTGCGACGTTCTTTCTGATCGGACTGGAAGCCAAGGATTTCGGCACCGTCACGTCACGCATTTACCGCGAGGGACATGAGATCGGGAATCACACCTTCACTCATCCGGACATCAGCAACATCTCGCGCAGCTACATGAAGGTGGAGTTGAGTCTGACTGAGCAGCTCTTTGCCAGCCGTCTGGGAATTCACACCATCCTCTTCCGCCCGCCCTATTCCATCGATCAGGAACCGGATACTGAAGATCAAGTCCGGCCGCTGGAAGTGGTTCAGGATATGGGCTACATCAGCGTAGGGAACAAGATCGATCCCAATGACTGGAAGGGCCACCCCGCCGAGCAGATCGCTGCCGATGTGCTTGCCCACATCCCGCCCTGTGATCCCAAGGACCGGCTGTGTGGCAGCGTCATTCTGCTGCACGATGGCGGAGGCGATCGCAGAGAGACCGTGCGCGCTCTGCCTATGATCATCCAGGGCGTGCGCGCAAAAGGGGATGAAATTGTCCCCCTCTATGAATTGATCGGCAAGACCAAGGCCGATGTCATGCCCGCCATTCCGAGTGACGAGCGCTGGGCGGCGCGCCTGGACTGGATGGGCTTCGCAATTTGGGACTTCAGCACTCATGCCATCACCTGGATCTTCTTTGTTGGGGACCTGCTCATGACTGGGCGCTTGCTGTTCGTCGGAGCTTTCGCGATTTACGATCGCTTCCGACAGCAACGTTACGGCCCAGGCGAAGCGAAGTCCTACAAACCCGCTGTCGCAGTACTGATTCCTGCCTACAACGAAGAGAAAGTCATCGAGCGCACGGTGCGCTCTGTGCTGGCCTCGGACTACCCTGGCCTGCACGTGATCGTGATTGACGATGGATCCAGCGACAAGACTCTGCAAGTCGCGCGCCGGGCTTTTGTAGATGAGGAAGCCTCGGGGCGGGTGCTCATCTTGACTAAGCCGAACTCTGGCAAGGCCGAGGCCCTTAACTTCGGGCTCGAACATCTGGACAATGAAGAGATCTTCGTTGGCATTGACGCAGACACCGTGATTGCCAGGAATGCGATTTCGCGCTTGGTTCCCCATTTCCTCAATCCCGAAGTAGCCGCCGTGGCGGGAAACGCGAAAGTTGGAAATCGCGTGAACCTGTGGACTCGATGGCAGGCGCTGGAGTACATCACCAGCCAGAACTTCGAGCGCCGAGCGTTGAACGTTCTTGGAGCCGTGAGTGTGGTGCCGGGAGCCATCGGCGCGTGGAGGACATCCGCGGTACGCGAAGCCGGCGGATACCATACTGACACTGTGGCCGAAGATGCCGATTTGACCATGGCCCTACTGCGCAACGGTTACCGGGTGGAGTACGAAGATTTAGCTCTCGCGTACACCGAGGCGCCCATCAACGCCAATGGCCTGATGCGTCAGCGCTTCCGCTGGTCCTTCGGGATTCTGCAGTCGGTGTGGAAGCATCGCGCCGTGTTCGCACGCAAGGGTGCCCTGGGCTGGGTGGCTCTACCGAACATCGTGATCTTCCAAATCTTGCTGCCGCTGGTTTCGCCGTTCATCGATCTGATGTTTGCGGTGGGGGCAATCTGGTATTTCATTCAAAAACATTTTCATCCGGACTCCACGGACCCGGCCAGCTTCCAGCGGCTGCTACTTTTCTTTGCGGCTTTTCTGATCATTGATTTCATTACTTCGGCGATCGCGTTTGCCCTGGAACGCCGCCAGCCCGAAGCCCGCGAAGACGGCTGGCTGCTCAGCCAGGTCTGGCTGCAACGCTTCGCTTACCGCCAGTTGTTCTCGATCGTACTGTTCAAGACTATAAAGCGCGCCATCGAGGGTCAGC
>Ga0210399_10003520_pt1 | contig 12180 bp, 8 predicted proteins | sample IncBWC14MmetaG_FD_150865 | JGI IMG/M metagenome (GOLD analysis project Ga0210399, IMG submission 150865) | Forest soil microbial communities from Barre Woods Harvard Forest LTER site, Petersham, Massachusetts, United States - Inc-BW-C-14-M | ecosystem: Environmental > Terrestrial > Soil >... | reverse complement strand
GGTCCTGTGGATTTGGCCCGGCTGGATTCTGTCCCGCTGCATTTTGGCCGGGACTTCGCAACGCTGCCGCAGCCCCCAGAACTCCAAGGGATGTCACCGTCAGAAATTGTCTGCGCGATTTCACTATGAATCCTCCGCAGGGCATTGTAACGTCTGCGCCACAGTCCGCGAGATGGGCGACGGCGGTCCCTGCGGGGGAACTTGGCCGAGGATGGATCCGGGCTCTAGCCTTCCCGGGAAAGCGATCCTTCAGCCCTAAGAATGGCCGTTCCACAGTGAAATGGAGAACCGAGGCCAAAGCGATCGCGACCGCAAGCTGGCAGATGAATACGAGCGCGAAGTTGTGAGTGTCCACGCTGCCAGAAATCCACTGCCACAAAACCTCCCGCGCATAGGTGTGGCACAGATATCGGGAATGTGAGATTGCCCCGAAGTATCGTGCGATGGGATGGTTCAGAAGCGCTAGCGGCCGGCAAACCACCGAGACCACGATCACCGCGAGGAGATAGGTGACAATGTCGTTCTGACTCTGCAGGGCGAACACTAGAATCAACGCGCCGACCGGGAGGAATCGTCTTCATTCCTGCCTATACCTGGGTAAGTATAAAGAATGCGGGGACCGAGACCGTCGGCCTGGTGGGCATATTTTCAGCGCCCGGATTCGAGAATCTCATGCGGTGCGAATCGGCGCTGCCAAACGAAAAACCGACAACTATCTCCCCAGAAGAATACAAAAAGTGCGAACACCAAGGGCACGTCGTCCGCAAAGACCAGAGGGACAAGCCCAAAAGTGAAGTAAAAGCCGACAGCCGCGAAGGCTTGCCCGTCCCCGGTCCTCAGTGATCACTTCAAAAGCGGCCAACGGTTATCACTTCAAAACCGGCCAACGGAAGGTGCCCGGAACTAGATCTTCTACGCCATCTTCCCCGGTTCACGCAAGTCTAATTCCGCGACGATCTTGGCTGGATCACCTGGAACGGCCCGTTGCTCCTGAGCACTCCAGCCGGCGTGCTTACGCGGACAGAACCGGTTACTGCTCCTGCAGGAACCGTGGCTGTTAGGAAGGTGTCGGACTTAACGCTGAAAGGCGCATTGGTTCCATGGAAGGAAACGGCAGTCGTCCCGGTGAACCCCTGTCCAAGAATCCTCACGGTCTGGCCAACGCTGCCGAAGCCGCGAGCCAAGGCCACGAACGGGCTGAGTCCGGTGGAGAGACTGAAAACTGTCCCGCAGCCCTGTAAGCAATCTTTCGTCGCCATACCGCCCAGTTGGGTTGTGCCATAAAAGTCGCCGTCTGTGCCTTGGATCATGGCCGCCACCGGGTTGGTGCCGTCAGAACAGCTTGCCCGAATGCAGAAGCTGCGTAGCGCAGTCAGGCTTCCTTGAGGACTCATCTCGAAGGCTGTGCCGAGGTCGTTCTGCCCCCCCTGATTCGTAGTCCCATAGAAGTTTCCGTCGGTCCCTTGAACCAAACCACCCTCAGGGAAGGAGCCGTCAGTGCAATTGGCTTCGAGACAAAAACCGTATAGCGAGGTGAAGCTGCCTTTGGCGCTGATTTCGAAGAAGGTGCCGCAGCCCAACGTACAATCCTGGTTAAGGATTCCGCCTAACGACGCCGTCCCATAGAAGTTCCCATCCGTTCCTCGAATCAGCCCGGCGGTCGGATTGGTGCCGTCCGAGCAGCTTGCCCGCGTGCAAAAGCTGTGAATGATTATCAGTTCGCCCTGGGGAGTAATCTCGAAGGCACTGCCAAGGCCGCTTTGGCCGCCCTGATTGGTGCTCCCGTAGAAGTTTCTGTTGCTGGCTTGAGTCAAGCTACCTTGGGGAAATGAGCCGTCGGCGCAATTGGCCTGCAGGCAAAAACTATAGAGCGTGGTCAGAGTGCCATTGACAGTTATTTTGAAGAAGGTGCCGCAGCCCAGCGTGCAATCCCCGTTGATGATTCCGCCTAGCTGGGTGGTCCCATAGAGGTTGCCATCACTGCCCTGAATCAACCCGGCCACCGGATTGGTGCCGTCAGAACAGCTTGCCCGTGTGCAGAAGCTGCGCAGCGTGGTGAATTCCCCTTCGGGCGTGATTTTGAAGACGGTACCGAGACTGTTCTGCCCGCCCTGGTTTGTTGTGCCGTAGAAGTTTCCGTTACTGGCTTGCACCAACCCGCCCTGAGGAAAGGAACCATCTACACAATTGGCCTGCATGCAAAAGCTGTAGAGCGTGGTAAGGACGCCATCGGCGGTGATCTTGAAAACCGTACCCGACGAGTTCACGCCGCCCTGCTCGGTCGTCCCATAGAAGTTCCCGTCAGTTCCCTGGATGAGTGCGCCATAGGGAAAGGCGCCTTTGGCGCCATCAAAACTCGCCAAAGTCGCGAGGGTCTGTGCGGACGACGCAACCACCATTGTCACGCAGAGCACAAAGATGCCGCATGCCAAGCCGTTGAGCCTCATCATCGAAACCTCCAAGCTGTAAAATCAAGAGCCGCACTGAGGAAAGGTTCACGCGAGAAGGGTGCGCGTCCGAAGGGGAGGAACGGAAAACCCGGACCCGAGCATTATCCCACGGCCAGACAGGCTGTCAAGAACCCTCTGAGAGCGCAGCCGTTCGGTTGCGATAAGTCCCATCTCGCCAGCAATCGGCAGCCGAGCAGCTTCTGAAAGCTCGCCGCTGCCCTATAGCGCCGGCGCATCGAGTTTGGTCCTCCAACTTCGCGGTCCACACTTGAGCAGGTGCCTCGTGATGCAGCAAGCGGTCGAGCATGGCGCTAACCACGGCCGCATCACCCAGCAGCTTCGCCCAATCCTCGAAAGGACGATTTGAAGTCAGCAGGGTACTGACACGTTCATATCGTCCCATTACGACCTCCAGCAGTTCTTCAGCGGCGGTTAGGGGCAGCTTGCGCGTTCCCAGATCATCGATGATCAGCAGCGACACCGTCTCCAGAAACTTCAGGCACTCTTTGCTCTCGGACTCGACTTGCGTGCCGCTCGTTGCTCCCACAGCCAAGACCGATGAGGTTTCCGGAGGTTCGCTGTGCCGGTGACGTTTGATACCCCATGAAGGCACCGTAACCCGATCGGCGACGCACCAGCCTTAAGATTTCTTAAGTGCAAACCATCCCGCTTTGACCTGTGAGAGAGTGTTGGGGAGATGTAGGGCAAAAGGCCTAGGGATCTGGTCGAGGGCATGGACGCTTCCGAGAAAGTGACGCGGCTTTCGCTTTTACTGGTCGATGACGATGCCGAACTTTGCAGCATGATGAAAGAGTTCTTCGGCGAGGTTGGCCATCGTCTGGACTGCGCCTATAACGGCCGCGACGGCTTGGCGCGAGCGCTGAAGAACTCCTACGACCTGATCGTTCTCGATGTCATGCTGCCGGGGGCGAACGGTTTCACCGTGCTGCGGCAATTGCGAAGACGGAAAGAAGTGCCGGTGATTATGCTAACGGCGCGCGTACATCGGCAGGATCGGATTCTGGGTCTGAATGCCGGCGCGGATGATTATCTGCCGAAGCCGTTCGATCCCGATGAACTGCTGGCAAGGATTCGAGCAGTGTTGAGGCGGGCGGGCAGGTTGGAATGCAGCGCCGACGAGTCCGTCAAAACCTTTGGCGACCTTCAGGTCAATGTGCAGACCCGCGAGGTGTGGACGGAAGGACGGATGGTCGATCTCACGGCGCTGGAGTTTGACATTCTCGAATTGCTGATCCGTTCCGCGGGGCGGATCGTATCGCGCGAGGAGATCACGGTGAGCCTGCTTGAACGGGATTCCACACCATATGACCGTGCTCTCGACGTACACATCAGCCATCTCCGCCAGAAACTCGAACATGGCCACACCCTGATCCGCACGGTTCGGGGTCTCGGATACGTGTTCACGGCGAGCCCAGGAACGAACCGATGAAATCCCTCTACGGGGCCGTATTGCTCACCATGATCGCCACTGTTTCGCTGTCGCTGCTGGCGTTTCTTGCGATCTCGGAGCGCATCGAAAAACAGTACATCTATCCGGTGTTCGAGGCCATGGACGAACTGGAACTGGAGAGCGCGCGGAGTGCGTTGGATGAGGGCGGCGCCGCCGCAGTCTCGTCGTATCTGACGCGATTGAATCGTCTCTTTGGTTCTCTCCACTACATTCTAGACTCCAACGGAGTTGATGTGATTTCGGGAGCGCGCCGGACGGAACTGCTTCCGCCTTCGCCCGCGTCTCGGTCGCGCGGCCGCGTCAATGGTCTCTACGTGGTCACCCACAAATCGGCGGACGGACGCTGCTGGCTCGTTGCCGTCGATCCACGGCCGACCAGCCGGTGGAGTTTGTTTCCCTATTACTTTCTCGTGGTGGGAGTAACCGGTGCATTGTGTTGGCTGGCGGCTGTCGGCGTGGTGTCCCCCATCCGCAGGCTGACTGCGGTGGTGGAACGCTTTGGACAAGGAGACCTCTCCGCGCGCGCGAACCTGCAGCGCAGAGACGAGATTGGAGGACTGGCGCGGTCGTTCGATGCAACGGCCGAGCGCCTTCAGATGCTAGTCACGAGCGAGAGGAGACTGCTGCAGGACATCTCGCACGAACTGCGATCGCCGCTCACCCGGCTCAAACTGGCGGTTCGCCTCACCCGCACGGCGGCAGACACGAACGCCGCACTCGACCGCGTGGAGCGCGAAACCAACCGCATCACTTCGCTGGTGTCGGAGATTGTCGAGATGACGCGAATGGAAGGTGATCCACTGGCCGGAACGAGAGAGCCGGTGAGCCTTGGTCCACTCGTGACAGAAACCGTGGATGACTCCCGTGTGGAGGCGCAATTGTTCCGCGGCTGCGGTATACGGGTGGAAGGACAACTTTCCTGTGCCGTTTCGGGCGATCCAGAACTGCTGCGCCGCGCCGTGGAGAACGTCCTCCGCAACGCAATCCGTTATTCTCCGGAACATGCGCCGATTGAGGTTGCGCTGGCCGAGAAGCCCAGTTGCGCAACCATCACAGTGCGGGACTACGGTCCAGGTGTTCCGGCCGAGTTGCTGACCCAGATTTTCGAACCCTTCTTCCAGGTCGAAGAAGCGCGAGAGGCCGACACGGGAAATATCGGACTGGGCCTGTCGATCGCGAAGCGGGCGCTGCAATTGCACCAGGGGACGATCACGGCACAGAATGCGTCGCCAGGTTTGGAGGTGCGAATCACCATCCCCCTTCATCAATTCATGGTTCTTGAGCACGAACGGCGAGCAGGGGGACAGGGGCCTCCATTTTTGAGGAGGTCTGGTTCCGGCAGGAAAGTCGGACTCTGGCGAGAGTGTCCGAAAGCCTGCCGGAAGATGCGTTTCGTCCAAAGATGATCAGTTCTAGTTCTGCGTGGGTTGCGTCGGTCTCGCTACGTGATCGATTACGAGAACTTCGATCGCGCCTTTTTGCGGTTCCAGCTTCAGGCCCAGCTGCTCCTGAATCGCTGTTAAGAGCGACGATGCGGAAGCATCTGATACGGGTACGTTGAAGTCGCCAACACTCCCATCCGACTTCCAGTTCAAGGTGAAGTCATAGTTGCCGGGGAGGCCGGTCTTATCCACTACCATGCTGCCCAGTTGCCGCGATAGTAGCGACGCCAAGTCCGAGGCCGCGATGCCGCGGGCCTCCATGCCATTCTGGCTGCCATGGTTCAGCATCCGGAACGATTTATTCAGCAGCCCGCCTGGCGGCCCCGTGACGGGATCAGGGTAGCTGCCGGCGGGTTTTGCGGGCTGAAGCTTGGGGCCATCGTCGGCCACGACGAGCGCGTAGGTTGATAGCTCTCTGGTTTCGGGGTGGAGCTTCAGGTTGAAGCGGTCGGCCAAGACCGCCTGCAGGACGCGCTGGTTTCGGGTCCTGCTCTGCTCCAGGCTCGGATCGATGCTCAGGCCGTCCGGGTCAGGCTTGTCAGCCTTCGGTTCGATTTCGAGATCGTACTCTGCGGTCTTGATCCAGGCCGGGGCTGCGACAATCTGATTGGCCTGGACGCCGTAGGCTTCCTGAATGAGCGCCTGCAAGGTAGTGTTCATTGACTTGAACCCGGTGGGCGAATACATCATCCCCGCTCGATGCGCAGTCCCGCCGGCGCTCGGTCCGATCTTGAACTCGACGTCAGACATAGTCCCGCCAGTGGTTGCCGCCTGCTCTTGCGCCCGGATTTGGGGCGCGTGCACCAGGCCGAACACAAGCGGCAGTGCCAAGGCCAGCCCGCCAGCCGTGCCGAGCAACAGTTTTCGACCGAAATCCAGTTTCCCCGCCATCCGTTCCGTCATGATGTACACCATCCTTTTTTTAAGATCGGATCCGGTTACCCCAGATACGCAAGCCAGAGGAGATCCCACGCAGAATTCGCAGACTTTCAGAATGCTCTCGGCATAGACCTGGCGTTCGCCGCCCATGGCCACGACTTCTTCATCGCAGGCGCGTTCGCGCTCCTCCAGCAGGCGCGCTCCCAGCCACCACACCAACGGGTGAAACCAGAAAAGGGCTTCGACCAGCATGTGGATGGCGGCGGCCAGATTGTCGCGACGGCGTACGTGCCACACTTCGTGCGCGAGGATGGCTTCCAGATGCGCGTCTTCAAGATGTTCTGAAATTCCTTCCGGCCAGATCAGCACCGGCCGAGTGATGCCGAAGATTCCCGGTTCCACAGAAGCCGGCGACGATACCATCTCGATTCGCTTTTGTCTCCCTCGAATACATTCGAGTCGGCTCAGGGCCTCGACTTCACGCCCTTCCCGCAACGGCGCTGCCTCGCGCATGGCCGCGGCAACGCGCCGCCAGCGCAGGCACCATAACAAAACGACTGCCGCGAACCCGCACAGCCAGGTAACTGTAAGCATTGCCGGAAGCAGATGAAGCAGATTGTGGGAGATGGACGCGGGAACGGCCGGAGATAACTCGGTCATCGCGATTGGAGATTGGGTAAAGGGCTGGCTGACCTCGCTCATCGTCATGAAAAATCCGGCGGTTGTTGGCGCGGAAGCGTGCGGCCATGCCAGAAGGCCGCCGATTCCCACCAGCAACGAAGAAGGAAGCAGGAACTTCACAGACGCCGCTAGCCATATCCCGTAGCGGATGCGTGCGTGGTTCTTGCGTACGACTAGCGTCAACAATCCGGCGGCGACGGCGAATAGCGTCGACTGCCACAAGTGATTTCCCACTCCAGGCGCGATCGCGGTCCACATCGTGGAAAACATCGGGGACCAGTGTTCCGGTTTCATTTGGCTTTGTCCTTTCTCTCCAGCTGCCGGAGAATCTTCTCCGCTTCCTTCACATCTTCCAGCGTGAGTTGGCCGGATTCAATCAGGTGTGCCATGACAGGCTGTGTGCGCCCGCCAAACAGCGCCAGCAGGTCGTCGACTAACTTTCGCTGCGCCGCATCGCGGGAGACCGCCGCTTCGAAAATATGGAAGTTGCCGACCTTCTTAGCCCGGTGCACGGCTTTCTTGCCTTCCAGCCGGTAGACCGTAGTCTGGACGGTGGTGTAGGCGGGGCGTCGTTTTTCGGGAAACGCTTCCTGAATCTCACGAATGGAGGCGCTGCCGCGAGTCCACAAGGTGTCCATGATCTCGAGTTCGAGCTTGGCTAATTTTGGTCCGGCCATCTCATCTCCTACCAATGTATTCAGTACTACTACATGTGTAGTTGTAACGCAAGCTTTTTTTGGAAAATTGAATGGGCTCGCGCAAACCAGTTCCAGCGGGTACGCCACCGTGAACCTATCGGCAACGCAACTCAGGTCGCAGGTCGAGGTGAGCGCTACGTGGCGCCGGCGAATGCTCCTTGCCAGCCCTTTTACGCAAATACCGTGTCCCTCGCCAACCAGAGCCTGCAACCAAGTGGGCGGAGCCGGGCAGGTTTCTACAGGACAGGCATCGGGATTCGATGGGTTCGTTTCGCCGTCCTGGAGCGTTCAGCTGCCATTCCAGGAATTCTCAATAGGTTGCACGCAGGCTCAATCACTTAGCGACAACTCGACAACCTAGCGGAAACCATCGGATTGACTTCCCGGACTCGTAGTGACAACTCGCCGAGCTTCGCTCGGCGGACAGCCGCTCTCCCCACTTGAACTGGGCCGAGGTCGGAGGGCTGAGGTCCGACGCCAGGTTACTTCGTCCACTGATCGACCCAGTCGTTGACCGTCTGGTACCAGAGGCGCGAATTCTGGGGCTTCAGGATCCAGTGGCCTTCGTCGGGGAAATAGAGCATCTTCGATGGGACGCCTTCCATTTGCAGCGTGGTGAAAAGCTGGAAGCCTTCGCTTACGTCGAGACGGTAGTCGCGCTGTCCGTGAATGACCAGCGTCGGGGTCTTGAAATTCTTGGCGTACTGGTGCGGCGACCACAATATGTAGCTCTCGCGGTTGTCGTAGGGCGTGCCCGTGAACTCCCAGTTGTTGAACCACAGTTCTTCCGTCGTGCCCCAGGCGGACTCGGCGTTGAACATGCCATCGTGCGAGACCAGGCACTTGAAGCGGTCGGTGTGGCCGAGGATCCAGTTGATGGCGTATCCGCCGTAGCTGGCGCCGAGCGCGCACTCGCGGTTTTTGTCGATGAACGGATAAGTCTTCTCGGCGTAGTCGAGGCCCTTCATCAGGTCTTCATACGGAGCGCCCCCCCAGTCGCCGTTGATCGCGTCGATGAACTTCTGCCCGTATCCGGTCGAGCCGTGGAAGTTGATCATGATGACGACGTATCCGTTGGTGGCGAACAGTTCGGGATTCCAGCGGTAGCTCCAGTCGTCCCCCCAGGCCCCCTGCGGACCGCCGTGGATGAGGAACTTCACGGGATATTTCTTCGAGGCATCGAAGTTCGGGGGCCTGACCAGGAAACCTTCGACCTTGTCGCTATGCGCGCCGGTAAACCAGAAAGATTCGATGGGCTGCATTTCAATTTGCGAAAGGATCGGGTCGTTGAAATGAGTCAGCTTTCTCGATGGCGGAGGGGGAACCGGAGGGTTACCACAGCCGTTCGTACAGAGCAGAAAGCTATAGATTGCATTCGGTTCCGAGATGGAGTTATTGGTGAAGTAAATGCTTTCACCGTCCGGGGCAACGACCATGTCGTCCTGTGTCGCCATCGTCATGATCGGCACTTCTACTCGCTTCCCGGTGGCGACGAGTAGGGAGTAAATCGGAGCCTTGCCCTGGTTCCCGGTGTTGAAATAGATACGAGACGAATTCGGCGACCAGGTGAACGTTCCCACCCAACGATCAAAGTCTTCCGTCAAATTTTTCTTCTCTCCTGTCTTGCGGTCGTAGAGCACTAAGCGGAAGCGGTCGCTCTCGTATCCGGGACGCTGCTGGGTACGGTAGGCGATGTAGCGGCCATCGGGCGAATAGAGGGGCGACGAGTCGCTGGCGGGATTGTCGGCAGTGATGTTTTTCGGCTGGACCGCCGAGGCGGCTGTCCCCACATTCACACGGACGATCCACAGATCGTTGTTGGTGGAAGCCGCCGGATTCTTGTCGTGATTCGAGGCGTAGCAAATCTCCTGCCCGTCAGGCGAAAAGGCATAATCATCCTGCCCGCCGAGCGAGAACACGGGAGCGTCATAATCGCCAGGCGTGAGGTCGCGAGGGGACTCGTCTACATGTGGGCCGCTGTAGTCCTTTACGAATCTGGGGCCCGCAGCACGAATCACGAAAATGTGACTGCGTTTCCCCTCCTTATATGCATTCCAGTGGCGATAGAGGAGACGATCAAAAATCATCGCCTTGACTTTCGATTGTTCTGCTTCCTTGAGTTTTTGTTCGTTACATTTCACTTCTGCCTCGGGCGCATCGTCGCAGGCGGGATAGACGTTCGAAGTAAAGAGTATGTGCTGGCCGTCGGGCGACCAGAGTTCACCATCTGCCTCGGTGGCTAAGGAGGTAACTCTTCGCGGAAAGGCGGCCGTCGCCTGGGCAGTATCGAATTCTGCAACCCAAACCTGCGATCCGCCTTCCTTCGTCGAGAGAAACGCGAAGCGCTTGCCATCAGGCGCCCAGCGCGGTCGGTCGGCGTCCTGATCGGCGATGATCTCGCGCTCCTGACCTCCGGCCGTGGGAACGATCCAAATGTGCGGCGTCTTGGTGTTGGCGTCGAGATCGACATCGACCACGCTGAAGATGACCCACTTGCCATCGGGCGACACCTGCGGATCGCCGACGCGCTTCAGCTTCATCATGTCGTCGAAGGTGAAGGGATGCTTGGACTGGGCGATCGCCGGAAGGGTGAAGGCGAGAACAAGAAGGGACAGAAAAAGACGGCGCATGAGGGCCTCCTGCGGCAAACGGATGAGTGTAGCAGGCTTTGTGTAGCGCCGCCGTCCCTTCGACTTAGCTCAGGGTAAGCGCGGCGGGTGACCTCCAGGCCTCGCACCCACCGGGCAGGAGTTCCGGTTGCTGGAGGCTCCACCAAAAGGATCCGACAAAGTTTAGGTGATCGACGCCTGAGGGCAAGATGCGCCCACCGCCAACCATGACAGGCTCTCAGGAGGGCCGGCGGGACGCCGGCCCTACGAATTCTGCCAGGGATTTACCAGCCGGATGCCGCAGTCTTCGAAATCGGCGGTGTTGCGCGTGGCCAGAGTAGCGCCGCGGGAGCGCGCAATGGCCGCGACCTGCGCGTCGAATTCAGGCATAGGACGCCCTTTCCCGCGGCGGCCGGCAGCGATTTCCGAAAAAGCTCGCGCTGCGTCCTCGTCGAAAGGAAGAATGCGGTCGGCGAAGTCCTCGGCGAACATTGCTTCCGCCTCAGCCCGCAGCTTATCGCGACGCTTTCCCTTGGGGAGGAGTTCGATGCCGTAGAGAATTTCCGCCAGCGTGATCGTGGTGAGGAAGAAATGTCCGTTCTCAGGTTTGCGGGACAACCACGCGAGCACGGCTGCTGCAGGCGCCGGCTGCATGGGTTCCGAGACGACGTTGGTGTCCAGAATCGTGATCACTCAAAGTTCACTTGATGCCGGGATTACGAATTGGGCCGCGGGCAGGAATCTTCAAATTCACTCCGCCCAAGGGGGCAAATCGCCGACGGATCGCCTCCCCGAGGTTTTCCGGCTCGGAATCCGCCCGTGCCAAACCCGTTTCGAGGAGCTCCCGGGCTTCCTGCTCCATGGAGCGCCCATTGCGGGCGGCTCGGATGCGAAGACGCCTCTTGGTGGTTTCGGGCAAGCGACGGATGGTAATGCTCGCCATGACTGCAATGATAGCATTGCAGTCATTGATTGCACAGAAGAAATGCCTGGTTTTAGGAAGGGCTTAGCGGTTTGTAGGGCGCCGACCGGGTGACGGGTTCTGCGCTTCGCGAAGGACGGCAGCCGAAAACCGCGGGATGACATCGACGACGGGCCGCCGTCCAAAAGCCGGAGTTGTAACATTCGGGACTAGCTGGAAAAGAGGATTTCCGAAACAACCTCTTTTTCGAGAAGGCATCCAAGTGAGTGGCAGAACTGCAGCACCCCTTCCCTCCGGCCTCACTGAGCGGAGAGGGGTTGGGGGGTGGGGTCGCCGCGGTGCTTCCGTAGAGACGTAGCTTGCTACGTCTGTTCTCTGCTCGCTGCGTCTTTTGACCGCCGCTCCCGTCCGGGCGCGGCTCAGACGTTGCCAGCAACGTCTCTGCGAAGCCCCTTCGCAATCCGATAAACTAGAGACTATGAAACCGGTATCCGGTCGTTTTCTGTTTTCTCTGGCCCTGCTGGCCTGTGGACTGGCGGCTATGCCAGCGCGCGCCCAGGAAGGTCCGCTCGAGAATACCCCCCCGGCAGGCTCCACGCCCGAGGAGATCATCAAGCGCTTCGCCGCCAAGGAGAGTGAGTTTTCCAAGGCCCGGGATCAGTACACCTACCGCCAGGAGGTAAAAGTTCAGACGCTCGATGGCGATACCCCCACGGGGGAATACCGCGAAGTGTTCGACGTGATCTTTGACGATAAGGGCCGGCGCATCGAGAACGTTGTGTTCGCCCCGCAGTCGTCGCTCGAGCAGGGCGGAATTTCCATGGACCAGGGCGATTTCGAAGATATCCGGCACCGCATGCCGTTTGTGCTGACCGAGGCAGACCTGCCGGAATACAACGTCCTCTATGTGGGCCAGCAGCAGGAAGATCAGATTCATTGTTATGTCTTCGACATCGCTCCCAAACAGATCGAGGGCAAGAAGCGGTACTTTCAGGGACGCCTTTGGGTGGACGATCACGATTTCCAGA
>Ga0210399_10003518_pt1 | contig 12188 bp, 8 predicted proteins | sample IncBWC14MmetaG_FD_150865 | JGI IMG/M metagenome (GOLD analysis project Ga0210399, IMG submission 150865) | Forest soil microbial communities from Barre Woods Harvard Forest LTER site, Petersham, Massachusetts, United States - Inc-BW-C-14-M | ecosystem: Environmental > Terrestrial > Soil >... | reverse complement strand
CGCGCTCAAAGAGTTCGAAGACACTATGTTGCTGTATGAGACGCCAGGCACCCAGTAGCTGTGGCGTATCTCCTGAGTACCCAATGTAGGGACCTGGATACTGCTCAAAGCCTGATTATCTGGTTGCAGGGTCTGATTTCCCTGATCTGGATTCTGTTGATCTCCATTGGCATCTATGGCGGGTGGATACTGGCGTCCAGCCGGCTTTGGCTTTTCTCCCCCCTCTTGCCTGGCTAAAAGTGGCGTAACCCATAAGCAGCCAGCCATCAAACAGAGAAGGCTGCCTCCGAATTTTTTCCATGCTCTCATCTCTTTGTCCTTAAGGCACCACGATTACGTCCCCGGGCAACAATTCAATGTTCTGCTCGGGATTTTTCCCGTTGACCGCTTCTTTATAATTGAAGGGCACTTTCGTCTGTTTGCCATGATCGGTACGAAGGACATAAATGCTTTTCACCCTGGCAAATTGCGTAAATCCGCCGCTACTTGAAAGTGCCTGCAGCACGGTCATATGTGGGAGCAGCGCGTAGGCGCCACCCTTCAGGACTTCGCCGGTCACATAAACTCGCCGGCTGTTAATCTCCGTCACGCTGACAGTGACTTGGGGGCTGGTGATGTATTTTTTTAGTTGTTCGCTGATCATGCCAGCAAGTTCCATAGGTGTTAGGCCGACAGCCTGGATGTCGTTAAGCAACGGCAGCGTTATCTTGCCATCCGGTCGAACCGGAACAGTTCGCGTCAGTCCTTCCTCTTTCCACACGTCGATGATCAAAACGTCTTGTGGCCCAATCTTGTACGACGCGTCTTCCGGGCCGATTTGTGCCGGTGTTGCGGGAGCTTGGCTCTTTGCGCCCTTGGGGTCTTCCTTCTTATCTTGCCACGCTCCGCGCGCGCTCCGTGCTTCTGTTCCTACCGCCATCAAGCAGGCTGTCAAAATCCCAACCAGTGCGATTCTTGTCGTCATCTCTTCACTCCCGCTCCGTCTTCTTTCCTTCTAGCCCGGTTTGTTTGATCTTGTACAGCAGAGACTTATAGCTGATCTCAAGAAACTGCGCAGCACGTTTACGATTCCAGTGGGTTCGTTCAAGCGCCTTTTGAATTAACTCGCGCTCCGCAAGCCGCGAAGCAGCCCGTGAGGCTACTTTCAAGGAGGATACAAGTGGCTTCTCATTGGCTCGCTGCGTACTCGCCTGAGTCAAACACAGATCCGCAAGCGCCAAGGTGGGATCCCCAAGAGCAACGATCTTTTTGGCAACGTTTTCCAACTCGCGGATGTTTCCCGGCCAGTCGTAAGAATCTAGCAGCTCCCTCGCCTCACTTCCGAGATTGGGCATGCTTTTCTTGAATTCATTCGAATGCTTCAGAAAGAAGTATTCCAGCAGCAATGGGATATCTTCCTTGCGTTCGCGGAGGGGCGGCAGACGGAGAATGGCGCCGTTAATTCGAAAGTAGAGTTCGCGTAGGAAACGCCCCGCGGCAATTTCTTGCTCGAGGTTTCGGGGCGTCGAGGAGATAATTCGAGAAGCCGTCATACCCGAGAAGTCTCTTGGTTCACCATCCGGCAGCAATGACAGTAATACCCTCTGGCAACCTGAATCCAATTCATGCACGCCATCCAAAAACACAGTCCGTGGTGCCGCATCTTGGCTCTCCCTGCCGGAAAGGGCCTCCTCCTGAATGTCCCTAAGTAATCGTCCAGTCTCCATCGCCCCGCAGCTCACCTTTTTTAGCGGCGCCCCAGACAGCCCTGATAGCCGATGGATTAATCGCGCATAGATTTCTTTGCCAGTCCCGCTCTCCCCAACCAGAAGAATAGGTATATCTGTTTTCGCAATCTCCACGACCACGGCATTCAAGGACCGCATACATGCAGCCTGCCCGCATACAAAACAGGCATCCACCAGTTGGTCCGAGGCACGGCTAGCCAACGTCGTCATAGAACTCCTGCCTTATAGTTAGCAGTTTCCGTACCAGGCGAAGTGCACAATTTCAGGTTTCAGTGGTCCCTGTAAGCTTCCTATATTCAGCGCTGTAAGAGATAAGAAGAATTCTAGCGTCCGATTCTGCTCTTCCTGCTATGCGGCATGTCCCCATAAAATTCCACAAAGTGGCAATTTCATATCCTCCGCACTCATTCCCCTTCTCTGCGCCAGAAACATAGGAATCGTCATCCCAGATCCTCCCGGATCGTCTTTCAGGTCAAGGCGACGCGAAGTCCGGAGCGCTTGCTAGCCCTCTATGCTCAGTCCGATGGCGCTTTCTGTAGATGAAGACGGCTCAGCGTGGCTACTTGCTACCCACAGGCAATTCACTGACTCCATTTAACTTTATGTAAACGCCTCTCTTCATTGCATTAATGTCGAGCTGATACTCCTGTGGGCGCCCGAGGAAACCAATTGTCAAACGTGGGTAACAGTTTTCTTCTTTGGACTCATCACTCGCGCTCGGAGGAAGTGGCTGTGAGGAGTCCATCCCGGAATGTCATGTAAGTCATTCATTATAAATATCTTAAGTGTAGAGCTCAATGGCCAACCTCTTGCTTCCTAGCACCCCACTCTGGCAGACCGATTGCGTATACGTGGCTAACTGTTGGTGCAGGCTTCAGGGCCGCAGTTGGATTGCACTTATTGTTTGCGAGCGCTCGGTGACCAGAATCTGGAGGATTTCTAAATCACAATGAACTCCGAGACCAACGCTGGTCAATGGTATGCGCTCCAAGTGAGGAGTCGCTGGGAGAGTGCGACTGCCACACTGCTCACAGGAAAAGGCTATCAGACGTTTCTTCCCACGTACAAAGCTGAAAAGCGCTGGCGAACAATTTCGAAAGAACGGTCAGTCCCTCTGTTTCCAGGATACGTGTTTTGCCATTTTAATGTGTACAACCGCTTACCCGTTCTTGTAACTCCGGGTGTACTAAGTGTCGTCGGGAGAGGCCGCACTCCGATCGCTGTAGAGGATTCGGAAATCGATGCTCTTCAGAGGGTAGTTTCTTCGGGCCTCCAGACAGAGCCCTGGCCCTTCCTGGAAGTAGGTCAACGCGTTCGGATTCTGGAAGGGGCGTTGAGCGGCCTCGAAGGAATTCTAACCAGTTTTAGAGGCAGTCACAGAATTGTAGTTTCCGTTTCTTTGTTATGCAGGTCGGTATCGTTGGAGATTGCGCGCTCGCGAATCGATCCGATTCAGTCGACGCGAACGTCCGTTGTTGGCTCGCTGGAATTGATGCCGGCTTTCGACGAGGGCATGGCTTAGTTTGCAGAAGTTCGGCCGCCAGAAAGAAAATGTAGGCGAAGTGGGATTCTGTTCCATCACGCGAGGCTGTTCATAGCTCTTCATAAGGATTGGACGAGGGTCGAAAACAGATGGGAAACGGCTACTTTAGAATTCCGGCTTTGTGGGAACAGGGTGCCCGGCGATTGTTGGGAGAAAAGGTCATTTCGGCCTTCGATTCTCCCGGGACAAGTCTCGCGGGATTTTTGCAAGAAGAGACCTTTCACAACATGCTCACCATGGAGCGCCGCCGAGCCGAGCGATCTCGCAAGCCTTTTGTTTTGATGGTGATCGAGCCGGTAACCTGCATTGAGGCGCAAGAGCAAGAAAATGATCGCTTCATGTCCCAGGTGATATCGGTCCTCGTCAAATCTACTCGTGAGACTGACCTCGTTGGCTGGTACAAAAAGGAAGCTTGCTTGGGGCTTATCTTCACTGAAATAAACCTGGAATTTGCGACTTCCATCACGGAGATTCTTCAAACAAAGGTTGTCAGCGCTCTTGAAAACGGGCTTGGAATCAAAGTCAACTCCAAGTTGGTAGTCACGGTTCATCTTTTTCCGGAAAACCGGGGTTCAAACGAGAACGAACCTGCTGCAGACATGCGGCTCTATCCGGATATCGCTGAGAATAGTGCCAATAAGGGCCTTACTTCGGTCATTAAACGCGTGATCGATATTCTTGGAAGCGCTGCGTTGCTTCTAATTTTTGGGCCTTTTCTCGCCGCAATTGCGCTTGCAATCAAACTGACGTCAAAGGGGCCCGTGGTATTTAGGCAAGAGCGCGTTGGTAAGTTTGGAGCTCGTTTCAAGTGCCTTAAGTTCCGAACGATGTATACGAACAACGACTCCAAGATCCACCAGGAATTCATCCAACAATTCATCGCTGGTCAAGCCGGACCCGATAAAAGCGAACCAGGGAAGACGGCCGTCTACAAAATCACGAACGATCCCCGCGTCACCGCCGTCGGAAGATTCCTTCGAAAGACTAGCCTGGATGAGTTTCCCCAGTTCTGGAACGTTTTAAGGGGTGAGATGTCTCTCGTCGGCCCGCGGCCCCCCGTGCCCTATGAATTCCAAGTTTATGATACGTGGCATCGCCGGAGAGTGCTCGAAGTAAGACCGGGTGTTACCGGCCTGTGGCAGGTCAGTGGTCGGAGTCGCATGTGCTTTGATGATATGGTGCGACTGGACCTGCGATATTCTCAGTCCTGGTCTCTTGGACTCGATCTCAAAATTCTGATGGCCACGCCGCGTGCAGTGCTTGGCGGGGAAGGCGCTTACTAATTCAGCCAATCAACTGTTGCTCTTTCTGCAGCGACATGTGGGCCACACGTATGATCGGAACCCCGCAACGTTAGTTCTTTAGCTTTATGCAGCCGAGATTAAGCCCATCTCAGTCAAACCATTAAATCTAACCGGGAATTTCAGTAGGATCTTTGACAGCAGTGTAAGCCATTTAGCATCTGCGACTTAGCCGCCCTCCAATCGACCCGTAGAACATCACAGTAGGCTGGGAAGCTCCGCTGTTTTAGGATACAAGCATCTCGATTTATCTGTGCAGAAATGGGGGACTACTTATCTCAGAGCGGGAGACAGGTCAGGTGTTCAAGTTGCGCCCGACGTCGTTCCATAAGCTAGGTTTTGTGGTCGATTGAATCTTACGCCTTGTCTTGAGCTGTCAGCTCTATTCTGGTTTTTCTGTACGATGGTTCGAATAATAATAGTCTGAGCCGTACGAATCGGTCTTTTCGACTCGATTGAGCACGACCCCAAGCAGATTTTTCTCTCGAAACTCTTCCGCAACTCTTTCCGCAACCTCAACGTCCGTCGACCCTGCCCGCACCACCAGCAGAACTCCGTCTGCCAAATCGGCAAGGATACTCGCATCGTGAACCGGCACTGCCGGCGGTGAGTCGATTATGATCCAATCAAAGACAGGGGTAACGAGATCTAATAAGTGCTCCATTCTCTGGCTCAGGAGAAGTTCGCTAGGATTGGACACCTCTGAGCCCGCTGGGATGAGGAACAAGTTGTCCCGCGTGCCTCTTTGAATCGTTGCGAATTCGTCCGCTTCGCCTCTAAGATATTCCGTCAATCCGGGCCGGTTCGGAGCGCCCAGCGCTACATGGAGCCGCGGAGCGCGCAAATCTGCGTCAATCATTAGTACGCGCCGCTCCGCCTGTTGCACAATCGATTGGGCAAGGTTAGAGGTTACAAACGTCTTTCCTTCCGTAGGAACGCTGCTGGTTACTAGCAGCCGCCGCAGAGTGCGCGTGGCAGCTATCTGGTAAAGACGAGAACGCAGCGTGCGAAACCTCTCCGCCCCTCCGTTCCGTGCGCCCGAGCCTTGAAAAACATTCGGCCGTAGATCAAGCTCCCACTTCGAATGAGAACATCGCTTGACAAGCTCTTCATATCGGAAGAACTCCACCTGATTCCCGCCGGCTGAAACCCGCTGCTGCTCTGCACGAACGGCGACGCTTGCATCTGCCCGAGCTTGGCTGTGGATCTCAACCAAAGCCTCTGAGGGATCTCTGGACTCGTCACCCACAAGCTGCGCGCTTCTCTCCTTCGCGGCCTTCTTCAGTGCTTCGTGAATACGACTCATTGTGTTTCCTTAAATTCTCTTCCGCCTGATTGACTCAAGCATTTGTTGCAACGGAGCCCTTTAGTGAAGCGATATTTCTGTTACTCTCCTGAACCATTTCAAGAACAGGGACGGTTGCGAGCACAATCAGCTTCAACTGCAGTTCAACATCTCTCTCGGTGTGGAGAGTTTTGTCGATCATCATCAAGATATATAGAATGGCCAGACTCAGCGCAAATCCCCCGCCAACTCCGCCGCCCGCAAAATACAGCTTCTTGGGAAACGAGGGAGCGACCGGAAGGTTTGGCGGGTCAAGCATATTAAATTGTTCGCCTTGCTGCTGGTGCGCCAAATCCTTCGCCATCTCGGAGCTTTCACGCTTTTTCTGCAATTCGTTGTAAAACTCCAGCGCGCTCTGATAGTTCTGCGTCAGCTCCTTCAGTTGTTGTTCCACCATAGGGCTGGCTTCCATTCGTCCTTGAAGGGATCGAATCTGATCTTGGATTTGGCCTTGCTGTTTCGTCAGACCCGCAATGTTTATTTCATCTTGACGGACACGCGCTCGCAACAGCTGAATATTAGGCGGTTCAGCCTTAGCTTGCGATTCCCCCGAGGGATTCGCCGCTTTCGGAGCTTCTGCCGATTTCTTCCGGAGTTCCTCGAGCAGTTTCCTGGTTTTGATTACATCGGGATGTTCGGGCGTATATTTCGCTTCGAGAGACGTCAACTGGTCCTGAAGTGCCTGGATTTGAACGTCGAGAGTCTCGGGATTTTGTCCGCTTTGAGTTGCCTTCCAATTCGCTTCCTGCTGGCTGAGAAGAGATTCGTTGAACGCCTTGTCTTGTTGTGCCGCGCTCGACGCCTGTGTATTTGCTTCCAATTGTGCATTCAGGTTCGTCAACCGGTTGAGGTTGGTTTGTTCTTCCTCCGGAAGCACTCCGGGATGCTCGCGCTTGAATTGAGCTACCTTGGCGTTTTGCTGATCCAGCTTGGCCCTCGCATCCTCAAGGTGCTCGCTAATGAACGAGTTTGTGCTAGCGGCATCGTTCTCCAGGGCTTTTGAATTTTGTTTCGTAAACATCGACGTAATCTCAGCGCAAATTTGCTGTGCAGTCCGAGGATTGTTAAACGTTACGCTCACATGGAAGCCGGGCATGCTTCTATCTACCGTGCCAGGCATCGGCTCGAGTGGAGAAATCTCAATCGCCGTCCGCAGCTTCTCGACCAACTGCTCCATGGGAACCTTGCGCCGATCCACCGTATAAAGACCAAACTTCTCAATAACCGGCTCAAGCCGCGAGCGGCTCAGAATCTGCTCCTTCATCGATGCAAGCCGCTGGTTCAAGTCCTCCGTCTCGATCGGCTTAACATATTCGACCGGCACCATCGGCTTTGATACCAGCACCAATGTCTGTGAGGTGTACTTCTTCGGGAGCTCTAGAGCAGCCAGCACTCCGAGGGCTCCGCAGACCATGACACAGACCGGGATGACCCACCATTTTCTACGAATCACCCTCTTGACATCGGCAAAGGCAAATTCACCATTCCGGACCATAAAGTGCTCCCCACAAAAAACAGCATACACTATCCCTCATTGAGTCATGCACGCGCCCTGCCATGAATCCAATCGTCCGCTTTGCCGGCAGCGCCGTGTAACACCCTCCAATTATAATAGGTTACGTACAGCTTCTCTCATCCCCTTATCCACAACATCGGCATCCTCTAGGAAGTGGAAGTCTTTTATCCACTTTATCCCTGTTCTTGGCCTTTGTCCCTAGATTTACCCCTCGCGAGAGCCAAAGCATTAAGTTTGGTTTGGGAGACGTACTTCGGGCGAGTCTAAGGCGTACAATCTCCAGGGTTTACAACCGAACACACTTCTACAGTCACCGGCTGTCTCGGATGAGGATTTACGGCCCAAATACTTCTATGCTGCAACGCGCAGGCAGCCTTTACTTCATTTCTTATCTTATTGGATGCTTGTGACCTTCAAGTTGGTGGGTGGTGCAGGTCGAGCAGCAATTGGACCCGCTTTGAAAGCTATCGCAAATGTATTCATCGTTGACGAACTATTCAGTTGGGTCCAACTGAACGCCAATGGCGCCGTACTGGTATAAAATACATGCTGCCAACCGTCTCCGTTGTTTAACCTGCCAGAATCTGTTTCTCCCACATAGGGTGCGTTATCGTAGATGAACCCGGGACCGACTCCTGATGATGGTCCGATTCCGGTATTCTCTACAGCAAACGCGATCCCAGGCTGAGTGGTTGGCGTAACAGACGGACCCGCAATACTCGTTCCATTACTAGAAAAATATGGGCTGTCCACATCCTCTGGCGAACTAGCGGCCCCGGCTACGTCGTACATCACCATGAGCGTGGTGTCGGATGGCGTACCACTATGGACTATGCAGTGCATGTTCGTAGATGTAGATGCAGAGGGAACAAAAAAGATTTGTGGAGCATCGAAACCCGTTGGAGTGCGCTTTGTCCATGTATTTGACGGAGTGCAGGTGTCAATCGTGACGACGTTTCCGCCCGAATTCATGTTCCCGTCATCCACGGAAGCGACCAGCAAGTTGCCAGATGATACAAAATAATTGAGTTGGCTGTTCGCGCTCTCATCAATCTGCACAGTCTGTTCGTGGAGGATGTACATTCCGGTTGGATTCGTTCCGGTGCCCGTGGAGCTCTTGAATGCCATTGCTACGATATTGAATACGTCTGAGTTTCCGGCCATCGAAAAGGAAGGCGTGATCGATCCAGCTGCTGACTGAACAAACTCCTCCTCCGCGTCGCCACAATAGGGATCGGCAGCGTCGAGCACAAAACTCCCTCCCGGCGCGATGGATGAACTTGTATTCCCGCATAGATTCCCGCCGAGTCCGCCTACCAGCATAGTGCTGGCGACTATCAGATCGCCGCTCGTTGCGGTCACTATAGGCGCGCTGCATTGCACCGCTGCGGGAGTGGAAGTATGGCTCGAACAGGTGCCGTCTTCCGGCGAACTTGTCACCACTCCGGAGTACTCTTCGACGGCACCGTGCCAGTCGGCAACGCTCTGAGAAAAGTTGACGGTGATTTGGGTGATTCCCGCCGCGGCTCCGGGTACATAGTACAACGCAGTTACCCACCCGCCGGCGCCGCTATCCGCGCTCACCCCCAGACTGTACGTGCTCGATTTGTTATCCGATATCGAGGAAACTGTTGATCCGTGGGGATAGGTCATTCTGAGCGTGAGGAGATTGCTTGCCAGCGTCCCGGTACCCATCGAGCCGCCATACTGAATCCTAAAACCATTTCCTGTCTCTCTGGCAGTGGAAAGGCTGTTCGAGTAAACAAGCTTTGGCGTCTGCGCGAACGCTGCAATTGAAACCATCGAGCACAACGTCAAAACGAGAAAGCGTAGTACCGGCCGTACCATCACGACTCCTCCTTAAAGCATTTCCCCCATTGCTCGGCCCGCGAGCAACCCTGTTGCTGAGGAGTCAGGGCCTTGGCTCATAGACTCGCTAACTGCCCGGGAGTAGATCCTTTGTTGCATCTATTTCGTTCATACTACTTTTCGCCGCCGAATCTCCTCATCGAGACCTGGCTCGTACTGCCTGCGTTTTTGCTGTGGCCCAACCCTGCCACAGCGGAGCGTTTCATTCCTCCTTCCAACTATATACCCAGAAAGGTCTAAGCCTCGCCAGTCCATTGGAAAAATGACCGACTAAATATGTCTCGATGCAGGTCCACTCTCCATGCACTGGCTCTGCGAATGAAACCTATGGTATTGGCGCTGATACTTCGTTGGAGAAGATGCTCTCATTGCCGCTGGAATCCACCGCCGTTGCCACGTAATAGTAGGTTATGCCATTCACAACCGTTGTATCAGCGTAGGCTAGCGTTGGAAGCAAGGAAGGATTGATCTTCGCGAAGCCTGTCCCGCTCACCGTACTGCGATAAATGTTATACCCAGAAACCGTCGAAGTACTCGCATCCCAGCTGAGGGCTACCGTATGCGGTTGTTGCACTACTGCCGTAAAGTTGACTCCGGTAACGTTGGCGGAACTGACCGCGACACTTTGGCTAGAGGGCGTGAAGGTGTACCCCGTGTTGCTTGGCGTGATCGTGTAAGAGCCGTTTGCAAGGCCCGTAAAAGTGTATGTGCCAGCGCTGTTCGTGGTTGTAGTTGCCGCCGCAGGCCCACTGAGCAGTACCGTCGCGCCGCTCCCGCCCGTGACAGGACTGATCGTCCCCGTGATGCTATACGTTGGAGCAGTTTGCGCTGTCGCGGTGAAATTGATCCCCGTAACATTAGCTCCATTAACCGGGGCACTTTGGCTGGTCGGACTAAATGTGTAGCCCGTGTGGCTCGGAGTCACGGCATAATTTCCGTTCGCTAAGCCGGTGAAACTATAGTTACCGGAACTGTCCGTAGTCGTCGAGGCCGTTACAACTCCGCTTAACACTACGGTCGCTCCACTCCCGCCCGCCGTCGGGCTGATCGTCCCGGAAATGCTATACGTCGGAGCTGTTTGCACTGACGCTGTGAAATTAATCCCCGTGACATTTGATCCACTCACCGTGGCGTTTTGACTTGCCGGACTAAATATGTAGCCGGTATGGCTCGGAGTGACCGTGTAGGTCCCATTGGCCAATCCGGCAAATGTATAGACCCCTGAGGCGTTGGCCGTCGTCGTGGCGCTTGCCACCCCACTCAACGCCACCGTTGCCCCGTTCCCACCCGCGGTCGGACTGATCGTTCCGGAGATAGTAAAGGTCGTGGTGACCTGCGTCGCCGTGAAATTCGCTCCCGTCGTAACGTTTGCTCCGTTAACCATTACACTCTGGCTCGTCGGGCTAAACGTGTAACCAGCGCGACTCGGCGTCAATGTATAGGTCCCGTTCGACAATCCTGAAAATGTGAATGCTCCTGAAGCGTCGGCTGTCGCCGAACCACTCCCTGCCCCACTCAACGTTACCGCCGCCCCGCTGCCACCTGCTGCGGGCGTGATTAACCCTGAGATACTATAAGTTTGCAGTGGCGTAGTACTTGCAGCGGTTTTCCCGCTAACGAGACCGGAGCATCCCGAAAGGAACACGGCTGGCAAAATAATCGCTGCCAAGATAAGGGCTTGGCGTGCTCGGGAGTGTATTCTCCGGCCGTTTGCAAACCCGGCCAGGTTGTGTCTATCTCGTCGCATTCTCATCGTTCAAGCCCCTCAGACCGCTCACAGACGCAAGAGTACGTCGATCTGAGCCCCCAAGGAACTGATTGGAAGTCTAATTTAGGTACAGGTGTCACCCTGTCCGCAGGGACCATCAAGTTTTGACTTTACCTACGGAAGCCCTGCGTTAAGTTCACTTCTTTAGCGAATACACACAACCGCTGCTTTGGGCGGAAGAGTAACATTCCCTTCCGCCTGATTCCACTCCTCCGGCCTGCGGATTCGTGCAGCCTGTGGAAAACACCGGCCACTCTGAGCAAGTCTGGGGCGACGGCTCCTTACCCGACCATTTTCACCCCGAACCTGCCTCGATAAACCGCCTCGCCCACCAACTCACGGGGTCGATGCCGAAACCTCAACCGAGTCTAGGCTCTCGTCGCCGCTGGAATCGACCGACGTGGCTACGTAGTAGTACGTCGCTCCGCTCTGCACGGTCGTATCTGTATACGTTAGCGTTGTAATGAGGGACGAGTTGATCTTGACGTACGGTCCCCCGCTCGTAGTGCCACGATACACGTTGTATCCAGCCACGGTGGAAGTGCTGGCGGTCCAGGCCAGAGTCACAGAATGCTGCACTGGCGCGATGCCCGTTCCAGTCAAGGTAATCGGAGCTGGCGACACAGTTGCGTTGCTCACTATCGATATGCTTCCAGTTACGCTCCCTACCACAGTGGGGCTGAAGTCAACGGTTAGGACGAGGTTCTGGGACGGGGAGAGGGTGACTGGTGCGCTTCCGCCTGTCATCGAGTAGCCGGTTCCGGTCAAAGTTATAGTTGAGATGGTGACACTCGAATTGCCGGTGTTTGAGATCGTTACAGTTTGCGGAGCCGATGAGGTGGCAGTTGTTATGTTGCCGAAAGCTAAGCTAGTCGGATTGACGCTCAGGGTAAGAGTCGCGGCTATCCCCGTGCCATTGAGCGTCACCGAAGTGGGGGAACTCGGCGCATTACTCACAATCGAGATGTTTCCAGTCAACGGGCCAACTGCGGTTGGCACAAAACCGACCGTGATTGTGGTCTGTTGTCCGACACCCACATTTATAGGAAGCGTGAAACCACTGACCTTGAAGGCGCCGCCAGTTTCGTTCACTTGAGTGATTGTCAACGTGGCCGTTCC
>Ga0210399_10003517_pt1 | contig 12189 bp, 16 predicted proteins | sample IncBWC14MmetaG_FD_150865 | JGI IMG/M metagenome (GOLD analysis project Ga0210399, IMG submission 150865) | Forest soil microbial communities from Barre Woods Harvard Forest LTER site, Petersham, Massachusetts, United States - Inc-BW-C-14-M | ecosystem: Environmental > Terrestrial > Soil >... | reverse complement strand
GAGATACGCGAAGCCCGTATTGCCGCCCTGCGTCGCGAATTGGGGGCCCTTCAGGAAGCCGATGTTGCCACTCGGGTGATTGCACGGAGGCCCGAATGACTCCTAACGAACGCGCGGAATTACTCTCTGAAATTGAAGAATTGCGGAGACAGCAGTTGGAATTTAGTCGTCAGGCCACCTTCGATGGCTGGACGCGAGAAGTGGACGAAGCGCATGAACGGCGCGCGGAGCGCATCGCCGCTCTGTGTCGCCAATTGGATACGCCTGATGGAACGGACGGCGTTATTCGCGGCCGGCGGCTTTGAACTTACAAGGCTGGCTTTGCCGCGGGTATATGCCAATCACCTTCGAGCTGGCCAGCTTGTCGAAGACTTACCTCGCACCATCCCGACTCATCGCGGCGTAGACTGGATCGCGCAGCTTGGCGAGGCGCGTACGACTGCGGCCTGGGACATCCCGACTTTCCCTGCAAGCTTCACTGCTAAGCGGAAATCGGATGGTCCATCAAAGCAGCGCTGGGTGACGCGGGCTAAAGGGTAGCGACTCGCTTGGATTCCGCTGCGATGAATCGATGGTGAGGATCGAGTAACCAACGAAATTCTCCTCTGCCCAAGTGCCAGTGTTTCCCACTGAAATCCCACGCACACAACCTCTCGGCGTCCGTCGGGAGCCATCCAGTTCGATCAATCACCTTCTGGAAGAACATGCCTCGTGCAAGCATCATTGGAGCCTCACAAGGAAAAAATGCTGGCTGGGTGTGGAACGTTTCTTAAGCTGGATGGCAATGCCCTGGACCAGGACCGGTTTTGACCCGACGTTGGTCACCTGGCACCGCGAACACAGGTGGCACGAGAGGCTTCGAGCCGATTTGGTGGACTATCGGTAATGCTACCTCCTAGTCATCGGTCATCGGAAAAGTGAAGTTGGTGAAACAGCTATCTCAAGAGCGCCCCAGGCACAGTCTGTGGGCAGTCCACACCGACACGCCAAATTTCTTTGCAAGGCTTCGAAACGGTACATGCCGTTGCAATCGTTCTTTTCTAAGCTGACAGGCTTCCGCACGCGACAGTTTACGCAGCGGAGGGCGCCCCAGCGCTTTGCCTTTCGCACGAGCATTTGCCAGCCCCGACTTCACCCGCTCTCCAATCAGCGATCGTTCAAATTGGGCAACCGCTCCGATCATTTGAAAAACAAGTTCCCCGCTGGGGAGGCTCGTGTCGACGGATTCCGTTACTGACACAAAATCAATTCCGAGTGCTCGGCACATTTCGAGTCCAGACATCAGCTGCTTCAGGGATCGCGCGAATCTGTCGAATCGCCAAACCAAAACGACGTCGACCGAGCCGCGTCGACAAGCTTTCATCAGTTCGTTCAGAGCAGGCCGATTCGAACTGGCTCCCGAGACGCCTTGGTCGCGGTAAATCTGCTGCAACTTCCACCCTCGTCGTTGGACGTAGTCTCGCAACGCACGCTCCTGGGCTCCGTATTCTGCTCGCCCGAACTCACCCGTACGTACACTGCTGCACGTTTGGATTTCAAATGCCATCCTCCCAATCTCATTACTTCGCTCTTTTCCCGTTCTGGGTAGGTCTTGCCAAAGATGTGCGAAATCGTCCATTTTTGCGTCAAGAGCGAAAGTGAATCTCGCAGAAAGAGTGTATTAGCTTATAGCTTCTACTGAGCCCGGAAATTCAACGTTTCCACCCAAGAGTTTTCGTTGAACCGGGCCTTTTCGCGAATTTCACCCCTAAGATTCGGCAGTGTGAGAGATCACTGGGCCCAGCCCCAAGCCCGTCTAGGAGCGTCTAGGACGTGATTTCAGTGCCGGGGATGAGGATTTGGCGGGTTCGCGCCGGAATTCGCGTTTATACGCGATCTAATGCGATTTTAGCTATAACTTATGGTAATACAATGGGTTACTGCTGCTTCTTGCGGAAATCCCTTGGTTTCTTCGGGTCATACGCTTTTCTTGAGCCTCTGGATCTTCACAGTGCCAGGTTTTAGAGTGGGCCTGGAGGGCGTGCCCAATTGTGGAGATTGAAGTCCGTGTGAATTTGAATGACCTGAAGCGCGCCTTTCGTCGATTACTGGCTCGCCTGCCCGACGAATTTGAAGCAGGTGCAGATTTCGTAGTCTTAAATGCTTCGGGGAAGAATCTGGCCATGGTCGCAGGAGCAACTTCGGAAGTCTTGAGCGCCACCGTCCGGCATCCAGGCCAAGCACGAGTTCCATACCCGGTCTTTTGTGGCATCGGTAGAATCCTGCGGTTCTATCGGGGAAGGACCGCTACGGTTTCTTTCTCGGAAGGCCTGCTCAGAATCGCTCGGACTGAATTCCGCCATCCACACATTTCAATTCTTACGTCGTGCACAGAGTTGGACATCGTCGGGACAAAATCTGCAAAACTACAAAACCTTTAGACATTCGTTTAACACACGATTCCTTCCGGTTTGCCCGTCATCCTTCCACATATCCCGGTTGCCACGAGGAAATCCATCAGTAGCCTTTAGTCCGGCACTGCATTTGACATTCCCTGCGAGGCGACAGTTTGTTTTGACAGCAATGGCTTCTCAGACTCCAGCCCTCATTGAACAACCTCGGGCCTACTAGAAGCGAACGTAGACTAAAAGGGCCTTCAGCCACGATCGGAGTCCCGGTAAACGTGCCACTCCGGTGAAAACCGGTCAAGCCCAGGATACCGTCAGCACTGAATGTACCGGTCAAAGTCCCATTAATAACGCGTGCTGAAAATTTGCCAGCGATCGCTCCGTTCCTGACCCCATTCGTAAAGTTGAACAATACGTTGCTAAAGACGACACCGCCATCATCTGTGTATTTCCATGTGCCAACCGCTGGCGCGTTGTTTCGGCCATCGATCCGCGTAAAGGCACCGCCCTTGGCGAAGGCATAGGTCGCGTCGAAGGTCGCCTGGATCGGCTCCGTCACACTAACCGTGATGTACCAGCTACCTTCGACTCGGTTGGCATCGCTCGCCCCCGCGAAGACCTTAGTTGGCGCGGTTCCAATTGCGGTCGCGCTGAGGAAGGCAATTACAAGGCAGGACTCGTGTGATCTTGTGTTTCATGGTTATCCTCCGGTTGTATTTCCAGCATCGGTGGGTTCCAAGGCGCGTATTGCGGATTGGGCAGGTAAAATGCAACAGTGCAGGCGCGAAGTCAATCCACGCTACGTCCGTAGCCGCGCCAAATATTTCTCTAGAGGTAATCGGCTGAATCAAGGGCAGTTGCAGGCACACATCCCCTACAGCTCTGCCTGCCACGATGTGCTACGATGAACGACCTAACCGCACGACAACGGCGGCGCCCAAATAATCGGAGCATATGCTTCGCTTTGGTGCGTTCGAGATCAACACGAGCGAGGGTGAGTTGCGCAAGAAGGGCGTAAAACTGCGCCTGCAAGGTCAGCCTCTTCAATTGTTGGCTCTCCTGGCCGAGCGCTCGGGCAAGCTGGTGACGCGCGAGGAGCTGCGGGCTACCCTGTGGGCGGAAAATACCTTCGTGGATTTTGACCACAGTCTCAACAATTGCATTGCGCGCATCCGTGAAGTTCTGGATGACTCGGCAGACTCACCCCGCTTCATCGAAACCGTCCCCAGGCGCGGTTACCGCTTCGTGTCGCCTGTGGAGGACGTGTCCGAGCGTCTCGCTCCCGCGGCAGTAGGGCGGGCCACAGCATCGGAACTGGCCGACGGGGCGGCGAGGCAGCGTCACCGTCTCTGGCAGCGGCGGCGAGTAGTCCTAATCACGATGGCCTGCATGGTCATCGTAGTAGCAGCGTTCACTGCTGCCTACTTTTGGCTGCACCGCTCGCCGGTGGCGGCGATTGACAGCATTGCTGTGCTTCCATTCGAGAATCTCTCGGGAGATCCAGGCGAGAATTACTTCGTCGATGGTATGACTGACGAGCTGATTACAACCCTGGCGAAGATCCGATCGTTACGCGTGATCTCGCGCAGCTCCGTCATGCTTTATAAGGGGACGAACAAGCCTCTCCAAGAGATTGCGCGAGAGCTGAACGTGAACGGCGTGGTTGAGGGAGCAATCATGCGCTCAGGCAATCGAGTGCGAATCACGGCACAGCTGATCTATGGACCAGCTGATCAACATCTGTGGGCGGAGACCTACGAGCGTGACCTCGGAGATGTCTTAAAGCTACAGGGCGATGTTGCACAAGCCATCGCACAACAGATTCGCGTTGAAGTAAGCCCACAGCTGCGCGCCCAACTCCAATCGGCGCCCTCCGTGAATCCTGAAGCCTACGAAGCTTATTTGAAAGGGTCCTTCTACAACAATAAGTGGACCAAAGAAGGCTTCGAGAAGGGGATCGAGTATTTCAATCGGGCGCTGGAAAAGGACCCGCACAATGCGCGGGCCTATGCTGAGCTTGCGGTCGCATATGGAGGGCTAGGGATTTATGGCGACGTCAAAGCTTACCCCAAGCAGAAGGCCGCATCGCTGAAGGCGTTAGAGATTGACGATACGCTGGCGGATGCGCACACAACGCTTGCGTGGGCGAAATTCACCCTTGACTGGGACATCGCAGGGGCGGAGCAAGAATTTCGCCGCGCTATCGAACTCAACCCGAGCGACGCAAGAGCGCACGCATGGTACGGAACGTTCCTGGCAATGAGCGGCCGCGTTGAGGATTCTTTCCGACAGGTGAGGAAGGCGAGAGAGCTCGATCCTCTTTCGCTCTCCAATGTCTCAACTGCTGCGTTCATTGCCTATTACAACGCGCGCGACTACGACAAAGCCATCCAAGTTTGTCACGAAGCACTCGATTTGGACCCGAGCTTTCGTCCCGCGTATTGGCGGCTTGTAAGAGTGTATGAACAGACCGGCGAGTTAAGCAAGGCTCTCGAAGAGCAACAGCGCGTTGCCGCTCTCATTGGGGAAGACCCACGAGTCGCCCGAGAGACCGATTTGCTACGAGAGGCGTATTTGAAAAAGGGCGCCCGGGGGTATTGGGTTCAGAAGATGGAATTATTGAGACCGGATGCTAACCCTAGGGACCTCATCAACATGGCCAAAATTTACGAACGACTCGGAAACAAAGATGAAGCTTTTCGTTGGCTGGATATGGCATTTAAGAATCACGTCCCTTACTTGATCGGGGACGTGCCAGCGAACCCAGACCTGGACGGCCTTCGCTCGGATCCCCGATTCTCGGACTTGCTGCGCCGGTTGGTGCCCCGCTCGGAGTAAAGCGAATGTCAAAATCTGTGCTTTGGACGCATTCCACGGAAGGCATTTGTCTCAGCTGAAAGCAGTCCTTCGGTTCGACGCCGAAAACTTGTAGCAGATACTTCTAAGGGACAACCTACTAACGACGAAGAAAAACAGTTCTCGAGAACAGCCGCATTAGTGAATCCCAGGAGCGCGTGTGATTATGATGCCAGACCAGTAGTCACGGGCGGCTCTTGACTACCGGCTGGGCCAAGTTCGTGGATCGTCGGCAACTCGGAGACTGGCGACACAACGGGCTCGAGGACAGTAGTCCTGTGAAGTCGGCTAGGCTGGAGACAAAACCCTGGACGCTTGCCCGTTTATGAGGACTCAACTCATCTCCCATCGCTTGCCAAAAGCCGATAGCGCGCTATTACGGTCGTTGCTCTTTCACCACCTGTGCCGTTTCGTCTCTCTTTCGTCAGGTGGATTAGCGTCGGCGAGGGAGTCTCTTTGCCGAGGCCTCGGATCCAGCTGGTTCACGGAACGGCTCCACATCAATGCGCTGGTAACGCACTTCGAGCACGGTCAGGTGTTCTGTACCGCCCGGCAAATGAAGGACTACGCTGTCACCCGCTGCCGACTTCATCAACGCGCGCCCCAGAGGTGACACCCAACTGATGTGGTTGCGGTTGAGATCGATCTCGTCGGTGCCTACGATGCTCACCACTCGCTCCGCTCCCGCGGCATTGGCATAGCACACGGTCGCTCCGAAGAATGCCCTCGCCGCCGCCTGCCCCGCTCGCGGAGCTTCCGGGTCCACCACTTCCGCGGCTTCGATTCGCTTGGTGAGAAAGCGAATCCGCCCATCGATCTGCCGCAGCCGCCGCTTGCCGTATTTGTAATCGGCGTTTTCACTGCGATCGCCGTTGCCGGCAGCCCACGCCACCATCTCCACCACGGCCGGGCGTTCCCTGGTGAGCAGAAACCGGTGCTCGTCTTTGAGGCGCTCGAGCCCGCTCCGCGTGATGTAGTTCTTGACTCGCGTCGCGGGTGCGTCCGCTTGTGGTTTTCTCGTAAACCCTTTTCGCATCTCGTAGTCTTCCAGGGCGAATCCAGTGGGTGCCGACTAATCAGAAGTTGCTCGGGGGCTGGCCCAGCTTTGCCGTCACCATACTAACTGAGGCTGCCCCAGCTTTCCTTCTGTTGGAAAGTTGGGCACCACTGGCGTTTGCGCCACTGATTTTCCCCCTCCCAACCGAGCCGTGCCGGGGCGGCGGGGAACATCCCCTGAGGGATAGGTTAGTGGTTCCCAGCTTTCGAAAAGAACGAAAGCTGGGGCAGCCGATATCGTGCTAGGGTAGAAAAAATCGAACCTGGGCCAGCCCCCTTCGACGATAAAATAGAACATCGTGGCTTTGCAGAAGCGCAGACGCGATCATTACCTTCCCCAGGGATATCTACGGGGATTCATCGACCCTGCTCGTGAGAATGAACCTCAGCCGCTTTGGAAACTTGATATCGCTTCCCGGAAGTGGGCTGAACGGAGCACCAAACAGGTCGCACACCTCACAGGCTTTTACGACTACGCTGGAGCGTCGCCAGAACTCGAATCCTTGCCCTCATCGGACGAGACCTTTTCAGAACTTGAAAATCAATTCCCCGCTGTTCGGGCGAAGCTCTTGTCATTGAGAAAGAAGACGTTCCGAAACTGGACGAAGCATCTGCCATTCCTGCTGCGATACATGGACATGCTGCGCGCTCGATCACCTTTGTACTTCACGCAAAGGGAAGCTGCGTGGAAGTCGACCCCGACTTGGAAAGTCGCGAAAGTAATCGACGCCCACACCATCGAACTCGCATCAATGGAGGCGAGCCCGCCTCCCGACGAATTTATCAAGAACAGAACGATCTTCCAGATGCGTGAGGAGATTCAGAAAAACGGAGCGTGGTTGTGGGAACTAAATTGGGTGCTTCGATACACCGAATCCGTTAGCGAACCGTTCGTCATCAGTGAGAGCCCGTTTCTAGCGGAGATATCCCCAGGTGTAGCGCAAGAAAACGCATTGAAGCACCCGGAGACCGTGCTCTATTTCCCTCTGTGTTGGGAGGTCTGCTTGTTTGGGAGCCCGGTACGATTCGACCTCGGAACTGGCAAACTTGATTCACACGACATGACCGTTGCTCGCAGGAAATACAGGGTATTCGCCAAACAATTCTTGATCTCCCCAGCGAAGCTCGATGACATTACCGATTTCCCCGAAAACCAGAATCAGCAGAACGTCCCCGCTGGATTCGGCGGTGAGGCATTGCTCAACCAATGATTTTTATTGGAATTTCGGGCCGACCTGCAATCCATTTCGATTGTGCTGGAACGGCGGGTGGCCCACCTTTAACCATTTCTATGTGCAGCATTTCCACAGAGGGTGCCCCATCCTTCCGTTTTTGTTTGCAAGGGTGGGCGTCGATGATGCCTGTGCTATACGATTTGTCACGTAGCGACGGAATTAACCGACACGCGCAAGCATTTCCGTGTCCCGCCCTTCGCAAAAGAACGCGAAGGACGGGGCACCCGCATCTGTGGTGGCTTCTGCAGTTTGAAAGCCGGGCCAACCGCCCGCCCACCTTTAGGTTGCCGGAGCGGACCGGCGTTGCGTTACGTTCAGATCTCGCGCATGGCAATCATCAAAACTCCAACTTCTTATTTCGCCTGCGCTAGCTTCGTAACAACTGCGGCAAGTTTATCGAGTATCTGGTTCCAGCCCTCCATTTGACCGCTATTCTTTGCGCTCTCCATGGGTTCATTTCCAACGAAGGTAAGTTTCGTCTGGCCGTTTCCGAGATCCTCAAAGATGGTCACGTCGTACGCCCCGCCTATGGCCTCATGTTCTATTCCTAATTGCGCAGGCTCGATCTTGTTTCCCTTCGAGTCGGAAAAGTACATCAAGGAAACGATCTTCTCGTACGGAACAATCTCGTGGTATTCAACCGCATTCCAGAACTCCTGCCCATCCGGCGACTTCATGCAGCAGAGGAATTTTCCTCCAACGCGAAAATCCATCTCGCAAACGGGCGCAGTAAAGCCCTTCGGTCCCCACCACTGCATCACGTACTTCGGGTCTGTCCACGCCTTCCACACCAACTCGCGAGGGGCATCAAAAATTCTTGTAACGACCATCCGCTCAATTTCGCTAACCGTGTTTTCTGTCATCTCTGACCTCCTCTTTCTTCATTTGATTTACAACTGCATCCAGTTTGTCGAAGCTCTCTTCCCAGAATCGGCGATAGCTAAACGCCCAGTCGCCGACTGTTTTAATCGCCTCTGGCCTAAGCGTGCACACACTCTCTCGTCCACGCTTCGTCTTGATCACAATCCGCGCCCGCACCAGGTAGGCAATGTGTTTTGAAATCATCTGCTGCGAGAGTGCAAACGGTTCCGTCAATCCATGCACAGAGGCAGGCCCATGCGAGAGTCGTTCGATCATTGCCCGCCGGGTTGGATCAGACAAAGCCGCAAACGTTGTACCTAATTTATCCACAACCATATGGTAGTGGATTCTCTGTCAATGTCAAGTGTGAATTTTGCGATCCCTGATTTCTGCAGGTAGTAACAGCCGTCAATGAGGAACGGCGGACCCTTCGCATTGGCGGACTTGCAACTGGGAGTGTGCTTCTCGTTGCAGCGCTGGCCTTCCTGTTCTCATACCGCCGGACCCAGGAGCAGAACACCCGGGTTTATGCTGCCATCACTCGCTTGCAGGCAGGCGTGCTGACGCAACAACAGTTGATGGAGCGGTCACGTCGCGCTCTTCAAGATCAGGATCACGGTCCATCTCCGGCGAGCGATCCTCAGAAACTCGAACTGCAAAAGAAGAGTCAAGACCTGAGGTCGCAGATTGCGATCAACAAGACAGAGAACGCTGATGCGTTGCAGGCTCAATTGGCGATGGTAGAAAACCGCCTCGGGAAGATCGAGACCGAAGGCAAATTTGCCGAGAGAATCATCCAGGCCTATGAGCCTAGCGTTTGTCTCATCCATGTTGTGCTCGCTTTCCGCGAGCACACTACCGGATCGAGACTGTGCTACGCGGCGGTGACAGGCAGCGGTGAGCCAGCCACCGATGAGCACAACAACCCGCTCGTAAGCCTTACCGGGAGTGGCCCCGAAGTGCACCTGGACGTTTTCGGCACCGGCTTTCTCGTCTCTGATGACGGACGAATTCTTACCAATCATCATGTTGCCGAACCATGGTGGCAGAATGACGACTTGAAAGAAATGCTCGATCAGGGTGTTGAGCCGGTGATTGCGGAGATGACGGCATATTTCCCGGGCGTTCCGAATGGCATTACGGTCAACACCGAAAGGATTTCGTCTGCGGCGGACGTTGCTGTCGTGAAGGGAAATGTTTCGGGCCTGAGAATCAAACAGATCGCCCTCGCTGATAGCCGTCGGTCCGCGGTCAGTGGCGGCCCAGTGGTGCTCCTTGGGTATCCCACTGCCCTGGATGCGATTCTGGCTCGAGCCGGCACCGAAACGCTGCAATCCATCGCGACTGCATCCAAAGGTGATCCCAAGCAGGTGATGGAAGAACTCGCGCGCCGTAACCTGATCAGACCCACCACGACCCAGGGGCACATAGGCGCTGTACTGCCCGACAAGATTGTCTATGATGCCCAAACCACCTCGGGAGGGTCAGGCGGTCCGCTTTTTAACAACGAGGGCAAAGTCATAGGAATTAACTTTGCCATGGTGCGTGAATTCGGCGGCTCGAATTTCGCGATTCCCGTCTCCTACGGGCAGTCACTGCTGAGACCGTAAGCGTTGGCTGCCATCGTCTACCCATATTCTGGCGAGGAGTGTGCGATGGAGCTTCGCCGTTGGGTCCGCGGGAAACTTCGACCGAGCTGATGAACATAATGAGAATTGGGCAATCCACTCATCATGAAGGAAATGGCCAAGCATGTTCCCGACGGGAGCCGCGGCATTTCTCACGCTTGCGATCCTTGCGGTATCCAATGATGGAAAGGCCGTTAAAACCTTTGTGATTTGAAGGAGAGAACAATGCTCGACCACATGATTCTGACCGTCAGCAATGTCGAACGTTCCTTGGCGTTCTATGAGGCGGCCTTGAAGCCTCTTAGTATCAAGTTCTTCCTACCTACAAGGGCGAAGGCGACCATCCTGATCTGTGGGGATTTGGTGATGGCAAGAGAGCGTTCTTCTGGATCAAACAAGGGAAGCCTGATCCAGCGTCCATTCACTGGGGATTCATGGCCGAAAACAATGGTATGGTCGATGAATTCTACAGGACGGCAATATCCGCGGGTGCCAGGGATAATATTTCACCGCGGGCACGAGTGGAATACTATCCGGGATACTACGCCGCCGATGTATTTGACCCGGACGGGTATTCGTTCGAAGTCGTCCATAAGAGCTAGTGATGGAACTTCACATCGCCAACGTACGGTTGCCGATATCGGAAACAGGTGGATGACTTCCAATCACTCAAGAGAGACGTCGGCGCCCACCCGGGTGTATTTTGTTGACAGCCCGAATCCTGGCGAGGATGGTCTTGCGCTTCAAGGGCCTGGAAACAGGTTGAAATGCTATCAAATCGGAGCCGCGCGTACTGATGAGCGACACCCACCAAAGTAGGCCCGGTACGGCGGCAACTGAGCGATACGAAGCCCTCTTCCGCGTTTCGCAAACCCTCATCGCAATCCGTTCTTCGGAGGAGCTCTTCAGGCTTCTCGCACGCGAGTTGCGCGCCGTAGTGAGCTTCTATGTCATGGGCGTCGGCATCTACGACGAGAAGGCGCACGAAATGCATACCACGTCGTACGGCGAGCCCGGTGTTCCCTTGGAGGCTCCACGATTCGCGCCGGAAGAAACCTTCAGCTGGTGGGTGTACCAGCATCAAGAGCCCTTGATAATTCCTTTCTTGGACGCGGAGACTCGATTCCCCGCGGTAGCCGAGATGCTCAAGAACCGCGGGGTTCGGTCGGTATGCGTACTTCCTCTGACGACGGTACATCGCCGCCTCGGGGGACTCGCTTTGGGCAGCACAGAAGCTGATGCCTATAGCGCCGAGGAAGTCAACTTTCTCTCGTTCGTTGCCAACCAAGTGGCGCTGGCGGTGGATGACGCATTGAACTTCGACGCCTTGCAACGTGCCGAGGAGGCGCTGCGCGCGAGCGAACAGAGTTTTCGCATGATCGTCGACAGCATCCCCGGGCTCGTGAATACCACGACGGCGGAAGGTGAGTTTGAATTTGTCAGTCGGCAATGCCTGAATTATTTTGGTACCACTCTTGAAGAATTGAAGGCTCAGGAATCAAAAGGCTGGACCACCTCCAGCATTGTGCATCCCGATGACTTTCCTGGCATGCTGGCCACGTGGATGCACGCGGTCGAAACTGGGGATCCATACCAGTCTGAGTACCGTATCCGACGTGCCGATGGTGTATACCGCTGGTTCCACGTGCGCTCTCTCCCTTGGCGGGACACGGAGGGACATATCGTCCGCTGGTATACCCTGCGGACCGATATTGAGGATCGCAAACAGGCGGAAGACCGGTTGCAGTTGCTCCTCGAGGTCACCAATCAGGTTGTCTCCAATTTGCAGCTCAGCGACCTCCTGGGCGCAATCTCGTCTAGCGTCCGGCGCGTCATGCAATGCGATCTGGTGAGTGTCTGCTTCCCCGACTCGGAGATGAAAAGATTGCGAACCTTCGTGATCGATTTCCCAGACAGCAAAGGATTAATTCGAGAGGAGCTTATTTCGATAGAAGGGTCGCTTGGCGGTTTTGTTTTCCGGACTGGCAAACCATGGGCGGGCAATGCTTCAGACCTGCTTCGATCAGGACTAAAGAATGAGGCGGCCGTTGCTGAGGGTCTCAAGGCCGGCTGTGTCCTGCCACTCATTAGCCGGAATCGCGTTCTCGGTGTGTTGGCGCTTGGCCGCCGCGAGGACCATCCTTTCAGTCGAGTCGATATTGGGTT
>Ga0210399_10003516_pt1 | contig 12192 bp, 11 predicted proteins | sample IncBWC14MmetaG_FD_150865 | JGI IMG/M metagenome (GOLD analysis project Ga0210399, IMG submission 150865) | Forest soil microbial communities from Barre Woods Harvard Forest LTER site, Petersham, Massachusetts, United States - Inc-BW-C-14-M | ecosystem: Environmental > Terrestrial > Soil >... | reverse complement strand
CCAGTCGCGCCTGCGCCGGGAACACGAATGGAAACGGAAGCGGCCGATTGAATGACGTACCGACGTGATTTACACCCAGGCGAGCGCCGGGCGTGATTCATGGTTTTCCTGTACAATTGAAGTTTGTGTCCACAGGGGCGTAGCTCAGTGGTAGAGCAGCGGCCTTTTAAGCCGAAGGTCGTGGGTTCGATCCCCACCGCCCCTACCAGTTTTCCGCAAAATTCCCGTTGATTCGGCTGCCCTTACTCACCAGTCATCCCTCCATTTGTGCCCCAAAACGCATAGTTTTGCGCCCATTTTGCGCCCAAGTCTTCGGTAGCGAGGTGGCCGCATGACCCCAGCCGCCTCGGGAAATTCTACGGGAGCGCTCGATCGCGCTCACAGGAAAGGTCGTCGAGGATTTGACAGCGGCGGAAGGTGCGCAACTCGCGAAGGTTCTAACCGCGCAGGGTTCCGAAATCGTCAGCGAAACGCGGTCAGAGTCATGTTGAAAGCAGGCGGGTTGTCGCAACGGGTTTCGAGGTTCGGAAATGATTTGTTTTTGAAATGCAAGCAACACCAGGAGGCTTAGATGCCGGGAAAAGTGGACTTAGATACTGACTCGATGCCATCGGCGATTTTGCCGGATGAAACAGACGAGCAGCGCCGCCAGCGGCGCATCACGGCAGCGATAGCTTCTCCGGGGTTCCGTAGCGCGGCGATGGGCGCTGCAACCCGCCCGGCAAACGCTTCGCCAGCGACTCCGGGCACCCCAACCATGCCACCAGCGGGAACGCTTCCCCCGGTGCGTTCTGACGCGAACGCGGTGCCGCTGACAGGCAGAGCAAGAGACCTTGCCCTCGGTGCGACGTCGCACCCGAAGATGCCAGCGGTAGGGATGGGGCCGAGACAGCCAATCGAGGACATTCCGGCTCCCGATCTTGGAACGCAACGCATGCCTCCAGCGGGAGGCTTGAATCTTCCCGCTCCGGCCGGGCCAGAAAAACCGGTGATGCCTCCGGTCACTGCGTCGGCGCAGTCCTCCATGCCTCCTGCAGGACGTGCAGAGATGGCAGCTCCAGCGAACACAGGGGCAGTTATGCCGCCGGCGAATGTCGGCCCACAACAGAAGGCTTACAACGATTTGTCGGCAGCGGGTGAACCAAAACTTTCAGGCTGGAAAAAGGTGCTGGACACGATCGGCAGCATCTTTCCGATTGGGCGAGCAGTCGAGACGGCAATTCCCGGAAGTCCGCAGAATTATGACTTCAAACTTGGACAAGCGGGGATGAGAGCAGCGAAAGAACAGATGCTCGGAAAAGGCGAGCAGGAAGCCGAAACGGCCAGAGCGCAAGCGCAATTCAACACTCCGGAAAAGCGGCGAGCTTACATGGAGCAAAATCCCGATCTATTCGAGGGTGCTGACAAATTTCAGATAAACGACTTCATAGCGCAGGGAAAGTTCCCGCAGAGGGAACCTGCGCCCGAAAAGACGACCGACAAGAAAATTGACGAGTATACGAACGACAAAGGCCAGCGAGTGCTGACATTCCAGAGGGCGAACGGCGAGACGTACGACCGCGTTGGCGGTCCGACGCAGCCGAAGCCGGCAGGTCACACGAGCGCGTTTGAGGCGTTCGCCTATGGCTCACCGGAAGAAAGGAAAGCGGCGCAGGACTATCTCGAATTGGAGAAGAAACTCGGCGCTCGTTACAAAACGCCCAGCGAGTTCGATGAGAAGTTCCGGCTCTTCAAGGAAGATCCCGACACGTACAAGGCTATGTTCGGGGACAAGGACAAGACTGGCGCACCCGACCGCGCGACCGCGACGAAGATGCTGAGCTACTTCGACAGGCGTCGCCGCGAAATAAACCAAGACTTCACCCTCGATGATGCTCAGAAGCAGGAGCAGCTCAAAGACATCGAGAATCTTGAGAAGCCGTTCATGGATGCTGTGCAGCCCGGCGCGGGAAGTGGACGCACTGATGCAGGGGGCGCGGGGGAAGGGCATCATCGCGTGAGAGTCATTTCGCCAGATGGAAAAGAGGGGACAGTCCCACTCTCACAACTCAAAGACGCGAAGAAGAAAGGCTATCGGGTGGCTCCGTAATGGCAGAGGGTCAATCCGCTGCGCTCCAGGACGACGAACTGGATTTTCGTCCTCTCGCCGGACAACCCGCACCCGGCAAGCCCGCGGCACAAGCACGTCCCACGGCGGCTTCTGACGGTATTGATTTCCAGCCCGCAAGCGCAGCGGCGAAGCCGCAGAGGCCCGCGTCTCCGGTATCGGCTGGCGACATCGATTTCAAGCCAGCGGAAAAGCCAGGATCCAGTCTGCGCACGCCGACTCTCGACGAACTGAGCACGGGCCGCCCTGCGGGAACGGAAACTCCCTCGCTGACAGAACGTGCGGCGCACCTGGGCGAGCCGATGGTTCACCTTGGGCGGCCCGATAATTTCTTCGTCGACGCCACAAAGAGCGCACGCAATGTTTTCACGAATGAGTTTCAGCAGCCTGGAATGCGCACTCAGGAGGAGATTGCGAAATCGGGAACGATTGGGCCAAGAGAGCAAACATTCGGTGAACGTGCCCTGCGTGCCCTTGGTGCGGGTGCTCCAGAAGGCTCGAAGATGGCCGAGTGGACCGGCCAACGAGGCACGAAAGACAACGTGCGTTTGCTTGCTCCGGAAGAGCTAATGACGGAATCGGAGCAGCTACGCCATCCGATCCTGACGGGCGCGGGCGAGTTTGCCGGCGGTTTCACTTCGCCCGAAGGATTGACCTTGATGGGGCTCACGGCCGGTGCAGGAGAACTTGCAGGCCCGGGCGCGCAAGCTATGAAACGGCTTCTCGCCGCCGGTTTCAGCGGTTCCATGATTTACGGGGCCGCGCAAAAAGTTCCCGCGATCTCTCAAGCGATTCGCACTGGCGACAGTTACACCGCAAAGAGATTGCTGACCCAGCTCGTGCTCGAAACTGGCACCGCCGGACTCGCGGCTCGTGGCGCTTTCGAGGAACCTGCGCCCACGACAGTACCGAAGGGCACAATCAGCGGGAAGTTAGCGTTTGATGATGCATCGGTGCGAGCAGCGCGGCGCTTCAGGGATTTTGAAGCGAATCAAGGCGCGCGAGAGGGCATGGGCCACCTCGCGGACGCGGAGCGCGGTATCGATGCGGCGAGGCAGGGGCGCATCAACGCGCCCGTGGAGGTTCCGCCAACTCGCGGTGAGCCGACAATCCTCCAGGGACGGCCACAAGGCCCGGAGCGTAATCCCCTCGAAGTCGAGGCCGGGCAGGTTCGCGAAGAGCGAGCGGCACAGGCACGGCCAGAGTTCAACGTGCGGGATTTGCGTCGGGTCGTCCCCGAAAATCCAGAAGAGCCGCCGTACTACGAGATTGCGCCAAACGAGCGCCAAGCATCGGGCCGATTGGTGACTGAGCCCTCCGCGGGAGAAACGATAGGCGCTCGTCCGCGCTCTGCCACGGTGAGCGGACTGGCCGAGCGTGCCTTGGCGGGACGCGAGAAATCGCTGGTGAGCAAATATGGGCCTGATGTTCTGGAGGATGCGCGCCAAGAACTTCAGTCGGCTGCGGGTCTCGCCGGTACTTTTGAACGGCCTGGACGTTATCACTCCGAGCGGCCGGATTTGAGCGCCGCAGAGAATGACAAGTTGTGGTACGGCGTCAACTCGGCGCGGCCCAGCATCGAAGCGATGCATCCGTGGTTTAAGGATCTCACGGAGGGACCTGAAACCTTCGCGCGGACAGTGAAAGAGGGGAAAGGCGCGGCTTACGACCGAATGCTCGACCGCGCGGCGGCACACATTCAAGCTGAACGCGAGTCCGCTAGGCCCGTGGTGGAAGAATTTGCACCACAGCTCCGCACTTTGGCCGGTGAGGTTCGCGACGTTGACCCGGACCTCTCTCAGACGTTGCTGGACTTGGCGGAAGGACGTGCGAGCGGGTTCAAGAATCTGAGACAATACATCGAAGGGAAGATCACCAATGCCGAAGCAGCAGCCGAATTTAGCAGAGCAATCGACGAAGCCGCCGCAGAAGCCAGAGGCGAGGCCGGCGCTGAGGAAGCTCCTGAATCTCGTAGTACAGCACGCGAAGCAGAAAGCGCGTCGGCGCGTGAATTAGATTTCCAGCCTCTCCCAGAACCGCAACCCATCAATCCACAGGAAGTTGAGGACATGAGCCGCCTTCTGGGGCGTCCCATCACCGAAAAAGAACTTCCCGAGATTCGCCGTCGACTCGACGCCGAGCGAAATATAACGGAAGGTCTCCGTGGAAACCGGCGAGACGTTGCCGGGGAAATCCGCGAGGAGCATCGCACGAAGATCGAACGCGGCGAAATTCTGCCTGGCATGGAAACAGCGGTTCGGGAGCAACGCGAAGCCGCGGCCACAGAGCAGGGCCGACAACTGACCGACCGGGCCAACCGCCCGCCTGAATCCATCGAGGAGACCGCTGGCAACATCGAACGGGAATCGCCGCTGTTCCGCGGCAAAGGTCCGCAGGGAGAACTCTACTCCGGCGTGCATCCGCGTGCGCTCGTCGAAGGTGCGCGGGTGCTGCAACGCGCCTGGGATGAAAAAATCGCACGACCGCTGATCGACAAGGTTCTAAAGATTGGCGACAAATACCAGAAGGCGCGAGAGGCCGATCCCGCTGTCGCGGAAGGGCTGCACCTCCTCGACAATGCGCCGACTTACCTGCGAGCGAAAGCAGCGCAACAAGTCCACAACGTCATCGGCGATTTGAGCCGGGCGCAAGAGCGGCTGTTCACTCTTATGGCCGATGCCGACTCGCGGGAGAACCTGCGGGAGAACCATCCGGAAGAGTTCCGCCAAGCACAGAGCGACCCAGCAATTCAAGAGGCACTGAAGAAATACAGACCGCTCGAACAGGAACTCACCCGCCTACGTTCGCGAATGGGCGGCGCAACCATCGAAGACGATTACCTGCGAAGGGTCTACGACAAATACGTCGCTGGTGTGGGGCATGCGGAAGCCCCTGGCACGCCAGAGCGTGGCACTTCGGCTTATGACCGGGTGATCCGGCCACAGCGCATCGGCACGGTCAGCCGTGAGGCGGAATCCGAGTATTTTTACAAGAATGGGCTCCACGAGTTCGGCCCGGCGTTTGCCACAAAGTTCATCGGCACGCATCTGCGTGCTCTGCGAGATTCGGTAGCGCGCGAGTTCATGAACAACGCGACTCTTGTCCAAGCAGGAGGATCCGAGCCGCGATTCATCCTCTACGATGGCGAGCGCTATTACCGGCCAGACGTCGCCCGAGAAATGCGTGACGGTGGCGTGAAGAGCGTGAAGGAGTACGACCGCTACGATCCGACGGCTGGCGAAAAGTTCCCTGTGCCGGCGGAAGGGAAGTACCTCGGCCCGCGCGACCTCGTGAAGACGCTGAAAGATTTCGGCCGGCGCGAAGACGTGGAGCCCGGCGGCCTACGCAGGTTCTTCCAGGAACAGATCATCGGCTTCGGCTTCGGGATACCTCACGTGGCGAACATCATGCGCCGCGTGAGCCAGACAGTTCCCGGTGGCGCCGTGAATCCGAAGGGCTGGGTAGAGGCGTGGAAGGTGACGCTCAGTAAAGAACTGCGCGACCGCGGGATGTCTGGACTCAACGACCCCACTTTCGACATGCTCGCGAAGCACGGCGCGATTTCAACGGGCGAGTTCAATAATCTCAAAGAGTACTGGGGCGGAAATTTGAACCCGGCGAACTGGGCGCGCTCAATGGCACAGCTTGGCCACAAGGTTTTGTTTGAACCGGAGGCGGCGAAGGGCTTTGGAGGCATCGACCAGCGGGCGCGCCTTTACATCGCGGACCTGCTGCAATCGCAGCGCCCGGAACTCACCGATTCGCAGATCGCCGAAGCGGTCCGCACGCAGCTCGGGGACTATAACCGTGCGAACTGGAGCGACCGGCAAAAGATGCTTTCTCGCTTCATGATGTTCCCTGGCTGGGACTTCTCCTCGATGCGCTGGGTGATGCAGCATCCGATCAAGACAACCGTGCCCCCTGCGCTGGTCGTCCTCCTCGCAAATCAGGCGCTAAACCAGCTCGGGCAAAACCGGGCCGAAGACAAGTACGACATTTCCAACATCCACATTGGCGATCGGAGTTATGGCACGAGTCTGGTTCGCGAGTCTGTAGCGCGGAATCTGTTCCGGCCTGCGCTGGCCTACGCGCAAGCAAAGGTCCGCGGCGAGAACGATCAGCGCGCAATGGCCGAAGCAGCGAAGGGCGTGACATCGGGAGCAGGCGGATTGCTGTCGATGATGCGTCCGGACCTTTCCGGCTTCCTCGCGTTGGCCACAAACCGTCAGGGCCTGTTCAGCAGCAAAGAGATCGTCTCGAAAGACGATTCCGCGCAGCCGGGAAAGGTTCTACCCTCGCGTGCAATCGAGAAGCAAGCTGTGTTCGCAGTGCGTCACGCAATCCCAGCGCTCGACCGGATGCTGGACTCGAACGAAGAGATCGACCTGCGCTCCTTTGTAGGTGGAAATCTCGGCGTCCCGAATTATCGCGACGACGCGGAGAAGCGGCTGCTGCGTAACGCATCGGAAGCGGAAGAGGTTCATCGCACCATCGGTAAACTCGCAAAGTCCAATCCGGAGCTGGCCCGGGAGTACGTGAAGGATCCCGACAATGCGGCGTTCGCGCTCTTCTATCACGACCTGAACGGCCTGGGGGCAACGTTGAGGCGCATGGATGAAGCAAAGCAGAGAATCGACGAGAGCGGCCTGCCCGGCGAGGAAAAGAAGGCGCGCACCGCCACAATCGACAAAGCGCGCGAAAACCTACTACGTCATGCGGATGGGCTGAATAATTTGCTCTTCGAGCGGCGGCAGCGGGGGAAGACGACACACGGGATCATTCCCAAGAGTTTTTCCGGGGACGCCATGCGGGTGCTGCAGGAGCAGCGCTAAGTTGCTGGGAGAACTTGATATTTAATCAAAGAATCAAACGAGAAGTCGGATGTGCGACTGCCTGGTAACAGGCACATAGCAGGCGTATTCGCATGACGTCAGGTCGGACGGAGTTGTTAACAAAACTTAACGTTTTCGAGAAAGGATGCGGAGCCGAAAATGGGCCGTCCTAGTCGGTTGCAGAAGTCGTTGACAACAGCGCAGGAACAGCGGCTTTCGCGTGAATTGTCGGACATTTTCCGGCCTGCGAAACAGCTCACTCCTGAGGAAGAGCTGAGCCAGCGCAGGTCGGAACTGCGAAACGGCCTGACGGACCTGCAGCGGTTGTTTTTGTTCGGCAAGCTGAGCGGCCTGAACGACAAAGATGCGGCGATTGCAGCGGGGTATTCGGTGAGCGTGGCTGAGAACACTAAACAGAGAATCTGGAAACCACGTGTGCGTGCGGAGTTTGAGCGGTTGCGGCACGGCCTGGAGGACGGGAAACCGTGAATCTAAAGTAGAAAAAAATAGAACGGCCCCTCTCCGGGTCCGGGCTGCCACAAGCGGCCCTTTGTTATTCCCCCATGAAAAAAAAGATAAAGAAGCCCACCGCTGGTAACAGCGGTGAAAACAGCGGGCGAGCTAAAGTAGGTTCAGGTAGGTCGAATGCCAGTACCCAAGGGAACACGAATCGGTGGACGGCAGAAGGGCACTCCTCCTGCTAACAGGTGGAAAACAGGACAATACTGATTTTCAATCAGAAATTCAGATCATGCAGAATGGCGGGAAAAGGGCGGGCAAATGTCTAAAGTAGAGAAAAAGTAGAAGGTGAAGAGCGCAACGCCTCCTAGCAGGCATTCGCCATTTACTGGTAACAGTGAAAGAAACAGTGAATGGCTAACGGGCCGAGAAAATGAATTGCAGGCGATTTGAAGTACCAGATGTGCCCGGTACCAGGGTTTGTGCAGCGGCTTCTAAAGACAGGGCCATCGTGCGTTCTGGCGCGTTCTTGGACCTTTCTAGATTGCCGCCTAATGTGCCGGTGCCCGCTGGAGTTTCAATTTTCGCGTGTCTCGATTCGAGGGCACGGCAAGTGCGGATGCGTAGGCTTCACTGGCTCGGCGGGAGTTTGTTGCTGCGGCGCGGAGGAAATGGCGGATAGGATGCCGGCGTAAGTGCGCAGCGTCTTGGCCGCGTCGAGCATGTCCATGCCGTGATTTCCCATCGAGTGCAGTTGCATGAATCGGCGGATGTCGAAGAGTGCGCCCGTCTTCTGGAGTTGGCCGCAGAGGCCTTCCATTTCGTCCGCGAGACGGCGAGCTTCCCGCGCCAGGGCGGTGCGGTCCGTTATCTGATCGACGCTGGCGATTGCGGCCATCGACGGGAGTGTAACACGGGGCGCAAGCTTGCAGTCAGGCTCCACGGCATGGAACGTAGACGCGAACTCTATTCTTGGCAAGTCACATCAACATCGTATCCGCCAGGGAAAGCGGTTGCACCAAACGCGCTGGTTTTCAGCTTACCGTCACAAGTGATCTTGCTCGATGCTCTCACTGCCCGCACTGGAAAAAAGGGGGCCACCGCGTTGAGCCAGAGACCGATTGCGATAAGGGCCAGGAGCACTTTCGTAGTTCTGTCTGTTCTCATTTCACCTTCTCCTCGTTTTTAGAAAGAAAGAGAAACTGTTACTTCCCTTTGCTCTTTGCGTCTGCTTCCTGCTCCTCGACCCGCTTGCGCAGCTCCTTCACGAGGGACCGTGTTGCACTGACGGGATAGAGGAGGCTGCCCCATGATTTCTGGTCTGACCAGAGGGAGTTGCCAGTCTTCGGGTCAATCGCCGTCAGGTATGTGATTCTCGCGACTTGAGCGTTAGTCTGACTCTGGCTGCTACCAGACAATTGGATGTTCCCGCTGCTGTCTGCTGTTCCCTCGGCCGTCCCCGTGGTGTTCGTACGATATCCGGTCACGTAAGCGCTGGCGGAAATCAAAAAAACCAGGTCAGCATCCTTCGCGCTTGACAAAACTTTGAAGCGGCCCCACTTGGACAGCTCATCGTAAGCCTTGTCTCCGAGATCGGCGAACCCAGACCGGTTGTCCACGTAGACGGTCTTTGCTTGGAGGATTTGGTCCGGCAGTGGCGCGTGCTTCGTGTGGCCGAGCAGGGAAGGACAAAGAGCGGAAGCTAACAGCGCAGCGGTCGCGAGGGAACGAGTGACTTTTTCCATGGTCCCTCCTTGCGGGCAGTATACGCCTTTCAGTTGCCGAGCCGACTGTGCAAGATGGACACAGGAGCACACCGCCATGGAATCGTGGTTAATCACCCATGATAGTCTCTTTCCAGTACTGCTCCTCGCAAAGTGAGGTCCCGAAAGTGACTCAGCCAGAATCGCCTACGATTGCTCTGGACGGTCTCCCGGCTCGACAGACCGGTCCCTGGGTCCATGACAAAGAGTATTACCTAGGGCGGTATCTAGAACTCTTCACCAAAGGCGTCGGGCGAAAATGGCAGGGGAAGTTAGCGTACATCGATCTTTTTTCGGGACCAGGTCGCAGCGTTATCCGAAACACAGGGGAAGAGGTCGATGGTTCCCCGTTTGTAGCACTGAATTGCGACTTCGCACGATATGTTTTTGTGGACGTTCCTGAAGTGCTTTCGACGCTTAGGGCGAGGCTCAGGAGTCACCCGAAGTCTTCACAGATTTCGTTGATCGAGGGCGATTGTAATGCCGTAATCGATGAAGTGCGGGCGACCTCTCCTGCTGATCACCTGACCTTGGCTTTCATCGATCCGACAGGCCTGCAGATTAACTTCTCAAGTGTGGAGCGCCTGGTGCATAGTCGCAAGATGGACCTGCTGATGACGATACAACTCGGCATGGGCATCAGAATGAACCTGCGTTCATACTCGCAGGGTGAACGCGCAGCGTTGACCGCCTACATGGGAAACGAGGAATGGCGCAAGGATGTCGAAGCGGGAGGGTCCCCTTCGCAAGCTGCTCGTCGGATTCAAGAGCGTTATCTGCAGCAGTTGAAAAAACTCGGGTACGGCACTGTCCGGGATCGAGAAATCGATATTCGCAGCGACCAGAACAATCTTCTGTTGTACTTCATGGTTTTGGCCAGCAGACATCCCCTCGGAGAACAGTTTTGGCGCAAGGCCACGCAGATCAAGCGTTCGGGGCAGCGATTCCTAAATCTCAGCCCAGGGGAGTAAAACTGACATGTCGCTAAGCTCTTCTATCGAATGGACGGACGCAACCTGGAATCCCGTCCGGGGTTGCACAAAAATCAGTCCTGGGTGCGCTCACTGCTATGCGGAGACATTTGCAGAACGCTTTCGAGGGGTTAAGGGCCATCCCTTCGAGCAGGGCTTCGATTTGCGAATAATTCCTCAGAAGTTGAACGACCCATTGTCATGGCGAACGCCCAAACGAATCTTCGTGAACTCCATGAGCGATCTCTTCCACGAGGACATCGCAGACGATTACATCGCCGCAGTCGCAGCCGTTATGGTTGAAGCCCACTGGCACACCTATCAAGTGCTGACAAAGCGCTCCAGTCGTATGCGCGACCTGCTCAAGACTCGGCTCCAGTTCGCGGCCGGCCAACCGCACATCTGGTGGGGTGTGAGCGTCGAAAACAGACGGTCCGGATTGCCGAGAATCGAAAACCTGCAAGCGGCACCGGCCGCAGTTAGGTTTCTCTCGATCGAGCCATTGCTGGAAGACCTAGGGACACTTGAATTAGCGGGAATCCATTGGGTAATCGTGGGTGGTGAGAGCGGGTTCGGCGCGAGGCCCATGAAGCGGGAATGGGTCATCGCGATCAAAAAGCAGTGTCGACAATCTCGAATCCCATTCTTTTTCAAACAGTGGGGCGGGGTCCACAAATCGCGTGCGGGACGACTGCTTGACGGCCGTACGTACGACGAGATGCCAGCGAATCTAAGGACTTTCGGGTCATCGTGCAGCAACAATTCTGGAATCAAACTCACGCCCGAGCAGATTTCTGGAGCATCTTCGTAACCAAAAACAGTTCTTTTCCGAACCGCTTAATCTGCGGAAGCGGATGCTGAAACGATGAGAGTTGGGTGAGTCCTTTTCAGAGGGTTTGTCGAACCAAGGTCCGAGTCTTCCTGGGCAACGCGGAGCACGGTGCTGACACCCACGCACAACTCGCGGGCGATCTTCTTCCAGCCAAACCCTTGCGCACGCAACGCGGCAATCCTGCGAGCATCCACCATCACGCGCGGCCGTCCAAGGTGTTTGCCCTTTGCCTTCGCGTTTCTAAGGCCAGCTTTCACACGCTCGACGATCAGCGAGCGCTCCAACTCTGCGACGGCGCCCAGGACGGTGAAAACCATCTTGCCGGCCGGGGTGCTGGTGTCCATCTGTTCCGAAAATGAAACAAACTCGATGCCCTGAGCCTTAAAGGTTTCGAGTGCCCGAAGCAGATGAGAGACGGATCGGGCGAAGCGGTCAAATTTCCACACGACCACGCAATCAAAACGACGACGGTGCGCCTCAGACATCAGGCGGTCCAATTCCGGCCGCTTTTCCTTCGTGCCAGAGATACCTACGTCAACGTACTCACCGGCGACACTCCACCCGCGGCGTTCACAGTACTCCCGCAATTCCCGCGTCTGCATCGTAGGGTCTTGGCCGTTGTTTGTCGTGCTCACCCGTGCGTAAATGGCGACTTTCATTCATCACCCCCGTTGAAAAGCATCTGCGCAGCGTCGAATCTTCGGCTGAGCGCGCTCACTTCTTTGTCGAGATCACGGCTGGCAAAACGTTTGGAATACCACTCGCGCATCCCGTGATACTCCCGCGCTTGGCAGCGGTCGCAGAGTCCGCCCGCTCCGTAAGGGACCTTCTTGCGGTGACAGGACAGGCAGCCCTTTTCGGCGAAGCGAGCCGTCCAGAAGCGGCTCGCATGGATGAGCCCGGGTAACAGGCGCTGCAGTTCCTGCCTGTTTTCGCGGTCGAGCATCCGGGCGTCGAAGACGAGCAAGTCTTCCATCGCCCGCTCGAATGAGTCCGGCTCAGCCAGCGCGACGCTGACCTTTCGGAGTTTCATCACCTTCGCCGGATGTCCCGGTCGTCTCTGTTTGAATGGCACGAGCAATTCGACTTTTGCGTGATTTCTCATTCGTGATCTCCCGGGAAACATCTCGTGTGAATCTGTTTCAGATTGGCGGTTGAGACATGGAGATATTTCGCAGTTGTGCTCAGGGCCTTGTGACCAAGGATCTCCTGCACAAAGCGGACATCC
>Ga0210399_10003510_pt1 | contig 12206 bp, 11 predicted proteins | sample IncBWC14MmetaG_FD_150865 | JGI IMG/M metagenome (GOLD analysis project Ga0210399, IMG submission 150865) | Forest soil microbial communities from Barre Woods Harvard Forest LTER site, Petersham, Massachusetts, United States - Inc-BW-C-14-M | ecosystem: Environmental > Terrestrial > Soil >... | reverse complement strand
TTCCATGGTGGCGGCGGATCTTATGGCGGCGATCGCGGGATTCGTGGCGGCGGCTTCGATGGCGGCGCGCGGTCTCTTGGCGGAGGAAGTCACTACCAAGGTAGCGGGTTGGGAACTCGGCGCAGCGCTGGCTCGTCAGGAGAGCGGTCGTCGGCAGATCGGTCGTCGAATGTTCGTGCCGCCATCAACGATGGCCAGTGGCATTCGTTCGGCAACGCCGGTAGTTCCGCCCGTTTGAGCGAAGGGCGCAATTCCGGAGGATTGGCGAACTCAAGCCTCGCCGCTCGTAACGCAGGAAGTTCCGATGGCAATTGGCATTCTTTTGGCCCGTCAGGCATCGCGTCGCACGGAGGAAGAGACGCGTCCAATTTCGGCGGAGCGCTCCGTGGGGCGCCCGGCTTCGGTCGGGGTCGGGATGGTTGGAGAGGCGGTTGGCGGGGTCACGGTTGGGAAGGCGGGTGGGGCTGGGGAGGTTGGGGCTTCGGCGTCGGCTGGCCGTACTGGGGTTTTTACTGGGGACCGGCTTGGGCGTTTGGCTGGGATCCTTGGTGGTATGGCGCTTACGGGTATGCCCCGTGGCCGGCTTACTCTTACTATCCGGACTACAGCTACGACTGGTCTGACAATCCGCCGCCCTACAGGCCGGATTCGTCCCCGAATTCGTCCAATGACCACGACCCGTCGGCAAGCCACCCGACACCACCAAACTCGGACCATAGCTCCAACGACAGCTCCAACTATGATGACAACCATATCAATCTCAACCCCGGATCGAGTTCAGGCAATAAGGGCTCAGACCAAAATGGCCAGACCCCGCAGCCCGAAGCGGCGCCGAACAGTCCGGCACCCGCTCATTCGCCGGGTACCCCAGGGCTAATTTAGAAGGAACTTTTTTCGAGATACAATTCCTTAGCTCAACTCGAGGATTCGATGAAATTTGGCGTCATTATTTTCCCCGGATCGAACTGCGATCGCGATGCTTTCTGGACCATTCAGCAGGTCGCCAAGCAGCCCGTAACTTTTCTCTGGCACGACTCGCACGACCTCCAGAACTGCGACGCCATCATCGTACCCGGAGGTTTCGCCTTCGGTGACTATCTCCGCACCGGCGCCATCGCCAAGTTCTCCCCAGTGATGGATTCCGTCCGCAAGTTCGCCGCCGGGGGCGGACTGGTCCTCGGCATCTGCAACGGCTTCCAGATTTTGTGTGAGGCGGGATTGCTGCCGGGAGCGCTGATGCGCAACATCGGATTGAAATATGTCTGCAAGCCGGTGCAGGTGAAAGTCGAAAACAACGAAACCCCGTTTACGAACACGTGCCGCAAGGGCGAAGTGCTGACCATCCCCATCGGCCACATGGAAGGCAATTATTTTTGCGATGACGCGACGCTCGCCGAACTGAAGCGCGACAATCGCATCGTCTTCCGCTATTCGAACCCCCACGCTGAAATCACACCAGAAGCGAATCCCAATGGATCGCTCGAAAATATCGCCGGAATCTGCAGCCCCGGGCGCAACGTGCTCGGCATGATGCCCCATCCCGAACGCGCCGCTGAACCCGAACTGGGCGGCATTGATGGATTCAAGATTATCGAGTCATTAGTCGGGGCAATGGCGACCAAGTAAACCGGGCAACAAAATAAGGGTAGAGACGCGGCTTGCCTCGTCTCCGTCAGAAATCTAATAAGCCCATCGCAGGAGTGTAGCTCCAGAGGTAAATCCCGCTCCGACTGACGCTAGCAGCACCAGGCTTCCCTTCTTCAATCTGCCTTCCTGGCGCGCGGTTTCCATCGCCAGCGGAATCGTTGCCGCGGTTGTGTTTCCGTAACTCTCAATATTAATGATCACGCTTTGGGGACGCATATTCAGACGATCGGCAGTCGCGGTGATGATGCGCTTGTTCGCCTGATGCGGAATAAAGGCATCGATCTCGCTGCCCTTGATGTTGTTGCGTTTGAGAATCTCTTCGCAGAGCGACGCCATCTTGCGCACCGCGAACTTGAAGACCGCGGCTCCGTCCTGATGAACGAAGTGCATTTTCTTGTCGACGGTCTCGTGAGTCGAAGGATTCTGGCTTCCGCCTCCAGGCATATACAACGAGCAGCCACCGGCTCCATCCACTTCGTGCAGAAAGTCAATGAGGCCGAGGGACTCGTCTTCGGCGGGTTCGAGCAGGACGGCGCCAGCACCATCGCCAAAGATGACGCAGGTTGCGCGGTCGGTGTAGTCGATGATCGACGACATTACGTCCGCGCCGATCACAAGCACTTTCTTATGCGATCCGGTAGCGACGAATTGCGCTCCTGTTTGCAAGGCAAAAACAAACGCCGAGCAAGCAGCCGAGAGATCGAATCCCCAGACATTTTTCGCGCCGAGCTTATGTTGGACGAGACAAGCGGTCGAGGGGAAAAACATGTCTGGCGTAACCGTTCCCACAATAATCGCGTCGAGATCGGACGCGTCGATGCCGCGGTCGGCGAGGGCCTTCTTCGCCGCCTCGACCGCAAGATCGCTGGTCGCAACACCCTTGTCTACGAGATGACGCTCGCGAATACCGACGCGCTCCATGATCCACTGGTCATTGGTGTCGACAAGTTTTTCGAGGTCGGCGTTGGTAAGAAGGCGGGGCGGAACGTAGGTGCCGAGAGCGCTGATCTTAACGCGCTGAAGCTGACTCAATGAGGTCTCCTGGGATACCGATGCGATATTCAGTGTATTTATTATTTTCAACGATGAGCACGAGAACGGCAAGGTGTCAGGTGTGAGGAAAAACGTAACGGTGAAATGCGAATGATTTTGTTTTTCCTGAGACCTGACCCCTTGGACCTGAGACCTTATTTTAGGCGCTCCGCCAAGTCCCCAAACAGCGGCAACTCGAAGCGCTCGCCTTGCCATGCCTTAAGCGAGAGAACAATCCACAGGAACAACATGGCCAGCGAAACCAGGAGTCCAAACAGCAGAAACACCATGGCGGCAGCGACATTCGAAAGAAAGAGTGCGGCGATGGTCAAAACAAAAAAGACTCCCCAAAGCAAAATACTTTGCCAGGCATGAAAGCGGACGAAGCGGTTATTGCGAAATGCCGGCAGCAACAAGAGCACTCCGGGAGGAACCAAAGGGAGATAAGCGACCACCGCGGCCGCGCGTTCCGCGGGAGGAAGCGGCGTCATCGACCATCCGCATCCCGGACAGAAAGCCGCGTTTGCCGGCATCACGGTTCCGCAATGAGGACATTTCACGGAACCTTGCGCCGGATTCGCCGGATCGCTCACGGAACCATCCCTTGCACTATTCTCTAAACTATTTGGCGGAATATTTGCTGGACTAGACAATTCGGCGTCCATTCGTCTTCTTCCGATCGCAGCATTCTTCGCAAATGCCGTAGATCTGGAAAGTATGGCGGGTGGTGACGTAACGGTGTTTGTGTCCGATCTCCCGCTCGATCGCTCCGACTTGCTCCGAGAAAAATTCGACTGAAGCGCCGCACTCGGTACACACCATGTGGTGATGACTGCGGCGGTTGTATTGGTGTTCGTAACGCGCGATGCCGTCGTGAAAGGCGACTTCGCTGGCCAGTCCGCAACCAGCCAGAAGCTTCAGCGTCCGGTAGACGGTGGTGAAGCCGATGCGCGGATCGGTTTTTTTGACCAGGCGATGCAATTCGTCAATCGAGAGGTGTTCACGAGTTTCAAGGAACGTCCGTAGAATCGCGTTGCGCTGTTCGGTCTGCTTCAAACCGACGCGACGGAGATGCTGAAGGAAAATTCCTTCGGCCTCGCGGATGTTCTCCCGCGAGATGGTCGGCTGATCGTCGATTCTTTTCTGCAGCATGTTGGGCGGCGTTGCCACTCAAGATGATAATGCACGCCAAGGGCTCCAACATGATACTGGGCGAAGCGCGGGTTGCGCCAACCGACTCCCAGGCTTCGGGGTCTGATTTTGTTTCTGTTTTCTCCTGTGTTTGCCGTCGGGTACCCCCAACCCCCTCCCCCTGGTCTCCTAGAATCATCGAGTTGGCGGGAACTCTTTGATTCGGTCTTTGAAAAATGAAAAATAAGGACTTATATCAAAGTATTCCGAAATAAGGACTTAGGCCTCCGCAGGGCTAATTGCTTCCGGTTTCGGTTTTCCGTTTCGGTTTCAAAGAACGCTGGGAATGGGTTTGGTGCAGGATCGAGGGCCCGTCTTGGTTTGAACGGTTACACCTCTTCCTGTCCAATCAGACCGCTATTCTCGCAAAGGCGCGGATTTGTGTCTATGACGGCCGTCACAGTTGGTTTTGTGATGAAAAAGGTCGGAGGCCCGCAGTCGTTAGGATAGTGATAGGCGGTCAGACATCCGGCTTGGCAGGTTGCTTCGGTGCGATGTTTTGGGCTACTACCCATGCGGCAGACGCGATCGCCCAGGAGATGAAGAACGCTGTCCACGGCAGGCGGGCCCTCGGGGCGGCCAGAATCGCGCGACCCCAAACGAGAAGCGTGAACAGGCTTATCATGCCCGCTTCCATTATCGCGGCCACTCGCGGAAAGATCGAGAACAACACGCCGAGACCGCAGGCGATCTGTCCGGCACCGGTCAGGTAGGCCCAGCCAGCACGATAAGGGAGCCACGCCGGTACCAGCTCGGCAGTCTCCTTCACGTACACGATATGTGAGAGCCCGATCGGCAAGAGAGAAACCGCGAAGAGCATCCGTGCAAGGTGGACGCCGTTCTCGCCCGTGGCAAATGTCAGTGGCGATCCCTCTCGCAGTCCGGCCAGCGTGGCAAACAAAATCCAGCCTCCGGCCAGAAGCACAGCAAGCTCGCCAAAGCCGAGCCAAACAGCTTCCATCTGCGGCGCCACCACCACTGCAGGCACCTTCAGCAGAAGCCAGACGATTAGATATGGGAACAGGATGCGAGCCGACCACGCCGCCGTGGCTCTTAAGAGCAGTCCAAAACCACCTAGAAGCATGATGAGGCCTGCAACATAGGCGAGACCCGTCCGGCCCGGGATCCATGGGGCGACGGGCTGCCACACCAACGCGAAATCGCCATAGACCAGCGCAAGGATGCCGAGGCCGATCATCCCGACGGCAAAGAGTGTCAACGCAGGCTGCTGGCTTCGGGTCATCGGATTCCAACCTATTGAAAAGCCAGATTCATGTCAATTAATAGCGCGAGAAGTGTCGCAAGCGCGCTCAGTACGACAACGAGTAGTTGACTTGCAGGATAGTCTCGACTTCAACAGGCTTACCATTGCAGGCCGCAGGTTCGTAGCGCCACTCCTTTAGCGCACTGATACTAGAACGCTCGAGGTCCGCACTCGAGTGACCGACCACGTTACCGATTCTCGGGACGCCGTCCGTGCCGATCCTGGCGTCGACGGCAACCGTTCCTTCAATGTGATCTCGTCGAGCGCTGTCCGGATATTGAGGGAAGATCTTCTTGGTCAACCTTGGTGCGGTGGGATTCATACAGCCGGCTTGGGGCGAGACCCCAGCTGGTGGGTCGAACGAGTTCGGCGGAAATTGGGCGGGACTGGTGAAGTCAGAGATGTTGACTCTTGCCACGGTCTGGCCCTCCTCTGTAAAGCTTAGAAGTCGCGGGTAAACCTTACCGATACCGGCGGGCTGAATATCTTTTTCCGAATAAGGCGCTGAGCGAATGAGCGTGTTCGTGCTCTCACTCACGCAGATATCCGACGAGCGTTTCACCTCGTTTTCATACTCAACGCAAGTCTGGGGCTCACCGTGCTCTTTGCGTTGTCGGATTTTCTTGACCTTGTCCCTTGGTGCAAGCCCTGATTGCACAAGTGAGCCAGACGCCCCAGCACCTAATGCACCGGATCCAAAACCGAGCGCGGCGTGCAAATGATAGATGCGGAGTGGAAGAAATGCGGTACTGCGCTGGATCGAGACCGTTCCATTCCCTCCAACCTGCACTTCCGTAAAACCGGGAAAACGGATTTCTTCTCTCCACTGCGCAGGGCCATTCCACAGCAATTGATAGATTCCGTCCGTGAGTTTGCCCTGAGTCGCGATCTGGACATTCGCCTTCATCTCGAACGACGGCAACTCGAAGATGTTCGTGTGGGTGACAGCCTGTTCAATTCTCTTGATCGCTACTTGCTGTTTAGCAGCATCGTCGGAAGCCAGCAGGGGCGGTAACCATAACGCGACTGTGGCAGCGAGAATGAGGCAGCTTTTCATGGCGGTATCTTATAACAGCCCAGGGTCGCGTACCGGCGCGTCATTTGCGTTTCAGTAATGTCTTCCCAACCGGCGGGTCGCCCGGCCTATCGCAATCATCTGAAATCCGGAAGGCGCTCCGTCCAAGCTCCGCTTGGGCGGGGATTTTGGATGCGGCTCTCAGAGCGTGTCCTCCGCATCGGGCGCCGCCTTGGGCGCGGTGCGCAGAAACCTGATCAGTCCTTCGCCGGTGGCCTTGCCCGCTCGCTTCTTGAAGAAGTCGGCCGCGGTTTCCACCACTCCAACTTTTTCGGCGACCGCTACCGCGATCCACTGGTTCAAAGACACGCCATCTTCTTTAGCCAGCCGCTGGGCAGCCTTCTTGATGGAGAGCGGAAGCTTCAACGGATAAGTAGATTTGCTCATTATCTCAGTCTCACCTTCTTTAACAGTTCCGCCGGACGCAACACCGAAATTCTAAACCGTTCGGCGGCGTCGGCGAAGTCTGCGACGTTGTATGTCACCAGCGCATCTGCCCGGCCATTGATCGCAGCTTCGAGAACCATCTCGTCGTTCGGGTCTCGGGACTGCGGCCGCCATTGAAAATGAACCTCGACCGGCTCGATCAACGCGGCCAACTCCGCGAGAAATTCGTCAATCGCCTCGGGTGTCAAGCCGTGCGCCAGCCGATGCTCGGGGCGCTTCAACACATCCTCATACTCCAGGAAAAGAGGCGGCGTCGCCAGCGCCACCAGTCTCCGCTGGGCGACCAGTTGCAGAAGAGCATTTCCCGCTCCCAACCGGGTGCGAAGTCCAGCAACCACGACGGAGGTGTTGTCAGAGGCAGAGAGCGTCCCTACAATCGTGGATATGTCGGTCGCTGCTCCCCTGCCACAAATTCGTCGGCGCAATCCTGCGCTCCGGATCCTGTACTACGCCGTCTGCGTGCTGCTGGTGGCGCTCATCGCTGGCGTCTGGTGGCTCTACTCGATCGCGCGCTCGCCTCTGCCGCAACTGGATGGCAATATCGCGGTGCCGGGGATTTCGTCCGAAGTGCGCGTTGTGCGCGATGAGCGCGGCGTCCCGACGATTGAGGCGGCTACGTTCGAAGACTTGTTTTTTGCCCAGGGGTATGTGACCGCGCAGGACCGGCTGTGGCAAATGGACATCATGCGGCGGGCCGCGGCGGGAGAACTTTCGGAAGTGATTGGCGAGGACACGGTGAAGATGGACCGCGAGCAGCGCATTCTGGGGCTGCGGATCGCGGCGGAAGCGGCGGAGAAAAATATCTCCGCGCGCGACCGGGCATATTTTGACGCATACGCCCGCGGAGTGAACGCGTTTCTCGACTCGCACCGCAGCCGGCTTTCGCTGGAATTCCGTTTGCTGAAGTACACTCCGCGGCCGTGGACGGTGACCGATTCGCTGCTGGTGGGCGCGCGCATGGTCCAGGATTTGAATCACTACAGCTACGAGCGCGCGCTGACTCGAGAAAAAGTTCTGGCGAAGCTGGGGCCGCAGCTGACGGCGGACCTATACGTGAATTCCTCCTGGCGAGACCGTACGCCAACCGATGTGCGGCGGATCGATCAGGAACCTGCAGTCAATTCCGGTGATGAGGATGACGATGACGACGAAGAGGTTGATCCGGAAGGTGGGAATGGACGGTTGATTTCTGCGCTGCCTTCTGATCTTCGTTCGTCTGACTTCAGTTCTACGCGGGTTTCCGAAGTGCTTGTGGAGTTGGAAGAGGCCGACCTGTTCCGGCCGGGGTCGAACAATTGGGTCGTTTCCGGACAGCATACGGTTTCGGGGAAACCGCTGCTGTCGAACGATATGCACCTCGACCACCAGATGCCGAACTTGTGGTTTGAGGCGCACCTAAGGATCACGGCCGGAACGAATAACGGAACGAAGGCCGCACCAAATAGCGCAATCACTACCGGCAACTTTGACGTGGCCGGCGTTACGCTGCCGGGAATTCCGTTCGTGATTGTCGGCCACAACCAGCGCATCGGCTGGGGATTCACCAACGTCGGGCCCACGGTGGAAGACGACTACATCGAGGAGTTCAATGCGCAGGGGCAGTACAAGACTCCGGCGGGATGGCGCGATGCGCAGCATCGGCAGGAGACGATCCACGTAAAAGGCAAGCCGGACGTGACGTTTGACGTGGTGACGACGCGGCACGGACCGATCATTAATGATTTGCTTGCGACCGAACTGATTCCGGGCGAGACGCGCAAGATTGCCTTGCGCTGGACGTTGCAGGACGGCGAAGGACTGGTTTTCTTCGACGTGGACTCCGCCCAGAACTGGAATGAATTTCGCAGGGCCTTCTCGACTTTTGGCGCGCCCGGACAAAACGTGATGTACGGCGATGTGGATGGCCACATCGGATATCAGGCGACGGGGCGAGTGCCGATCCGGGCGGGGGGCGATGGCAGCCTGCCGGTGAGTGGCAGCGATGATGCGCACGAGTGGAAGGGCTGGATTCCATTCGACCAGATGCCGCATGTTTATGATCCGCCCGGCGGAATTCTGGCGATCGCCAACGGGCGCATCACTCCGGACGGCTACAAATATTCGATCAGCACCGATTGGGATGCGCCGTGGCGGACGGACCGCATTTACCGCGTGCTCGAATCGGGAAAGAAGTTTACGCCGGCGGATATGCTGGCGCTGCAGATGGATGTGTCGTCGACTTACGACCGGTTCTGCGCCGACAAGTTCGTGTACGCGGTCGATCACGCCGCGAATGCCTCCGACCGGGCGAAGCGGGCAGCGGAAATTCTGCGCGATTGGGATGGACGGATGTCGGCGGATTCGGCGGCGCCGACGATTGAGACGAAGGCGCGTGGGGAACTGGCACGGTTGCTGCTGGAGCCGAAGCTGGGTCGGGCGGCGAATGCACCGGCTTCGGGTCCGGCTTCAGGAGCGGCTTCAGCGATTCTGAGTTGGAAGAGTTATCACTGGGGTATGGCGTCGGTCTGGCTGGAGAATGTTCTCACCAAGCAACCGGCGCGCTGGCTGCCGCCGGGATACTCCGATTATGGCAGCCTGCTGACGGCTGCGGTTGAGAATGCAGTGAAGCAAAAGGAAGTTCCCTCTGGCCTCAGTCAATGGAAGTGGGGAAAGAATTATCCGGTTGAAATCGATCATCTCGTGCTCAGCCAGCTTCCGGTGATTGGGCGCTTTACGGGACCGGGATTGCATCCGTTGAGCGGGAGCAACTACACGGTGAAGGCGGTGAGCCGGGGGTTTGGGGCGTCCGAACGGCTCACGTGGAATTTTGCGAACTTTGATGAAAGCACGCTAAACGTGGTGACGGGGGAGAGTGGGATATTCCTCAGTCCGCATTACATGGACCAGTGGGCGGCGTGGTACGGAGGCTCGACGTTCGTATTTCCATTCTCGCAGGCTGCGGTCGAGCGTCACCGGACGCATGAGATGACGCTGGAGCGGCGGTAGGCAAGACAGTCGAGTCGTTCACGATGGGCGAGTTTCACGTCCAGCATTCTTCATCAAGGCGTTAGTTAGCTCGAACACCGTTCCGCAGCCACGCCCAAACCCCACGGCGCCTGAAGAATCTCCGCCATACTAAACCTGCGGGGTGCGCCGTCTGGAGTTCCGGTGAAGCTGTACAGCACGGTCTCTTTGCCCGTCTTATCTAGTTTGAACACCGTCCCATAATAACGATCTCCCGGGTACTGCCACTCCGAAGGGAGACAGGCAAAAGGAAAGGATTGGCGGCGCCAACCCGCGCCCGGGAGAGGGAGGTTCGCAAAATGTTAGTAGGTTCCAGCGGTCGGGTCGAGCGCTTTCTTGCCGTCGGAACGTCTTTCAACAGCCGCCGCCAGGACGAAACGGCGTAGAGCGACTCGCGAACGGACTTCTCTAGAAATCAATGGTCTTGACGTCGACGAAATCGCCGATGAGGTTGCTGAGCTTCTGCTCCTCCACGGCATTCACGGCATCGGTCTTCGTATCGTAGACGTAGAGCGTTCCGCCCTGGACGTGCTGGCCCTGGACCACATAGACCACGTCGCGCGTCGCGACGGGCTGGATGCCGGTCACGTCTCCGGTTGTTGGAGGAATCGTAACCGCGCCGGGCTGAATGCTCCCCACCGGAACGCTCTGCGTGTTGTAGATCGAAAGACAACCGCGAACTTCGGCCCCGGTTGGCGGCGGGACGGGCGGAACGATCTCGGTGCAAGTACGGGCACCGATAAAGAGCTGTCCGTTAGCCCCGAGAGCCATGCGATTGTGATATCCATCGGTGATGATGATCGGAGTGGTGTTGGTGACGGTCATGCTGCTGAGATCGAAGACGGTCAGGAGGCCGCAGGAGGTTGCCTGCGTCATCTCTCCGGTGCAGGGCTGAGGGCTGGGATTGGGTAACGGTGTTCCAGCGAGATACATGGTCGAGTTGTTGACCACAGCGACCGTGGCCGCCGGAACGTGAACGGCTGTGCCCGCGGTGTTCGTTCTCAAATCGAGCGTCTGAACGCTGGCCTGGGTTCCGCCGCACTCCGCGCCGCAGTTCACCACGTATGCGGTGCTGTCGTCGCTATTGAAAAAGGCCCAGACCGGATGGTCAAAGCCAGGCACAAAAGTCACGACAGGATTCGCCGTTCCGACACTGGACGGAGTAATCACCGCAATCGCATTGGCGACGGAATCGGAACCCTGGCTGAAAGCCAGGACGCGATTTCCGGTGTTGCCGATGGAGAGAAAATGGAAAGGCGGGTTGAAGCCTTGGTCTCCCTGGTCCTTCGTAACGCAAACGGGAGGAGGTGGAGGATCCGGCGGATTGGGGTTTATCGGTGGGCAGCTGATTTCGGCAGTCTTGGTACCGGTACCCAGACTAATGACGTCAATGACTCCGGGAGATTGTCCGATCACCGGGGCGGTGGGAACTGCGATGTACGCGGCGGAGCCGTCCGGGGAAACGACGAAGCTCTCGGTGAGGCCAGGCAAAGTCACGTGACCGCCGGTCGCTTCGTTGGCGTTGCTGATGATGGTGAACTGGTTGTCGGAGAACTGTGTACCGTCCCCGCTGAAGACCAGGGTCACGGTTCGGTTGGGCGTGAGCACCATCATCCCCGGAGTGTTGCCAGCTGAAATCGGCGATATGCTCCCACGCACATCGTTGGCGGCGTCGACGACATATACACCTGCGAGCCCAGTACCGGCGCTGACGTTGTTAGTGATGAAGGCGCGATATTTGATCCCGCTGCCCCCGCTCGAGGGGGCGGAGTAGCCGCCGCAACTCAGCAAGATCAAACTGGCGGCCAGCAGGAATAACAGAAGAATCAGGACTTTTTTCAAACCTGGGACTCCAACCTCATGCGGGATAATCACTTGGATGCAAGAAAAGGATTATAGCAAAGGGCGAAATGCGGTTGGGGGAGCGGCGCCGGAAAAGGGGCGGGCAGCGGCCGTTGAAACGACAATACGAAAGGTTTCAGACGAAGAACCTTTTTAGCAGATCCATGGCTGTGTGCGAATATTCCTCATTTCCTTGCTGGTAAAGGCCCGCAAGGTCGCGCTCAGCTTGGAGTGTCGTGTTAACGACATATGCCATGCTCACTTCAAACTCGGCGAAAAATTCCCGCTGGCCGTGTGTCCTTCCTGCTTTCACATCCTCCAGGCCCTGTCGGATAGCTTCCTCTTCATCCGCCCTGGCGGCGAAATCTCGTCAACGACTGGATGTCTTTGGTGATGTCAAGAATGGGACGCAGCTCCTTGGTCGAAAGCACCTTGTTAGGTCCCAGTAGAATACGCCTTCCCGGCGAGAGGGAAAGACTGTCCGCGACGGGGGACGGCATGAGCGGAAGGGGCAACATCACTTGCTACGCGGCTGGCCACTGAAAGCACAGGCCATATCCGTCCGGATCACGAACATATAATTGCTTCATGCCATAGGGCGCGACTTTTGGCTCGTTCACATTCTCGGCACGCGACCGAAGGTGAGCATACGCCGCATCGACATCCGGGCAACCAAAGAACAGAGCCGTATCATCGTGGGCGGCA